>OGCN01003099.1_pt1 | contig 16599 bp, 15 predicted proteins | sample 1570181 | NCBI WGS metagenome assembly OGCN01 (sample SAMEA4370584, study PRJEB24528) | human gut metagenome | reverse complement strand
AGATCATTGCCTGGATCCGGATTCCGGACACGAAGATTGATTATCCGGTTGTGCAGGGAGCAGACAATGAATATTATCTGAATCATACCTTTAAAAAGACGGAACATGTAGCTGGAAGCATTTTTCTGGATAAGGACAACAGTCCGGATTTTTCCAACCGAAAGAGCATTCTATATGGTCACAATATGAAAGATGGCAGTATGTTCCAGGGGCTACACAAGTACGAAAATGAGCAATATTTAGAAACACACAATAAAGTGTACCTATATCTGCCGGAAGGACAGACCTTGACCTATTCGGTAATAAGATGCGGATATGTAAATGCAGACAGCGATACTTTCTGGCTGGGAGAGCCAGTTGAAACCAGGCAGCTTTTATTATCCACCTGTGGTTCCGATTCTTCGAAACGGCTGGTGCTTTTTTGTGAACTGCCAGAGGAACAGGAAGAATCAGAGGTAAATGGCGAGGATATAAGTATGGAAGTCTTTTAATCGCAGGGAGCTAAAATGCCATCCTTGATAGCAAAAATATCAAAGATGGCATTGTTTTTTAATGTGTAGTGTTTACGCTCGTATTTTCCGGGGATTGCAATTTAGCGAACAATATCTATTAAATTTCTCCTATAATTGATTTATGCAAGCCAAAAATTACTTGCATAAATCAATTAGCAATTCGGTTGAGCGTTTTAAATCTTCTTGTGTGTAATTTTGATTGGGATCGGGATGGTCAATCAAGTTGCGTATATAGGTAGGTAATGTTTGGTAATTCGTAGTGTATCCCCTTTGATTTGTATAAGATGATTCTTTGGTATGTAACGCTGGATTAAATAACTCTGTCTGAGCGATTATATAATCATCACAGCTCTTTACAGTGAGATTATCAGTTTTATTCTGTAAATACCCGTATAACTCAATGTGATAGTCCACTGAAAGGATACCGAATGCTAAATAATTCGTTTCTGCCGATGTTATAGTCGGCAAAATTGTAGGAGCAGTAATTCTCTTTGGTTGAACTGTACCATTATTATCACTAAGCACAATGATTAAGACATTATCTCTATCCTCTAATGCAGAACGAAGTACATACTCAGAATGCGTTGCGATAATCATTTGAACATCTTGAGATCCGTTTTTATTAAAAAGGCTACGGTAATATTGCAACACTTTTTGTTGCCACCTAGGGTGCATACTAAGTTCTGGTTCATCAATTAAAGCAATGCCACCTGACATACTATTTATATTTTTTAACAAGTGGGCTCCACGGAACACAATTTGCTTTTCGCCAGTACTTAAACTATCAACAGGAATTTCCTTTCCGTGCTTTTCAAAGAAGATTTTTATCTCTTCCTGGTTAGTATAATCTACACCTTTAAATTTTACTGTATTGAAAAAGCTGTTAAATGCCGTTTCAAATCTATGTAGCTTTGATATCTGCTTGAACGCATCAAAAGACATATCTTCGCCAGTCTTAGTTATTCTCATCCACTCAGAATTATCTTGAGTGTCAATATCAACTATCAATTGTTTGATGGATGTGAAATCATCCTTTGAATCATTTTCATATTTTTCAGAATCTAACTGTTGTATTGTTGTGGATTTTACTTTTTGCGTATTAAATCCGGATCTCGCTTTTGAATACGAAAATCCGTAATGCCGTAAATCTGCCAAATCTGAATCTATTAACTGCGGACTGTTATCTCGATTAGAGCGAATTACTTGTGTGGTTCCGTCAGTCTCATTTTTTCGAAAATGAAATCCTAGTTCAGAGTTAACTTCCGGGGTTGGCGCAATGGTATATGGTACTCCATCGGCCATATACTTAATATACTCAAATGCCTTTATCGATCCAAGATTAAGAAAAGTTGCTAATGTTTCAAGTATAGTTGTTTTTCCAGTTCCATTTTCTCCTGCCAATACGATTGTATTATAAATAGAACCATCTGGCTTAGTAAAATCAAGTTCTAGACTTCCCAGAACATCATGATTATTCCACTTAATTTTTCTAATCATTGTCTTACTCCTTGCATTTCAATGGTGTCACTAATATTTGCTGAAAATAGAAATATTATTTATCGCCATAGTGTCCACGGCAAGCTGCAATGAAAATTCTCCCGTCTTCCATATGATATACGAGTCGATTCTTTTCATCAATGCGCCGACTGTATTCTCCTTGTAAATCACCTCTTAAGGCTTCTGGGTTTCCAATCCCATCCAAACAGCCATTGCGTTCAATATCTTTAATAAGAAGATTGATTCGTTTTAATGTCTTTTTATCCTGAAGCTGCCAGTATAAATAATCATCCCAGGCTTCATCAGACCATATTTTTTCACTCATTCTCTACCTCAATAAGCTCGTGAGCAGTACCTTTACCAGCGCGGAGTTCCTGAACAGATTTCTTAACATGAGAAAGATTCGGTTCGGTAAAAAATGGATCAGGTGTCTGCGCAATATCAAAAGGAATACGTTTTTCACGAAGAACTGCTTTCACAAATATATTGATAGCTGTAGAAGTATTAAGTCCAACATTGGAACAAAATGCGTCAAATTCAATTTTATCATTTGCATCCACACGTGCAGTAAGCGTTGCCTGTGCCATAATAATGCCCCCTTTCTGTGATCTATCTACTTATAATATAACACTATTGTATGCTAAATACAAGCTAATGTAACACAAATTACATAAAAATAAAAATTTACCTAGAAATTAAAAAATTACGTGATCGGAAAGAAAAAAATACGATTACTTATATATGGTCTATCGTAGACCTAAAGTTGAAAGAAATGAAAATTATGACAAAAATCATGCTGTTTTTATTATCAATTTCCCATATGGGTAAGGCCTGAGTACCTGTACATACTTCAAATCTGTATGTGAGTGAAGTGACAGATTCGTACTCTTATAATGAAGAAACAAGATATGATAATGATTTTACAGCAGAGTATCAGGCAGGGCTTTGCAAAACATACATTGATGACCTGATTGCGGAAAAGGGAAAGAAAATATTACATGAGAAGTATTGACAATCAGCAGATGAAACTTATTATAATTCACATAGGGAAAAAATGGATGACTGGAAGAATAAAAAAAGATTGTTATGCCGGCAGACAATAGAATTTTAATGGCATAGTTAATTCGTGACACAAAATAAAGAAAACGAACTGTTGACGCATACTACATCTTGTGTTATTATGATTTTGAGATTTGTATTTGTACCTGTAAAAGCAGGTAAGAAGTTCTTGTTTCGGGGAAGCCCGAAAGAAAAATTATGAGGGAAATGGTTCCTGCCTTTTGTGATGGATAAGGTCATTTAGAATGGATTCTAAGTGGCCTTTTTTTGTTGCAAAAAACAAATACGGATCAATACCCGGAAAGGAGGAAAAACAAAAAATCAGAAAAGAAAGGAGGCCGGAAGAACTGGTGAAACAAAAAGAAAGAATCTGGTAACGGACATTTGGAAGTTATTCTGAATGTCTTTTTTGCTATCCAAAAGAAAAGGAGCTTTTTATATGAATAAGATCATACTTATCGGTTGCCTGGTACAGAACCCTAAAGTGGTTGCTTCAGAAGGAAAAAAGACAGCTGCATATTTCAGGGTTGCAGTTAACCGAAAATATGGACAGGAAGGTGACCAAAATGCAGATTACTTCAGCTGTGTTACATTTGGAACCAAAGCAGAGTTTTTAGGCAAGTATTTTCAAAAAGGAAAAAGGATCGCTTTAGAAGGCGAGATGCATAATGATAACTATACGAATGACAGGGGAGAAAAAGTATATGGAATGAGACTTATTGTGAGCGATATTGAGTTTGCCGACAGTAAGGGTGAAGGTGAGAGTCAAAAGGGGCATACCGGTCGCAACGGTTCCTCACAGTCATCAAGAAACAGCAGTTCGAATGCTACAGGGCGGTTCAATCAGAGGAGCTCTTACCAGAATTCGTCTTATTACCAAAACAGTAATCAGAATAAGACAAACCGGACCGGAAACAGAACCCAGAACGCACAGCCTTCACGCCAACATTCGAAAGACAGTTATAGTGTGGATGAGCAGTTCATGAATGCAGGCGGTGAAACTATGGATGATTTTTGCTGATGGTAAAGGAGGAAAAATGGAACAGGTAGAAAAATGGTGCCGGGTGCATAAAAAAGCCTGCCTGGTTACCGGAATTATGGGGCTGCTTCTGGCTCCTTTTTTATGGCCTGTGTTTCTGGCTGTTATTGTGCAGAGCCTGACGATTGGCCTTCCAATTGCAGCAGGGATTTGCTGTTACAAATATCTAAATGAGAAGAAGGAGAAAACGAATGAGAATGAACAAAAATGCCATCATGCTGAAACAAAAGAATCAGCTCCCAGTGAAGTATGCGAACATGCTGAAGCGTCCGGTAGTATTCCAAAAAGTCCGGATGAAACGCGGACAGAACCGGTAAATACGAAGGAAGAACCAGAACTGATAAGCCAGGAAGCATTACTTTGGTATGAAAAGGAAGGAAAAGAACGGCTTGCTGCAATCCGGAAGAAAGCAGGTTACGAGAAAAAAACAGAGCTGGCGGTTAATAAGGATGGGATCTGTACGGTACCTGGAAAAAACGGGTACCACCGTATTGGCTTTTTTAAAGGCTATGCAGGGCGGCCGAGAGAAACTCTGGTGAAGCTGTTAAAAAACGATGGTTATACCGTCAGATCTTCTGGTACTTATCTATGGATTTCCTGGAAATGAGGTAGTAAAAAATGAAATGTAAAGCACTTAGGTGCATCTACTACAATGAAGGCAATGGATACACGGTTGCTTCCTATGTGACAGAAGAAGCCCTTCCAGAGAAAGTAAGTACCCAGAAAAACAGCCAGTACGGAATGTTTACAGCTGTTGGAAATGAGCTTCCAACAGAGGAGGGGCTTGAAGTGGAACTAAACGGAACCTGGAAAGATGGAAAGTTTGGGATGCAGTACAAAGTATCGTCTTTTCAGGTGGTACTTCCTACAAACACAGAAGGGATTAAGGCGTATCTGGCATCAGATTTTATAAAAGGGATTGGCCCGGTACTCGCAGAACGGATCGTAGACCATTATAAGGAAAAAACCTTTGAAATTCTGGAGAAAGACCCAGAGAGGCTATTGGAAATCAAAGGGATTACAAAGAAAAAGCTTGTGGAAATCCTGGAAGGATATCAAAGCAGTGAGACGCTGCGGCGGCTGATGGTAGCATTATCTCCCTTTGGGGTGACACCAAGGAAGGTGACGCAGATTCAGGAGCATTTTGGAAATGCAGCCCCTCTTATCATTCAGGACACCCCGTTTCGCTTATGTGAAATCCCAGGGTTTGGCTTTTTGACCGTGGATCCCATTGCAGTAAAAGCAAAGAATTTTAAACCGGATGAGCCCATGCGGATCAAAGCGGCTATCCTGCATGTCATGTCCGAGGCTGAGGGGGAAGGACACTTATATTTATCCTGTGAGCAGGTTCTGACACGGACAGGCAGGCTTTTAAACCACAAAGGTGCAGAGCGTCAGGTAACAGAAAGAACCATCCGTGATGTGGGAAATGAAATGATCCGCGAAGATGGAACCCTTGTGTGTAATGCAGGAGGCTTCTATGCGAAAAGAAGCTTTGAAGCAGAGCTTGGGGCAGCTGCTTCCCTTGTGAAATTCAGCTTGCAAAAAGGAATGGGAAGAAACGTGGAAACAATCCTCCGGGATATCCAGAAGAAAGAAAAAATCCTTTTAAATGCCAGACAAAAAGCAGGGATCCTGGAAGCATTCCAAAATCCGGTATCGATTATTACCGGAGGTCCGGGACGCGGTAAGACGACCATCATCCGTTTTATCATGGCCGTCCAGGAAGCACTTAACAAAAATGCAGAGATTCTTTTATGTGCTCCAACCGGACGTGCAAGAAGACGTATGAGTGACTGCACTGCTTATCCGGCTCTGACCATTCATAAGGCTGTAGGCTTAAAGGGAGAATCCGGCGAGGAAGAGTGGAGCGAGGAATGCTCCATCCATGCGGAACTTATCATTGTGGATGAATGCAGTATGATCGACATGTATCTCATGGATAAGTTTTTGTCGCGGGTCCAGAATGGTGCGCGAATGGTATTTCTTGGTGACAAGGACCAGCTGGAATCTGTGGGGCCTGGCAATGTGTTTAAGGAAATGATCGAATCTGGTGTGATCCCAGTCACGGTATTAACAGAGAGCTTCCGTCAGGAAGGCAAATCCACGATCATCCAGAATGCAGATAAAATCAATGAAAGAAAAACCAACCTGGTATTTGATGATACGTTCCAGTTTTACCCGGCTGCTGATGATACAGAGGCATCGGAGCTGATCCAAAAGCTTTATAGGGAGGAACTCCAAAAAAATGAAAACCAGGCAGAAGGAATCCAGGTAATTTCCCCGCTCCGGAAAGATACCAGGGCCGGTGCAGATGCATTAAACCCTGTTCTTCGGGGTATTGTAAACCCGAAACGGTACGGCTATCCGGAAATCAAAAATGGAACGACCTTATACCGGGAAAAGGATCTTGTCATGCAGCTGAAAAATATCGAGGAAGTAGCAAATGGTGATGTGGGAGAGGTTTTAAATATCTACAGGGCAGATGGAAAAAATGTCATGCGCGTAGATTTTGGGGATGGAAAAATCATGGAATATACAGATGATGATATATGGCCGTTAAACCTTGCCTACTGTATCACAGTCCATAAGGCACAGGGGGATGAATATCCGGTTGTGATCCTGCCGATGCTTACCAGTTTTTACCGGATGCTCCGTAAAAACCTATTTTATACAGCCGTTACAAGGGCAAAGCGGAAGGTGATCATAGTCGGAAGTAAAAAAGCAATGGCAATCGCCATTAAGAATGATACGCTGAGTAAACGCAATACCATGTTTGGGCTCCGGATCCGGAAAATTTACGAAGCCTATCTGGAACAGGAAAAGAAATCAGCATAACGGACAAAGAAGGGCAGGATATGGGAAAACAGATTCCCATGCCCTGCTTTTCCTATGGGAGGAATGAAAATGCCGGAAATTTGTTTTTACGAGCCATGGACCTATCAATTGGCACTGCCGGAGAAATTTGAGAAGATTTTAGAAGAGACTAAGAAAAAAAGGATCAGCTATGAAGCAGACCATTGTTCACAGTATAATACACGGACCCAGGGAAAATCAGCAAAACTCCATCCGCCGACTCTGTCTGCTGTTTTGAAACTTATTGCCATGCAGGAACAAAAAGAGCCAGAGGCGGGAGCTGCCGGGATCCAAGATGTAGAAAATTCCATCCGGTATTTTTGTATGGAATATCCACTGGATGAAGAAGTTTGTGTCATGACCTATAATTTCCGGAATGGAAGGTTTTGTGGGATCAGAAAGAAAAAAGATCCGGACGGAGGAGATACAACCAAAATGCCCGGGGTTTTAAAAGGAGGCTCCACAGGGGAGGAATACCTCGCCATGCTTGCCTTTGCAAGTATTGTTTCTAAAAGCAGGTATTACGATGATGAGTTTAATGTCTGCTATGAAGAGTTAAAACGTGCCTTAAAAAAAGGACTGGCGCAGATGGTGCTTAAAATGTCCTTCCTCTGTTGTGACAACCTGTACCAAAGGGTTACGGCCGGAACAAAAGACGCGATTCCATTTGACTGTAACCAGTTTTTTAACGGAAAATTAAAGGACAGTTTTCTGTCTTTTGACCTTAATTCTGGAATTTACGCCCCAAATGCCTGTATAATCGGAAGTTTTAAAGTGCTGGGAGCGCAAAAGGGAAAGAATAACGCTACCATTGCAGAGTTAAAAGTGGCTTATAAAGGATGCTTTACCTGCCCTTCTGTCGAAGAAGAAAGGATTCCCATGCTCCCGGAGAATTATATTGCCAGCCAGGAAGTAGAAGAGATTCTGGAAATGGTGACGCATACCCCGGCAAGGCTGTTTATGATGACCGGGGAAGCAGGAACCGGGAAAACCACAGACGCCAGGATGCTGGCCCAGATTTTAGGACTTCCCTATTACGTATTTACCTGTGGACCTGGAACGGATGAACTGGAACTCCTGGCAAGTACCGTCCCAAATATGGAAACGAAAAAAAGGACGCTGCCGCAACTGCCAGATTTTCAGGACCTTCAGATGGATCCTGCCTCTGCGCTTTATGTATTAAGCGGTACTTATGAAGACGGCATTTCAGAAGGGGAGGCATTCCACAAACTTTTGAGCCTGGCTTTTGAAAAAGGATATGAAAGTGCAAGGAAAGAGAAGGATTTTTTCTTAAAGGAATCAGAAATCATAAAAGCCTGCCGGCAGCCTTCGGTTCTGGAAATACAGGAACCGTCCATGATCGAGAAACCGGGTACCCTAACCAGGCTGAATTCCCTTTTTGATGACGGTGCGGTGACGGATCTGATTAACGGTGAAAAAATCCGACGAAATCCGAATACCATTATCATTATGACCACTAACCTGGATTATGTGGGCTGTGGGAATTTTAACCAGTCTGTATTGTCCCGTATGAGTCTGATCCAGCCCAAGCAGGAGCTTACAGAAGAGGAAATGAAGAAGCGAATAACGGCAAGGACTGGGTATGCAGATGAGAACGTTTTAAGGTTTATGATTTCCGTGGTAAAAAAGATCCATGCTTATCTGAAGGAAGAAGACCTCCAGGATGGCGTCTGCGGCTACCGGGAACTGGAAAACTGGGTGCTTACTTTTCGGGCAATTAAAGATATCAGGCGGGCAGCCCAGATTGCGGTCCTTAGTAAGGCAGCAATGGATCCGGAAGAGCAGGAACATCTTATGAAAACCTATATTGAACCGTATTATTCGAAACAGGAGTAAAGAATGAAGGATACTTATAGAGAACGGATCAAAGAGGAACAAAAAAAGTTAAGCCCCCAGCAGGTGTTTTTTTCAGAAGGCTATCAACGGCTTTTCCAGCATCTTGCAGATGAAGTGGCAGGGGAAAAGCTGGAGCAGCTGCTTTTGTACCAGAACGCTTCAGATGGGATTGCCGGCTGGAATGACGGAAAGAGGATTGGCATCAACGTTGATAATACAATCACTGGCAGCTTTTTGGAACTGGAACAAAAAAGTGACAGCCTGGTTGGAATTTTAGGACATGAATGCGGCCATGCCAGATTTACGGATTCCAGGCTTCGAAGAGTCTATATGCAGAAAATGCAGGCGGGAACCTGGTATCCAGATGCACCGAAGCCCGAAAACGAGGACGAAGAGAGCGCATTGGCTGAAATGAATACTTATCTGACCAAGAAAGATCCGGCGGTACTATCCCTTCTGACAGAATGCGCTTCCTATATCAGCAATCTTTTAAATGATGTATATATAGAGGCGAAAATGTGCAGTTTGTTTCCTGGCAGCATCAAAAAAGGGATTCTGGTCAACCGGAGACGTAATGTGGAATGGATTCCTCCTTTGAAAGAACTTTTGGAGGGGAATCCGGATCCGGTTTCCGTTTTCTTAAAAGTACTTGTGCAGTATGCCCTACGGGGCTATGTAAATTCCTGGAATATGGAAAGCTGTGAGATGCTGGATACCTTAAATGAAGTAAAACAGCTTGTAGATCTGTCTGTGGAAGCAGACAGTGACCTGATCCGTTATAAGGCCACGAACCGGATTCTCCTAAAGATGTGGAAGTATTTTAGAAAGCTTCTGGAGGAACTGAAACAGGAATGTCAGGAACCGGAAGAAAATGGGGAACAGCAGCAGGAGACACAGGAACAACCTCCGGAAAAAGAAACGCCCCAGGAGGAACAGCCAGGAAAAGAATCTTCAGATGAACCATCTGAAAAAGAAAAATGGAAAGCTGAGGCTCAGAAAAATGGATGTGGCGAAGAGCTGACAGAAGAACAGCAAAAAAAGATGGAAAGTGCCATGGGTAAGTATTTAAAAGCATTGACGGAGAACCTTCCAGCCTTTATCCAGGAATCGGAGGCAGAGGAAAAAGCTTTACCAGATATTGAAAATGCCAGGGTCATACAGGTTTCCAAAAGAATCGAAGACCAAAAAGAGAGTACAGATGAGAAATCTGAACTTATATTCCAAAAGATTCTTTTTCAGCTGGTAGAGGGAACTGTAGATCAGAAAATAGGACTGGAAGTCCGAAACCGACTACAGAAGGAAGTGGATGGGATGAAATTTGATGCGGCTCATGACAGGGTGAAAAAAGAGATTCTGTATAAGAATGTCTTTACAGAAGCGGAAAAGAAGTTTCTTCCCCTATATGAAGCTGCTGTAAAAAGAACGGAAAAGCGGCTTCGGGTCAGATTTCTTCCAATTCTGGAAAACCAGAAGGAACGAACGGAACACAGGATGTTTTTCGGAAAGCGGCTGGATATGCGTACAATTGCGGATCCTGGCGGTGCGGTGTACAAGCGGACTTTTCAGGGAAAGAAAACGGATGCAGCCGTCTGTGTATTAGTGGATAATTCCGATTCCATGATGGGACAGCGTATGGAAGCTGCCAAGGCAGCTGCCCTTACCTTATATGATTTTTGCAGGAAGGCTGGAATCCCGGTTCTTGTATATGGGCACCATACGGATGGCTACAGTCATAATAATCCCAGTGAGGAAACCGTCTATTTTCACAGTTGTGCAGAGTTTGCAGAAGACCGAAACGACCGTCTGAGAATTACCACTATGGAAACCTGTGGCAGCAACCGGGATGGGGCAGCCCTTCTTTTTGTGGCAAATAAGCTTCTGAACCGGCCGGAAAAACATAAAATGCTGTTTTTGATCAGTGACGGATTGCCAAATGCAACCTGTTATTCTGGAAGTTATGCCATGGCAGACCTAAGAAAAATCAAGGAAAAACTTGTAAAGAAAGGAATTGTGTTCCAGGCTGCTGCAATTGGCTGGGACAAAAAAGCGATCCAGGAGATTTACGGAAATGCTTATCTTGATATTTCAGATCTGGGGGAACTGCCAGTTCGTCTGACCAAACAGCTTGCAAAGTTACTTAGAAGAGCAAATTAAAAACAGGAGGAATATGATGCAGGATAGAAAAAAGATTTATTCCGAGCAGTTGTTACAGATTCATACGGATTCCAAAAAACGGAATCCTGGAAAGGAAATCTACGCAACCGGGTATGTGATTGAACTAAAAAAAGACTGTTATTTTGCAGGATTTCAAGAGGGAAAAATACTGTGCCGCTCCCTGGAGTATGCCCGTTATTTTTTCAACATCCACAGTGCGGAACAGTTTGTAAAAGAATATCTTGGGTATGCAGGATTAAGATGCAATCTTTGCAAGGTGGCCTGGGGACTTGCGGTTCCCGCCATGGAACCAGGGCAGAGGGAAGAGCTGAAACCCTATGAAAAAAATGGACGGGTTATGAACTTTCCTTCTTATCATGATGGTGTAAAGTATCAGAAAACACATCATCTGGAGAAGAGCACATATGTCCTGCCCCTTGCAAGCAGGGAAAAAGAGCTTTATATTGCTGCATAAAACTTTTGGGGACAATATTGTCCCCTTATTTAATGGGAAGAAACTACATGGAAGGGAGAGAATGACATAACCATAAGGGAAGCCGGAAAAGGTATCGTGAAAATCACAGGAGGAACCTACCAGATTGGATTTACTGATCTGTATGGGGAAGAGCATGAAACGGAGCTGAGTGCACACAATATGAAGGAGTTAGAAGAACTATGGCGCTCCCTGTGTCCGGAATTTACATGCAGGCAAAACAGCATCCGTTACATTGAACAGGGATAACGCTGTTGAAATGGTTAATTTTAAGTTTAACAGGAAAAGGGAGATTAAAATGGAATGGAACATTTATAAAGAATGGCTGGATATTAATCTGTATCGACAGATGGTATCCATGATTTATCAGTCCTCTTCGCGGGAAGATAAAATGAATTTTATGCGTAAGGAAAAAGAAAATGACCTGTTTTATGGTGCTTATAAGCAGAGCTTGGAGGAAGAATATGGTCTTTATTATCCCGGTGAAGTATTAGAGCGTATAAAAGAACACCGGTCAATGACAAAACCTGTCTACCGTGCGCTTGGTCTTGCACTTGCAAAAAGTGATTATCTGCAGGAAAAATGTATGTTTAACGGAACACAAAAAAGCCGTTTCTGGAAGCAGTTTGGCAAAGTACTTGGAAAAAAGGACCTGTGCTGCATTTCAGTTGGATGCCTGCTTTCGGAAAAAGACCGGAAATCCTGGTTCGATGAGTTATATGCATATCCATACGAAAAGGTGGAGGAAATGATTTTTATCCTCTCTGTTTTTCCGGAAGATATTACTTTATGGCAGCTGCTAAAGGGAAAGGTTGCCGCCTGCCTTGGAAGCAGACGCACCATATCCGTATATGAAGACTGGCCTGTTTATGCCTGGGTTACAGACAAATATGACAAAAGATTAAAAAATGACCGGACAAAGGATGTGGCTGTCTTAAAACGGCTGATGAAATTATCCCGGATAAACGCAGAAAATGCGAATGGTATATTGATCGGGCAGTTGGAAAAATCCTGCTATACCAAAGAAGAAGTGATTTTTCTAAACGGTATCCTTACAAGGTCAGAAAGCGGGCTGGGTCAGCTGGATCAAGAGTCTCTTACAGCCGAGAAGATTGCAGTAAATGTTTTAAAAACCTTTCTGCCCGGAAAAGAGCTCTACCCGGATGCCGTTTATAAACTATGCAAAACGCTTTTGCGTCAGTATGATCTGCTTCCGGTACGTATTGATGGAAATGAAAAAATACAGCAGTGCCTGTATGAATGCCTGAATGTGGAAAATGTAAAAACGTTTCTGGCATTATTCCCGTTTCGGAAAAACGGACTAAAAAAGTGGCATTACATAGACTTAAATAAAAAAGAATGGGAATGTCTGGCCGGACAGCTGGATGAGGAAGCCTTTGAGGAATGTGTCAATGATACACTGAAAGGAAATGTCTTTGAAAAACAGGAACTAGTATCTTACCTGAAGAAATACCGGGATCTGACTGGACATGAGTATTCAGATATTTTCCGGAGAACAGGGAATTATGACCTGACCTATGTATTCCATCTGTTATGTGAAAATGAGATCCTGGATGGAATTGGTCTCATGCAAAAATTTGTAAAAGAGCATGAGCAGATTGTTATAAAAGGCTCTTATCCGAAAGAAGAGTATGAAGCTTTGTTAAAAAAGTGGGAACATATATTGTTCTATTTAAAATGTGAAATTGGAAATATTGAAACGGAAAACAGCTATTTCCTTTTGAAACTTCTTGTTGATAAAATCGGTATGGATGGAGTTTCTGGTCATCTGGTGCCCTGGCAGATCATGAAAAAAGCCTTTTTTCTGGATTACTATGAGATCCAAAGAGAAAACTGTGAAATCTATCGTCCAATGCTGGAGAGAAGCATGCACAGGGAATTATTCCTTTGGGCAGAAGAGAAGCTTTTTACGGAAGATACTGAGTATTATGTAAGGTTTCTGCAGGTAATTCTGCTTAAGGAGAGCACAATGCTTTGGATGGAGGAAGAGGAAGCCAGGCAGATTGCAGAAGCGGTTCTTCCGCTTATGGAATCAGGATTTCAGAAAGAACAACTGCACAAAAAATATATGACTGCAGAAGAACTGCAAAATTATGAGAAACAGAAGAACTGGAAAAGCGAGCAGAAAAAGCGGATGGAAAGGTGGAAGAAAGAAAAGGAACTTAAAAAAAGTTTCAATCATATTGTCCGAAAAAATACAGACACAGATCAGATCTTTAAAGCGCTTTACAGTTATTATGCCTATGGCAGGTTTGATGGGATTTCCATGCGTGCCAAAATGGTACTGGGGTATATGAGGGATGTCCTGAAACGAAAAGGAAAAATAGTAACAGATAAACAGGAAATTGAATATCTGATGGAACTGATCCAGAAACTATATGCAGATGGACAGCTGGAACTGGATGGTGTCCGGAAGATATTTGACAGAATGGAGGCAGCATAATGGTAGAAACTGTAATAAAACATTTGACGGAATTTAAGCAGATGACCGAAGCAGCGATTCCGTTTCGCCTTTTGAATGAACAAGGTGAAATAAACTGTGCAAGGGCAGCGGAAAAAATAATAAAAAACCAGGTAGCCGATATAATCCCTTCTTTACGTGAAGAAACACTGTTGTATCTGATGGAGAATCCAGAAGCAATAGATTGTCTTGGAAAGTTAAAAAAAGAGGAAGACAGCTTAAACATGGAACGTTTTCAGAAGATTCTTTCCAATGTAGAGAATGACAAGTTATCGGACATTGGATACGGACAGATGAAAAAAATATATTTTGATCCAATGATCCCAGACGAGGCGGCTTATCATTATATGAAATACTATGGAAAACTGGATGTAAGCCTGGAAGAGAAGGAACAGCTGGTAAACAGCCTGACTATGTGTATCGGGGAGCTGGATTTTGACAGGGCAGGAGAAAAAGGGCGTATGCTGCTTTTTCAGCCGGTATTTTCCTCTGACCTGCTGCTTGGATTACTGGAGAAGCCCAAAAACATAGAAAGCCTTGAAGATCATGAACTGCTGAAGCTGGTCAACACACTGGCAGGGTATAAGGCAGGAATTGAACCGTTAAACCAGAATCAGTTCGATCAGCTGAAGGAAAAACCTGGTGAAATTTTGGAAAAAATGCAGGTTGTAACAGGATATATTCCAAAAGACCTTCTGTCTTATGGCTTGCAATTGTGGCTGTGGAATGGGGCTTTGTATGCGGACCTTTGTAAACTGGAACGAATCTTTATGGATGGGATGGGTGCATCAGAGGTTTTTAAAAGCAGAGTGTCTTATGTAAATACTTTATACCAGAACCCATTATCTGGAATTGACCTTTCAGGTCTCAGTTATAAAAAGTCTGAACTTCTGTTATATGCAATTACCCAAAAGAAGAAAAACTTTTTGAGGCTGATCCAGAAAGAAAAAATGCTTTTCGACGACCTTCCAGATAATTCCCTATTGCTGGAGGAATCGGTTTATCGGGAATATCTAAATTTAAATACTGTAAACAAGAAGAATTTAAAAGAAAGTGCTGACCTAATCCTGCCACGCCGGCAGTTTCACGATCTGAAAAAAAGAATGTATACTTTTGAGGAGTTAAAACTTCTTTGCAGGGCTGAAAAAACAGTCATATGCTTATACGGGCAACTAACCTGTATGCGAATAGACGACCGGATCTGTGTCCTCCGGGAACTTTTAAAGAGAAAGTGTATGCCAAGAACATTTCAGGATGGACAATTGGGGATACTTGCAAAAGCATTGTCCATAAAGCCTTTATCCAGATGGATAAGGGAAGACTTCAGAAATATCCGTGGCTTAAGCTATGAAACAGCAGTCTGGCTTCTTGTATACCAGGAACAGTTAAAAGGTATGGAAAAAGAGATTACTATGGAAGAACAGGTCTTTTATCTTTTAAAGAATCTGGAGCTGATTAAGGAGTGTGGTTCGTTTTGGGAATTAAAAGAAAAACTTATTATGCGGGATATTTCCTGGGGAGTATTAAAGGAAAAACTTACGTTTTCTGAGGATTTTGTAAAAACAAATGCTACACGGATCGGAGAGTTTATCTTTGCGGGAGGAGCTGAAGTTATGGCAACCTATTTAAAACAGCAACCATCCAAGAAAGAAGAAATCCGCAGACTTGTGGTAGCAGAACTGATTGGAAAATTTGAAAAACTGAAATATCCGGCCGGTGATCTTAGCCGAGAGATTGATTTTGCGGTATCAAAAGAAGTGGAACTGGAATGGGAAAAAGATCTGACCTACATTTGCGGAGATCTGACACTGCAAGAGGAAACCAGACTTCTTCCAATCATGCAGATTGGAGAAATCCCAACTTATTCCTGTATTTCTTACCGTACCGGAAGCAACAGTCACTGTCTGTTGTCCTGTTTTGATTCCAATAAAAAGTTTTTATTTATCCAAAAAAATGGACAGGTAGTGTTTCGTGCCATGTTACGGCTGACAAAAGGATCCTATGCAGACGACATGCACCGAAAAAAGATCCAGTTTGCAGATTTATCAAACCAGGATGAGACGAAAGAAGAGGAAGGAGAAGAACTGGTCCTTTTCCTGGAACGGTATTATGAGAAAAATTTATCTTGTGAGGAACTGGACGAAGCGGTTAACTTAGCCATTGAAGCTGCAAAAGAAAAAGCGAATAAGCTGGGAGCACGTTTGGTACTCAGCACTTACTATCAGGATAATGTGAGAACAAACGAATATATAAAGAGCAGTTACTATTTATATATTTCCAAGTCAAAAAATGGCAGTCAGTACCTTGACAGTCTGTTCGGTTCAGCTTCTGTTACAGATTCCGGATGTTACGGGAAAAATCTGTTTTTGATGGAAAATAAATCAAAAGGAGCGGTCTGAATGTCAGAAAAAGAGAAGAAACCATCTATTATGAACGCCTGGAAATCAATAAGAGAATTATCCGGGAAAAACATGGAAAAGAAAAGCCGGAAAGAGAATCTGATTTGGATGTAAGGACTGATTAGAATAAGCATAACGAGTCGGAGGTCACGGATAGCAAAGTGTGTCAAATATCGATGAAACTTCTAATTGCCATAATTGACCTTGCACAGAAGATTGCGGATAAGATCATCTGTGTAAAGGGAGATACC
>OGCN01003094.1_pt1 | contig 16610 bp, 10 predicted proteins | sample 1570181 | NCBI WGS metagenome assembly OGCN01 (sample SAMEA4370584, study PRJEB24528) | human gut metagenome | reverse complement strand
AGGATGTGGATGAAGCAGCACTTACTTATGCGGAAGTGAAAGCGTTGGCTACCGGAAATCCTTATATCAAGGAAAAGATGGATTTAGATATTCAGGTATCCAGGCTGAAACTGATGAAAGCAAACCATACCAGTCAGATCTACCGGCTGGAGGATAACATCGCAAAAAATTATCCGAAGCAGATTGAAATTCTGCAGGAGCGGATTCGGGGATTTCAGACAGATATGGAAACCGTGCGAAAGAATCTTCCGGCGGATAAGGACAACTTTTCCATGAAAGTGGGAAACCGCATCTTTACGGACAAAAAGGAAGCAGGAACAGCTATTCTTGCCATGTGCCAGGAGATGGATTCCCTGCAGCAGATGGTAGAGATCGGTGAGTATGCCGGCATGAAGATGAAAGTCACTTTTGATTCCTTTAACCGCAAGTTTGTGATGAGTCTGAAAGGAGAACTTAGCCACAACTTTGAACTTGGTTCGGATGCGTTTGGAAATATCACAAGACTTCACAATGTTTTAGATGGCATGGCTGGGAAACTTTCAGAAGCAGAGACAAAACTTAACAATGTCACACACCAGTTGGAAACGGCAAAGATGGAGGTGCAAAAGCCGTTTCCTGCGGAGGAAGAACTGAAGGAGAAGATGGAACGGTTAGCGGAACTGGATGCCCTGTTAAATATGGATGAAAAAGGCGGGACACCGGTACTCGAAAATGAACCGACGGTTACTCCTTTGGGCGAATGGCTGTTAGAACATCTTTTGCCGGAATTTATGGAAGAGTATGAAATGACAGAGGAACGGGCGAGAGAAGTGCTATTAGATGCTCTGCCGGAAGAAGAAAGCGAAGTAGTCTGCTTTTCTTCGGAGCAGAATGCAGAGAGTTTCGACAGTGAGGAAATGCAAAAGCAGATGGCTGAATATATGGATGGTGATTTTTATGCCATACCGGTATCGGATACGGAATATCTGATCGCACCAAAAGTGGAACAGGACAGTGTGATTTATCTGCGTTCCATTTTAAGTCAGTTGGGAGATTCGGTGTTATCTTCGCCGGCAATGAAATCCCATGCTGCGTATGAGTATGATTCCGGAACAAACCGGATGAAGCCGTTTGACCATATGAGAATACTGAGAGGACTTTGTGCGGTAGGTGAGGAAAGGCATATCTACCATGCACGGTCACGAGAACCAACAGAAACAAGAACATCCAACTTGGCACAAGTACATTAAAGGAGCGTTTGGACATCATGTCCAGACAGAAAGAAAAGAGGTAAAACGAAATGAAGAGTTATAGCGAATTTATGGAGTATATCAAAGAGAATGTAACGGATTATCTGCCGGAACGGTTTGAAGAGGCGGAGATTAGTATTCAGAAGGTAGTGAAAAACAACGATGTTGTGTTAGATGGATTGAGTATTCGCAATCCGGACAGTAATCTTTCACCTAATATTTATCTGAATCCATTGTACGAGCAGTATCAGAAGGGAAGAAATCTGGATGAACTCGTATCCGGTATTGCAGATACTTATATTGAAAATATGGAGCCGATTGAAAACAGAACTTTTCAGGTTCAGATTGAGGATATAAAGAATTATGAGGTGGTAAAGGGAGAAATATTTCCAAGACTTGTGAATCTTGAAAAGAATACGACCCGTTTGCAGAATGTTCCTTATACGCAGAGAGAGGATCTGGCAATCACTTATCATGTGAAAGTGTCAGGAAATAGAGATTCAATAGGCTCGTTGATGATTACAAATGAATTAATGGAAGTTTATGGGGTGACAAAAGAAAAATTACATACCCAGGCAATGGAAAATATGGAGCGGTTATCGCCACCGGTATTTTTACCACTTGGTGAAATGATAGTTGATGTTATGACAGAAGATTTTGGAAGAAATGAAGGGGTTTCTCAGGAAGAAGCAAAAGAGTATGTAAAAGATATGATTCCGACAGGAGGACCGAACGTATATTGTTTGACAAATCAATATAAAATGAATGGAGCAGTTGGTATCATGAGTGAGAGCATACAGCAGATGGTGGCAGACCGGGTAGGTGGAGATTATTATGTTCTTCCGTCATCCGTACATGAAGTGCTGATCGTACCTCAAAGTGCTGGCATGGATCCGGAAGAACTTACGGATATGGTAAATACGGTGAATGAAGGATGCGTAATGCAAGATGAAATTTTATCGGATCATGTTTATCAATACGATGCGAAAGAACATAAACTTAGTCTTTGCGCTCCGGCAAAAGAGATGAAACAGGAGCAGACAATGGAACAGAACCGGCAGCCTGCGTTTGAAGAAAAGAGTATTGATGCCACAAAGCAGCCGGAACAAAGTCACGAACCAATCAAGCATAGTGGCAGAAGTCATTAGTCAGGAGGGTGTCATATGAGTGAGAGAAAAAGGATAGAAATTGATTCGTTAGAAGAACTCAAACAACTGATTGAAGAAAAGGATGAAGATACCATGCTGGTGATAACAATGGAGGTGGTTTCGGATGAGTCATGAATTAAAGCAGGTGGACGTTCGGTTAAAACTGACCGACAAAGAGAGTGTGTTCAGCAGGGAAGTTATTGATACGCCGGAGAAAGCCGTTTCTGTTTTGGCACCGGTATTAGCAGAACTTGACCGGGAGGAAGTTTGTGTTGTCAATCTGGATGGAAAAGGACGTCCCATCAATTTCAGTGTAGTCAGTATCGGAAGTGTCAATACTTCTTTTGTGACAGGAAGAGAGTTATATAAATCTGCTATTTTATCAAATGCGGCAGCAATGATCATGCTGCATAACCATCCTTCGTCGGATCTTAAGATGAGCATGTCAGACCGCAATATAACGGAGAAAATGATGTACGCCGGCATATTGCTGGACATTGATTTTTATGACCATATCATAGTGGCAGGAAGAACAGGAGAATTGTTTAGTATGCGGGAAAATGTACCAGAATTATTTGATTCAAAACATTATGCACGTTCCCTTTCTCAGGTGGCAGATAGTGTGAGAGAGGAGGCATCTTATCATGGGATGCCTCCGACTACTTATGAGATTCTGCAGATCAGGGAGGGCAGCAATGGAGAAGCCTATCGCTTTTTTAAAATGAGTCATGTGCAGGCGGGTGGCTTGCAGGTAAAGGCAGAAGATTATGAGTCGATGTATAAGGGAGAATTGAAGCCGGGAGAAACCCTGGATACCATATATGAACGGTTTAATATCCACCGTCCGAAGGATTTTACCGGGCACTCGCTATCGGTAAGCGATGTGATCGTTTTGGAATCCGAGAGTGAGAAAAAAGCATTCTATGTGGATTCCTTTGGCTTTTCTGAATTGAAAGACTTCTTTGTGGAAAGGTTTGAACGGACGGAACAACAGAAGGCAATTATAGAAGATTTTCGAGAGAAAACAGAAACGTATTTTCGACCAGTAGAAGGCATGACAGCAATAGAAGTTGAAGATGTGGTACGGGACTATCTGATGGATACGATAAGACGACAGGATTTATTGATACAGATTGGTGAGGTTATGGTTTATGGAAGCCGATGCCGGGGAACAGAAAAAACGACTTCAGATATCGACATCGTAGTTGAGTACAAGGGAGACATCCGGGAAGATGATTTGTTCAATCTGCTCCATGAGGATGAATTTCTTCTAGGAAATCATAAGGTGGATATCAATCCAATCAAAGACGACAAGTCTGGAAATATCGCAGATTTTTTACGGCAAGCCGCAATTTACATGGAAAGTGAGATGGTGTTTTCTATTGGAAATCGGTATATCTATATCCAGGATGCAACGGAAGGGTATGACTATACCATTTATGGATTGGATATGAAAGAGATTGATGGTGGCGTATATGATGATTCGGACATATCCATCTATGAGGCACTGGATGAAATCGTAGCAGATCTGCGAGAATATCCGGACGGTAACATTGTGAGGGGAAACATCAAAGAGGATTCACCATTGGTTCCGGTCAACTTAGACGAATTTGAAGAAGCCGTAGAGTGTAGCCGGTATGTTCCACCGAAAATCACCTATACGGTTGCTGAGTGCGGTGAGTTTCATTCCATGGGAAGATACCGGGATGATGTAGAATACGTCGATGAGGCAATCGCTCTTTGGAATGAGTATAAGAAAGGAACTCTTAATGGCGTTCCGAGCATTGGCATTTTGGTACATACATCGGGACAAACAGAACTGGAAGACGAACAAGTGGATCTGGTGTCCGGTAAGACGATAGATTTGGATATGATACGGTATTATCCAGAAATCAATACTGAAGAGGCTGCTATTCAAAAGATTTGTGAGTTGGTTGAAAATCTCCATGATGTAGAGGTAATCGGTAAAGTGCCGGAGAATGTGTCAGCAGAACTCATTCTTCGTGAATTTGATCCAAAGCAGGAGATATACAATGAGGAAGAACGAAGTTTGATTAAGGAATATGCTTTGCAGGTGAAGGACATGCAGAAAACCAAAGGATTATTAAGGTGTATTTGTTATCAGGAGAAGTTTGGAAATCAGGATGTTGCTCTTGCTATGATTACGGCAAGGGAGGAGATAGAAGAGGTGAAGAGAGGTAAGGTGAAGTTTGTAAAATAATGTTAGTAATTTTGTCCTTTCTTTATAATAGTGGTGGGTGTATAATAAAATGAAGAATAGATGCAATAGTGTAGGTGGAAAGAAATTTTGTGATTGTTCTTTTCATAGTTTTCATGATAAGAAAGTGGGTACTATAAATTAACAGGAAGAGGGAAAAAGATGAAAAATAGAAAGTGGATAAAGAGAATAATTGTTTTAATAAGTGTTATTTGTTGTGTGGGAATATGTTTGATTGTTACTAAGAATAAAAACACAACACGAATTGAATGGATTCACGAGCTATCAGAGAGATTTAATAAAGATTTTGAAATGGAAGAATATGGAGATTATGAGTTTACAGACTTAGATAAAGATTCAAAATATTATAAGGATGCTTTATGGGCAAAAAGTTTAGGGCTATTTGAGGATGAAAGTATAGAGCCTAACGATGATGCTACGAGATCATTTGCAGCATATACTTTAAATAAATGTCTGGGGTTGCAATTGGCTCAAGATGATGCATATACATATTTGGATGTTGATAAAGTTGCTTATCCAGAGTATGATCAGTTAGCAGTAAAAAGAGGCTGGTTTGAATTGGATAATGGTTTTTTTAATGAGAAAACAGCTATTACTGACGAAGAAGTAACTACGATGTTAAATGATGCAGATCAGATTGTGTCTTTAGGCATAATTGATGAGAAACATGAGAATATATATAAATACGCAGATGGAGTCAAGGAGTTACCAAAAGATACGTTATTTCAGATTGCTAATGATGAAAAAAGTATTACATTTGAAAGTGATGATACGGTGATACAGAAGGGCGATAATTTTGTGGTTTATAATAATTCTCTTCCTATGGCATTTATAGCAAAGAGAGTTAAATATGAGGGACACAAATGTGTTGTTAATGTTGAAAAAGCAGATAGTGACGTATTTGAAAACGTTGATGAACAGGGTGTTATTGATTTATCTGCTGAAGGGGTGGAAGTTCTTGAAAATAATGGAATAAAATTGAATTCTACAACTATTGTTGAAGGAGAAATGGGAAGTGTAGATTATTCGGATGGTAAGATTTCTATGTCAACTTCACTAGGCGATTCAAAAGCAGGAGCTTACCTTTCTAATCTTAAATTAAATCATTCTTTTTCTGAGAATGGATTTACAGTGTCTATTAGCGGAAACTGGGGATTTAATAGCACATTGAGTTATAAAGAAGCAATAATTGATGATGTTCCATTGTGTAAAATCAGGGTTCTTGGTGTAGGAGTTATCAAGGCGTCACTTTCAATGTCACAGGGAATGGAAATGTCAGGTAGTATGTCTGGAACTTTTTGTGCTGGTGTTACTGTACTTAATGATGGTACAATACGTGCTATTAACGAAAAGACAGTTAATAATTCTGTTGTTTCTGGGAAAGGGAGCATAGAAGCTGCATTTAAGGTAAGTGCAGGTGTGGATATTGTTGCAGCGGCGGCAGATATATATGGAGAAGTAGGATTAAAGACGCAGTATACATCTCAAGTTAAAGAAAATACACAAAAACAAACGGTTCATTGTCAGGATTTTAAGTATTATGTTTTTTTGGCTGTAGGAGCTGAAGCAAAATATTACGCATTTTGGACAGGAAAAATGCAGACTCTTGCCAGTAAAGAATTAAGAATGGATGCTGAAAACAATAATGCACCATATATTATACAAATTCATTTTGAAGATGGGGAAAAGGTTAGTTCATGTACGATGGGGATGCATGTTGCTGACTTGTCTTTTGGCGGAACAACAGTAAATACAGGCAGCACAATATTGAATGAAGAAAGAGAACGAAAAATTGAGACAGATGTGACACTGGGATATGATGTGGTTGTTCCAGCTGATATGACTGTAACAAGTAATATTAATTTGAACGGACATGCGTTGACAGTGAAAGGAAACCTGATCCAGGAATCCGGACAAATGTATCTGAATGTAGATTCCAAACTGAAAGTGGAGGGAGATTACAGGATACAGAAAGAAACAGACGGAGAAGGTGAGGAAAAGACATATACGGAATCTACCGGCTGTATTTATATGACCGATGGGGAAATGGAGATAGACGGAGATTTTGTGACAGAGTCTACTAAGAAGTATATCTGGTCTACAATTAGTGATTCTTCGAATGTTTTTGATGGTGGAAAGATAAGATTGAAAGGAAATTTAAAGCAGTTAAAAACAGTGGATACAGCTAATGCTGCTGTAAAAGATAATTTGTACATATCCGGAGCGAAAGTAGAATTCTGCGGAACAGAGAAACAGGAAATCTATTTTGAAAATCCGGAAGACAGTTATATAAAAAGACCTGTGTTTACCAATAGTAATGTAGAATTTCCGAATGGGTTGCATGGATGGAAGTTGGAACAAGATGAGGAGATTCCAGGAGTTCGTCTTATTGGTGACCTTAATTTGAACGGACATGCGTTGACAGTGAAAGGAAACCTGATCCAGGAATCCGGACAAATGTATCTGAATGTAGATTCCAAACTGAAAGTGGAGGGAGATTACAGGATACAGAAAGAAACAGACGGAGAAGGTGAGGAAAAGACATATACGGAATCTACCGGCTGTATTTATATGACCGATGGGGAAATGGAGATAGACGGAGATTTTGTGACAGAGTCTACTAAGAAGTATATCTGGTCTACAATTAGTGATTCTTCGAATGTTTTTGATGGTGGAAAGATAAGATTGAAAGGAAATTTAAAGCAGTTAAAAACAGTGGATACAGCTAATGCTGCTGTAAAAGATAATTTGTACATATCCGGAGCGAAAGTAGAATTCTGCGGAACAGAGAAACAGGAAATCTATTTTGAAAATCCGGAAGACAGTTATATAAAAAGACCTGTGTTTACCAATAGTAATGTAGAATTCCCGAATGGGTTGCATGGATGGGGCTTAACACAGAATGTTACGTTAGATAATTCTGTAAAATCTACTTGTGGTACATTTGATTTGAATGGGTATTCTCTTACAATAAATGGTGACTTAGTACAGACATCAGGAACAATGAATATCCATGCAGGACAACTAAATGTAAGTGGAAACTATGAAATTGAAAGTGAAACAGTTGACAAAAATACAGGTAAAGTTTGTAAAACAAATTCGCTAGGTGTATTGTTAATGACCAGAGCAACAGATATGGTTAATATTGGTGCTGACTTTGTTATGCACTCAAGTACCAGTCATAGTGGGAAATTAACTGCAGGAACTATGTATGTAGGTGGAAATTTCAGTCAAAAGAATGGAAGTGAGTATGGATTTTGTGCGTCAGGCACACATACAGTTGTATTAAATGGTAAGGCTGTTCAAAATGTATTATTTGAAGGTGCATATAGCAAGTTTAATAACTTATCACTAATCGGTGATAAGAAAACAAAGTATGTATTTAAGCCAGATAATTGCTGGAACAATATTTATGAAGAGGTAAAAGTTACAGATGTATTGATAAATGAAATTAATAAAGGAATATATGTTGGAGAATCAATACAGTTGGAAGCAGTTGTAGAAGGAGAAAATAATCCTCCTCAGGATGTTATATGGAAAATTAGTAACAGCACAAAATCATCAATAACTACAAAAGGACTATTAACTGTATCTAAAGAAGAAACGGAAAGAGAATTAATTATTACAGCAACGTCTGTTTTAGATAAGAAGCAGTATGGTGAGACGGTTATTAAGATATTATCAGAACCGGTTGTAGTACCGACTCCGACACCAATAACAGAGCCAAGTGCAAAACCGACAGTAACACCAGTTACCAGCCCAACAACAAGACCAAGCGCACAGCCTACAATAGTGCCAAGCGCGGGACCGACAGCGGCACCGAGTACAAATCCAACAACAGAGCCAAGTGCACGGCCGACAGTGGCACCAAGTACAAGTCCAACAACAAGACCAAGTGCACGGCCGACAGCGGCACCGAGTACAAGTCCAACAACAGAGCCAAGTGCAAAACCGACAGTAACACCAGTTACCAGTCCAACACCAGTACCAAGTGCACGGCCGACAATACCACCAAGTGCAAGTCCAACCATAGAGCCAAGTATAAAACCGACAGCGGCACCGAATACAAGTTCAACAACAAAGCCGGGTGCAGAACCTACAATAGTACCAAGTGCAAAAGCGACCGTATCACTGAGTGCTGCTCCAAGCATAAAACCATCAGAAAAAGAGTCAATACCGAACTCTGCAAAAGTGGCAAAGGTCAATAAAATAAAACTAAAGAACATAAAGAAAAAAACGGTTTTGGTGGTAATTGGTAAAGTGAACAACGCTGCTTTATATAAAATACAATACTCTACCGATAAAAGGTTTAAAAAGTCAGTTAAGTCCAAGAAAACAAGTAAGTTATCCTGTAAATTGACTAAGCTTAAAAAGGGTAAAACTTATTGGATAAGAGTATGCGCTGTAAATGGAAAGATTCAAGGTAAATGGTCTAAAACCAGGAAGATTAAAGTAAAGAAATGACAAAAATAACAATAGGAAAAAAGAATTACTTCGGTAGTTCTTTTTTTCATACTTAAAACAAGAATAGGAGGTTAAAACAAATGCTAAAATTATTCAGAAAGGACTCGCTGACTCCACAGACGGAACACATTTACAAAGTTCCGTTGTGCATCCAGGATACGATACCAATCTATCGAATTTCGGAAAATGGTATCTTTGAGTTGGAGAGTCCGACAAACAAAGACGGAGGGAAAAAGAAAATTCATCAGTTTGACAGGATGTATCTGTTTGAGGATATTAACTTTTCCACGCAGGATGAGGAAGAAAAAGAAGAAACCGGCAAGCGGTTTGAAACGCTGCTTCGGTCAATGAATGTCAGCTACAAGGTCATTGTATCCAATCATTATGCCGACAATGGAAGGCTTCGGGAAGAAATCTTGCAGAAGGCAGTCAGCAAAGAAATGGAGCCTTTGGCGAAAGAATACCACAAGCTGATTGAAAAGCGATTGCAGGAAGGGCGGGGAGGACTTTTGCAATCCAAGTATTTCATTGTCAGCTGCAGAAAGCCGGATTATGAGAGTGCTAAGAATTACTTTAACACCATAGAGTTTTCCATACAGCAGTTGTTTCACCGATTGGGGAGCTGCCTGATACCATTAGATGCCACGGAACGTTTGCGAGCATTACACAGTTATTATCGCATGGGTGACGAGGCATCTTTTTCTTTTAACTGGAATGAATACCTACATTTGAAACGGGACTGGAGAAATGACATTATCAATATTTCTTTGCGGGAGCATCCGGAATATCTGGAGATGGAGGGCGGAAGCTGCGCCTGTGTGATGTTTATCAGAAAATATCCGAACGGTTTAACAGATCAATTCTTAAATGAACTGACAAACATGGATTTCCCGATCATTTACTCGATGGATGTGGAGCCGCTTGACAATGATGTGGCATATCAGATGGTGATGAAAAAGTATATGTCTAATGAGCGAAGCATTAACCGTGAGCAGGAGTTGAAAAACGAAAATGGAGATTATTCTACCAACATCAATTACGAGAGGAGAAAGCAGCAAAGAGATACGGAGGAGATGCTTGACCGTATTTCTTCATTCGATGAGCGGCTTCTTTATGTGGGGATTACCATTGTGGTAAAAGCTGCTTCGATGGAAGAACTGGAGGAACGGACAGAAAAGGTGCGTATCATTGGAAAAACGCACAACATGGATATTGTTCCACATTCCTATCGACAGCTTGATGCGTTGAATACATCATTGCCGACGGGAGCAAGATTTGTTGATACGATGCGGACGATCACCTCTGAGGAACTTTCCATTTTCATTCCGTTTAATGTGCAGGAAATCCATGATGATTTAGGATACTGCTATGGATTTAACAAGGTATCCAAAAATCTGATCATCGGAAACCGTAAATTATTAAAGAATGGAAACGGGATGGTGTTTGGTGTTCCGGGTTCCGGAAAGTCCTACAATGAGAAATCAGAGATGGGGCAGGTGTTATGTTTTTCAAAGGATGATATTATCGTGGTAGATCCAATGGGAGAATACAAAGACATTGCAGCAGCGTGGGGCGGGCAGTACATCAATCTGACACAGTCTGCGGAAAATGTTTTTTATGTCAATCCGTTCTATGTACCGGATGTTGTGCCGGACATTGACCGCTTTGTGGCGGAAAAAGCTGAGTTTGCTTATGCAATCTGTGAGCAGGCATTGAAACCGGTGCCGCTTACCAGCAGACATATCGCTGTAATTGATAAGGCAGTCAGCCATATGTATGAGGAATACTTTAAGAAGCGAAAAGATAAAAGACGGACAAGAAACCGTCCGGAATCCCCGACAATTCCGGTGATGAGAGATTATATTCTTGAGCATTACGAGGGGAATGAAGCAGCACAGGAGATTGTAGACCAGTTAGAAGTATTTGCAGATGGTACGCTTGACATTTTTGCCAGAGAGCAGTCCATATCCGATGAGAACCGATTTACTGTGTACGGATTTTCAGAACTGGGAAAACGAATGCGAGCAATGGCAATGCTTGTGATGATTGAAAGTATCACGGCTAAGATCAAGTATAACCAGTCGGATGGAGTTGCTACCTGGGTTTATGTGGATGAGATGCACGAACTTTGGGGAGAAGAATACAGTTTACATGCACTGGAGAAGATGTGGCGTGAGGTCCGCAAGCGTGGTGGTATCTGTACCGGGATGAGCCAGAATTTGATTGATGCACAGAGAAACCGTTCTACCAAAACAATGGTTTCTAACTCAGAATTTATGCTTTTGCTGGATCAGGGAACAATGGACAAGGAAGCGGTAGAAGATTTGTTTGATATTTCTTCCGAGCAGCTTGCCTGTGTGAATGGAGCAGAGCCGGGAATGGGGCTTATCCGGTTTGGCGATAAGATTGTTCCGTTTGATAATACAATGGAAAAAGACAGCAGTCTTTATCAGTTATTTAATACCAATTTTCATGAGATTGTAGGTGAGGTGGCAGCGAATGGATCATCTAGACAAAGAGGTTATTGAATCATTAAGTGAGCCGGCGAAGCGTGTGTTCAAAAGTCTGGATTATCGTTCCAAACAGCGAATGTTAAAGAAAGCCAGAGAAATGGTTAAGGCTGAAAAAATGATACGTCGGAAAAAGAGACGGTTCAAGAAAAAAGGCATTGAAAAACTAAATAAAGGCAAAAAGCAGAAGAAGGGCAGTTCATCCAAAAGTGAGCGTGTCCTTTTTTCTATTCATGAAACAAGGGAGCTTATGGTGCAGTCCATGCATCTGATGCTGCTTGGAAGCAGTGTGGCAGATGCTTCTTATGAAGAAAGAAATACGGAGCATACAACAGACACACCTATCAGGCTTTCTAAAGAAACTGCCAGAAAAGGTGCAAATACAGCAGTGGGCGGTATGAAAACGCTCGTACATAAAAAGCTGCAAAGCAGGGAAAAGAGAAAGGTTGCAAGAAAGTCAACGGAGAAATCGGCACAGGCTGTTCAAACGGGAGCAAAAGCAGGAGCACAGGCAGGAAAATTTCTGGTAAAAGCGATACAAAGTGTTGTTCAGGCAGTAGCGGCAAATCCGGCTGTATGGATAGCACTTCTTTTGATTATTCTTGTGGCAGCTATCGTGGGAGCAATCGGAGTAGTGGTTGGCTCCGGCGGTGCTGCTAATGAATCACAGGATGGAACCTATCAGGCACAGGTATCTGGAAAGACAGAAAGTTTCCGTGAACTTGTCTCGGAATACTGTGAAAAATATGGAATTGATGATTATGTGGATCTGTGTCTTGCCGTGATCGAACAGGAAAGCGGTGGAACGGAACCGGATGTCATGCAGACGGCACAATCCTATTACAATGTGAATCCACCGATTGACAGTGCAGAAGAAAGCATTGACTGCGGAACGCATGAATTATCGGACTGCCTAACAAAAGCGAAGTGTCAAAGTCCGAATGACATAAAAGGAATTTCTCTTGCCCTGCAGGGGTACAACTTTGGAAATGGTTACATTGACTGGGCATTAAAAAATTATGGTTGTTACACCAAAGAAAATGCCGGGATTTTTTCAGTGAAGATGTGTGCGGAACTTGGGTACAGTTCTTATGGTGATACCGAGTATGTACCTCATGTACTTCGTTACTATGTGATGAATGAAGAAACAAGTGTATCCAATGAATCCGCCAAAAAAATTTTAGAAGAATTGAAGAAAAACAATACTGCACCGGCGGAGGCGTGGAATGTGATCGAAAAAGGTGCTTCTTTGATCGGGACGGTGAAATACAGCATGGAGAAACGGCAGTCGGATGGACGGGATAAACCGGAGTTTTTGGACTGCTCTGCTTTTTCAGCATGGGCATTTCATAAGGCAGGAGTGACCAGTGTGCCATATGGTTCTACGACAGCAACTTTTATCGGTTCCAAAAAGTTTCAGGACATATCTGCTGATAAGTTACAGCCGGGAGATATTGGACTGAAAAGTAAGACAGGTGGAACCGGTGGAGCAAATCATGTAGGGATCTATTGTGGAAAAATGAAAGATGGCAGAGTGGTTTGGCTTCACTGTACCAGTTCCAGTGGTTCTTCACTGACTGGAAATACAGAGGGACCGATGTTTGGTGTTTATACGAATTTTACTTATTTCAGACGGTTAAAGAAATGGGACAAAAAGTAGCGTTTAGACATAATGTCCAGACAGTTAAAGAGATAGGACAAAAAAGTAGCGTTTGGACATTATGTCCAAACGGGACAGAAAGCGAGGAAATCATGTTAAGAAACATAAGAAGATTTTATTGGAAGCAAAGAGACAGGGGACAGGGAAGAAAGACTGTTATGGCAGTGTTGGTATTTTTTATGTTCGTTGCCATTATTGTGGCAGCTATCATAAAAAGTATGATGGGAGGTCATCATGCAGGATTGGAAACGGTTCATAAAACCAATACGGCAACCGGTGCAGCGGTCGTTACAGAAACAGCATCGGGGGCATCTGTGACTGCGACAGAGACTGCTCCGGATCAAGAAACCCAAGAAGCAATTTCCGTGGATACCACAAACCTTAATACATTTTTAGGATTTATGTCGGACACAGCTTATGAAGATTTGAAGAATCAGTTGATTCAGATTTGTCAGGACAGGAAATGCAGATCCGTCAAAAAACTGACCTATCAGCAGACGAAGGCATTTGATGTTACCAGTTTTGTTCTTTTGTCAGATGGCAGTGTCTATCAGTGCAATTACAATCTGAAAAGCTGTCAGATGTCACTTTCAGAAACATCATACGATGAAGCGGCAATCAATCAGATGAAGGAAAAGGAAGTGCAGGAAGAACAGGCTAAGCTGGAACAGCAGCAAAAGGCAGAAAGGGAAAAACTAGCAAAAAAGAAGGCTGTTCATAAAAAGAAGAAAGCGAAAAAGAAATCACGTAAGGCAAAAAAAGCCAAGAAAAAGTTGGCAAAAGTCAGTTCCAGACGAAAGCATAAAAAATAACGCTATTACTGTATATAAGGGCATAAGGGTATAAGGGAACGGAGTCCCCTTACAAGATATGTGCATGGATGTGTCCACATCATGCGTATCTTGCAAGGCTCGAATGAAGCGATAAAAAGCACATTTTATGTGCCAAAAATGAACATCAAAAAAGCAGTAAAAATGGTATGTTTAGACATTATGTCCAGACGGAATCAGATCAAAGAGACATGGACAGCGTTTGGACAAAATGTCCAAGCAGAAGAAAGAGGTGATTGTTTGAATGACATGAAAACAGAGATTCTCCGGGTACGAATGACACCGGAGGAAAAGGCAGCACTGAATAAGCAGGCAAGTTTGCATCATAAAACCATGAGCGAATATATTCGGAGTGTGGCAAAGTGCCCGCCGGATGTAACAAGGGATGAGTTTGAATCCTCTATCGTGCGGATGATCTATGAGATCAACAAGATCGGTGTCAATATCAATCAGATTGCAAAAAAGTATAACGAGCACAATTATGTGGAACCAAGTGAAGAACTGCTCTGCAAATTGGATGAAGTTTATGGAATGATGAAACATACCATACGGATTATGAAAGGTGATCGCAATGTCGCTCATTATTAAGATGGATACCATTAAGACAGAGGAACATTTACGAAAGTCCATTCCCTACATTATGAATGAGAGGAAAACGGATGGATTGTGCTTTAGTAATGCAGGCATTACACCGGAGCAGATTCTGGATACCTTCTTTTTGACGAAGCAGATGCATCCCACGCACGGAACCAGACAGGGGTATCATTTTAAGTTTTCTTTTTCAAAGGATGAAACGATCGCACCGGAAGATGCTTTGAGTTTTATCCGGGAGTGGGTAGAGGAATATCTGGGAGATCGTTATGATTATGCCTGCTCAGTTCATAAAGACCGTGACCATATGCACATGCATCTGGTATTCAATTCCGTGGCAAGAAATGGTGGAAAGTACCGGTATGAAAAAGGGGACTGGGAGAAAGTGATACGCCCGCTTACAAACCGGCTGGCTGAAAAATACCATACCGGACCATTAAAGGAGAAAGATCCGGCGCTGGATTATTTACCCGATTACGACAGGAAGCAAGGAACAATGACGGGAAAAGAACGGGTGGAGCAGGATATTGACCAGTGCATTTTGGAAAGCAGATCTTATGCAGATTTCAAGAAGCGTCTGGTGCGGGATTATGATTACCAACTGCGGGAAGGAGTATCAAGAGAGCATGGTGTCTATCTTGCTCTGACACCGCCGGGGAGAGGAAAAGCTATTCGTACCTATCGATTAAGTGAGGGCTATATGCCGGCAGACATTGACCAGCGTATTGCTTCAAAGACTGCCAACAGAGTTCCGGTGAAACGGGAGAAAGCAGAAAAGAGAAATACAAAACTTGACTGGGCAATGAGCCGGAATTATCAGTTTATCCCGTATAAAGAAATGTCGGAATATCAGAAGGCAATGGTACGGCAGGTGTTGGAGGCAAGAAGATTGTATCAGCGAACCGGAACGCCGCTGTACATCCATGAACGAAGTGTCAGTATTCTTCGGAAAATGAAAAATGAGACGAAACAATGCGGTGTGTATGTAAAACGAAGAGAGACAAGAAGAGTGCAGAAAGAACTCATCAAAACGATGCAGCAGAGGAGGAAGAAACAGTTATGACAACAGAACAGATGGCATTAGTAAAGAAACTGATCCAAAAGCATGAGATTGAAGCAACGGATGCCGAGTGGACATTGATTTTTATGGGAGTCGGCTATGGGTTGTCAGAACAGCAGATAGACAGCTATCTTGTGATGAATACTACTGACCTATTGGCAAAGCATGAAAAGATGCTCTGTATTCTTTTGGGGATGGATTCAGAAACGCAAGGAGCAACCAATGAAATTCAAAATCCTGCAGAAAGAATACAGTTTATGCTAGAAAATCATTTCCAAAGAAAGAAACCGGAGAGTGGTTATGAAAGTGTGATGCAGTATGTGATTGAGGACAGTGACCTGTCAGCAGCACAGATCGAACAGCTTCGGAAAGCGGTAGAAGCAGGAATGCCGGCAGAGGACATTTTAGAAATGGCAAAGAAGCGAAAGGATGTGATGGAGATACGACGATGTATCGAATTTTATGAAATGATGCAGCAAAAAGGCAAACAGGAAAATGTAAAGAAAAGCAGGAGGACAAGCAAATGAGTGAAGAATTACAATCGTTAGTGCAGATCATAGAATTATATGGAAGAGGTCTGGAAGGTTTGGGAAAAGCCATACGGTTCTCGGCAAAGGGAGCCGAGAAAGGAGTGCAGATCGCACAGGTGAAAACATTACAGCATCGAATGAAACTTCATTATGCCAGCGAGGGGACACACAATACCATGAAATTGTCTGATCTGGAGAAAATGACTGGCGGAAGATACACAATCTTAAATATTCCTCTGGAAGGGGAAAAAGAGCTGATCCCTTTTTATGACCGCTTGAAAAAGATGAAAGTAGCTTTTGCGGAGCTGCCGGACTTAAATCTGGGAGACGGCTATACACAGATCGCATA
>OGCN01003093.1_pt1 | contig 16614 bp, 19 predicted proteins | sample 1570181 | NCBI WGS metagenome assembly OGCN01 (sample SAMEA4370584, study PRJEB24528) | human gut metagenome | reverse complement strand
GTGGTTCAATAAGGATCAGACTGCTCACAATAGAGAAGACCAGACATATCCGCAGGATTTTTCTGCATCGGCGAAGCTGCCCGGCAGAGTAATTCTGGCTGGTAAAGGTGGTAGCTGTCTGACCGAAAGCAGTAATCACGTAATAGGTAAAATATTCAAAGTTCATGGCAATGGTACTGCCTGCAATTGCAGAAGAGCCAAAGCTGTTCACAGAGGCCTGTACAAAGATATTGGCAAAGCAGAATACAGCACCCTGGATGGCCGAAGGGATTCCCACTTTAAGAATTGCACTTACAGATCCGGAATAAAGATCACATTTATGAAGTGCAAATGGAAAAGAAGAAGTATCCTTTTTCAGGCGGCAGATCAGAAGGAGCGCAGAAAGCATGGTGGACAGAACTGTAGCAGCGGCAACTCCGGAAACGCCAAGCTTAAAGAATACCACAAATATAATATTTAGAAACACATTTACAATTCCCGACAGAGTGAGAGCAAGAAAGGGATAACGGCTGTTGCTACAGGCTCTGAGGATCGCAGAACCAAAATCATAAAGCAGCAGAAAGGGATAACTGACAAAATAGATCCGAAGATAAAGCACGGAGGAAAAACGGAGGTATCCGAATTGCTGGAGAAGAACCATGCACATCCCAATATCCGTTTTACCACATGGGAAGATTATGCCATTATGTCAATGGTGGAGCGGGGACTGGGAGTGGGAGTGCTTCCGGATATGATCCTGAGACGAATTCCATACCAGATCGCGATCCGATCATTCAGAAATCCATATTTCAGAGAAATTGGACTGGTAATGAAAGACAGAACAAAGCTGACTCCGGCAACCAGGAAGTTTATAGAATATCTTACGATCAATGAACGGTTGGAACGGCTGTGATCTTCAACTGTGTTATTTGGTTCAATTCATTTTTACAGGAGTTGGTCAATATATTCAGCCGATTATTGCAACAAATTACGGTGGTAGAAATTGTGGTGTTATTCATCAGTGTCATGTTTTTGAAATTTTCTCAGACATCCGAGTACTCCGAAAGAATTCAGAAGATGAAGTGACTGACAGTAAATATGTTAGTTGTATAGAACATTATAGTGTGGTAAACTTCAATCAATAAGAGTTGGAGGAGTGTCTATGAAATTAAAAAACGTTTTGATAGTAGTAAAAGATATCGAAAAATCGAAACAGTTTTATCATGATCTGTTTGGCTTGGATATGATATTGGATAATGACGGAAATATGATCGAGGTAGGAACGCCGATATAATAAAAGAATCTCTGGGCAGATAAAGGGGGAAGAAATTATGTTTTATGGATTTGACCAGGTATTTAATATTTTATTTGCAATTATATTTTTCTGCGTTTTGGGAACGATGGTTTATATTTTTGTGAAAAATATCAGCACATGGAATAAAAATAACAATTCTCCCAGGTTAACGGTTGCTGCGAAGATTGTTGCAAAGCGAACGAAGGTTTTCCATAATCAGCAGTCTGACGGTTTTAGCACCACTACATCTACCAGTTACTATGTGACTTTTGAAGTGAAGAGCGGCGACCGGATGGAACTTGCTGTCGCAGGAAAGGAATATGGTCAGATGGCAGAGGGAGATGTTGGTGAATTAAGTTTTCAGGGAACCAGATTTCTTGGATTTGAGAGGAACTGAAAAAATGACGGAATATGTGGGAATTGGAGGTAAGAAGCATGAAAGAAAAAACAAATTATGGAAACTGGGTACCGGAGAAAATGCTGTATCTGATGTTTGGGCTGGCAGCAGTCTTTCTTGTAATTACTGTAGCAGCGAAGGCTGTGTTGCATAAGCCGGTGATTGCTATAGTGCTGGGGGCGCTCTGCATACTGTCACTGCTCTATGCAGTCTACATGCTGATCTGCCATGAAATTTTCGCATTTGGAAAAGGCAATATGATGGCAGGAGTCCATGAGCATCTTGTGGATCATCTTAAATGGAACGGAGAAGGGAAGCTTCTGGATATCGGATGCGGAGCTGCTGCACTTACAGTTCGCTGTGCAAAAGCGTTTCCTGAGGCCAGGATCACCGCAGTGGATTACTGGGGAGTAGAATGGAGTTATGCAAAAGAGCAGTGTGAGAGAAATGCGCGGATCGAGGGAGTTGCAGATCAGATTACTTTCTGGAAAGGTGATGCTGCAAAACTGGATTTTCCGGACGGAACGTTTGATGCTGCAGTGAGCAACTTTGTATTTCATGAAGTGCGCTCTGCAAAAGACAAGAGAGATGTGGTAAAAGAAGCGCTCAGAGTAGTAAAAAAAGGTGGAGTTTTTTCCTTCCAGGATATGTTTTCTCAGAAAGTACTGTACGGAGATATGGATGAATTTGTCCGCATATTAAAAGCAGAAGGAATCTCAGAAGTACATTACATAGGAAACCTGGAGAAGAAGCTGGGGTTCATTCCAGGTTTTGTGACAACACCGTGGATGATAAGTGGAATGGGTATTCTGTATGGAAAAAAATAAGTCAGAGACAGAATAGATAAGAGCTGTAAAAAATAGAGTTTGCACGTTTTTTTTGAAAAGCTTGGGATCAAAGAGCCGGTTTTTATAGGTGCAAGTGATGGCGGTATGGTTGCCCAGATCTACACGCAGGCGTATCCAAAGGAAGTTGGAGGGTTTATTCTGATCTCAACAGGCGGTATGGATGCAGAGACGATAAAAAGTCTCAGGAAAAAGTATTTTTTGGCACCGCTGATGCTGTTTTATATGAAGCATTGTAATTATGAGAAACTGAAACCGAAACTGATCAAAGTCGGAATGGGACATAGCCGGAACGAGAGCAAGGAAGAACTTGCATATGCCAAAGATATGTTTGAAACCATTTTCAAAGATTATACCAAAGAAAAAGATGTGCATATTTCTGGTCTGCTGGCTGATCTGATGAAGCAGACGCCGGTTACGGAAACGGATTTTAGGATGCTTAAGGGAAAAATACTTCTGATACTTCCAGACCAGGATTTCTTTTCCGGAAAGATGCAGAAAGACCTTATACAGCTGATGCATGATCCTGTCATCCAGTATGTTTCAGGCGGACATCTCTCTACGATTTTGAAAGCGGATGATTATGTAAAAGTGATCCGGGATTTTCTGGGAAATATATAGATCATTTCCTCGCAACAAGATGTGCGCGGAAGCCTTTCTGCTTTTCCATAGTCAGTACGGTGAAGCCGGCTTTTTCTGCCATGGCGATGAATTCTGCAGGTTTGTGTATCTTTACATCGCCGTGTCCGAACAGATTAGCCAGGGGCATCTCCAGATGATTCATAAGCCAGACAACAAAGTTGGAGGAAGTATAGTCACGCAGGATCAGGCGGCCGCCTTTACGCAGGACACGGTAGGTACTGTTAAAAAAGTCCTGGGGATTTGGATAGTGATGAAAGCTGTTTGCACAGATAACGGCGTCAAAAGAATCCGTCTCAAAGGGCAGATTTTCACTGTCACCTACAAGAAATTCCGTGTTGGAGAGATTCTTGGCCTGAGCCACATGGATCATCTCAGGAGTAAGATCCAGGCCGGTGTAGTGTTTGTCCGGATATTTCTCATGAAGAAGTTCGATCATCGGGCCGGTTCCACAGCCACAGTCCAGGACATCGCAGAAAGGCTCTTTTTCCAGTTCGGCCAGGATCGGAGGATAATCGTCCTTGCACATTTCGTAAATACCGGCATGGCCGCTGTCATAGATTTTGGCTGCCTGCGTAAATTCTTTGACAGAAAGTTTTTTATATTCTTCAGGGGTCATAGCAACGTCTCCTTGATATTGATTTGCTGTTAGATTCTACTAACTAACGGTATCATAAATTTCAGGAAAAGTCAAAAGGAATATGGTTGATAAAACATGACAGAGCTAATATTTGCGTAAGAAAGAAGTGTCAAGAAATAAAAACTTGACACTTCTTTCTTTTGCATGTTATAGTCAAACTGAGGTGGTTATATGAAAGTAAAAGAACCAGACTTAACGGAACAGATCAGAGAGATTTTTGGTACAACAGATGCTAAAGAATTAAGGCGAATCGCAGAAGATGCAGCATGCTACAGAAAAAAAGGAAATTCTGCAAACAGGAGTCCTGTCGGCAGAAAGAATTCTTTTACAGATCCACAGCTTGCGAATATCCTTGCGTTGCAGAAGCAGGGTGTGAAGATTACAGAAATTGCAAAAAAATACCATGTATCCAGACAGACGATCTACAGTCAGATAAAACGTGTGCATAATTTCAGTGAAGATCCAGATGTAAAAATGAGGATGTATTTTATGAACAGGGATTATCTGTGCACGATGATAGATATAGATTTTTTACACGAAAAAATTTATATTAAAAATTATACGGATCAGATACCATTAAGAGCATTTGGAGTTGTGGATAATCCAAGCTGGAATGATTTTGAGTATTTTCTGGAGGACAGATGTTTTCCCAGGACACGCGATCATGCAAAAGAAATCCTGAGAGATATGAGAATTCCTTTTTACGATCCACTTCTGATTATTGAAAAAACAGATGGATATATGGAAGGGGATCACCAGTGGATTTTGACAGTAAAGAAGGAAAGGTGATTTTGGGTGGATAAAATTGAACTTAATAAGTATTCTCCTTTACACAAGACAGGCCATACATCAAAAGGTGATCAACGTAAATGGAAGATTGATAATCTGTGGTATAAGGCGGATTATATGGGATATGAGAGCCTGGCAGAGGTACTTGTTTCGAAGCTTCTGGACAGAAGTGAATTGAGCTATCCGTTTGTAAGATATGAGCCCGTTCAGATCGAATATAAAGAGCAGGTTATATCTGGTTGTGTTAGTGAGGATTTTTTAAAAAAGAATGAAATTCTGATTCCAGTTGAGAAATTGTATCGCCAATATATGGGGGAAAGCCTGGCTATAAGGCTGACTGATTTTGAAGAAGTTACGGAAAGAATTCAGTATATGGTAGAACAGGTTGAACGTATAACTGAGATTGAAGGTTTTGGCAAGTATATTACGGCAATGTTGGAGATTGATGCTTTTTTTGTAAATGAGGACAGACATACCAATAATATTGCTGTGATCTATAATGAAAAAACACAGCGATATTCGCTCAGCCCTTTATTTGACCAGGGACTTTGCATATTTGCAGATACCAGTGTGGACTATCCACTAGAATTATCCTACGAGGCTTGCCTGGAAAAAATAGAATCAAAACCTTTTAGCATGGATTTTGACATTCAGCTTGAGGCAGCAGAAGAATTATATGGAACCCAGATAGATTTTAATTTCAACATTGAGGATGTAAATGCCATTCTGGATTCCGTTGCGGGGATATATTCTGAAGAAATCTGTAATCGAATTAGGGAATTGTTGCGTTATCAGATTCGAAAATATTCTTATCTGATAAAAAAATAATCAACATCATCAGGGAGGTGATGCCATGCCGTCATATAAAGAACAATTTAACCTGAATATTTTTGACCATAGTTCTGTAGGATATTGCGTGCTGGAACTTGTGCTGGACGATAAAGGACAGCCGGTGGACTGGATCTACCGTTACTGTAATCAGGCCTTTGCAGATATAAAAGACTACAGGCTGGAAGCGATGATCGATCGGTCCTTTCTGGATCTGTTCCCGAAAATTGATGAGAAGTGGTTATACGCCTGTTATGGGGCGGCATATGAGAACAGGTCCAGTGAAATGGTGATTCGAAAAGGAAAAAAATATCATGTGACAATCACACCTATCGGGAAGAGCGGATTCTGTTCCGGACTGATCCAGGCATGGGATAAGGACAGAAATCCAGATGACGAGATACAGGACCCGCTAAGAGATGAAGAATTTATCATAAGAAAACTATTTCCGGAGTACGTTTCCCTGTATCGGATAGAACTTAATTCCGGAAAATTTGAGATTCTCCGTCTTGCTGAAAATACAAATGCCAGAAAACTGGCGGACAGGAAAGACAAAACATTTGCCAATTTTGATAATTATGCGAAAGAATATGCGGATTCCTTTATTTTAGAACAGGACAGAGAAGAATTCCTGAACTGGCATACCTGCAGAAATATGAAGAGAAGGCTTTGTAATACGGAAAAGATTACCTATCATTACCAGAGCGTTTCAGAAACAGAAAAAAATAAATATTATGAAGCCTATGCGGTACAGGGAAAAAGCGATGAGAAAACATTTACCATATTTTTAGGATATCGCAGTATAGACAGTATTCTTTATAAGGAAAAAGCGACACAGAAACGACTGGAGAAAGCACTGGAGGAAGCGGAACTGAGAAACGAGATCATATCTTCCATTGCAAAAACATATCAGTATATATCAAGAATTGATATCCAGGCGGACTGGTTTGAAGAAATTTCAAACAAAGATAAAGAACAGTTGAATTTTATAAACTCCGGTGTTCTGTCAGTCAATAATAAAAAAGTATACAGACAATATATTGCGGAGGAATATCAGGAGGCATTTTTTAAATTTACAGATATTTCTACGCTGCCGGAACGAATGAAGAATGAAGAAACCATTGCCATGGAATACCGGATGAAGGATGGAAACTGGCATAAACTTCGTTTTATTGAAAAAAAGAGGGACACAGATGGAAATCTGACACATGTGCTCTGTGCGATCCGAAGTATCAGTGCGGCAAAGAAACGGGAAGCATCGCTTCTGTATCAGGTGGCGGAAGCGAAAAAAGATGCAGCTCTTAAATCCAGGTTTTTGTCAAACATGAGTCATGATATCCGTACACCAATGAACGGGATCATCGGTATGATCGATCTTGCAAACCATTATCCAAATGATCTTGAAATGCAGCAAAAATGCAGAGATCAGGTTCTGGAATCCTCCAAACATCTGGTTTCTCTTGTAAGCAATATACTGGATATGAGTAAACTGGAATCCGGAGATATTATTGAACAGGAACTGGATTTTGATCTCACAGAGGTGTTAAGCAGAGCAAATACCGATAAGCAGATTCTGGCGGAAGAAAAAAATATTGATTATGTGGTGGACTGGAAAAAAGGAAATTTAAAGCATGTATATCTGGTAGGAAACCCGGCTTATTTGGAGCGACTTCTGACGATAGTTGCGGATAATGCGGTGAAATTTACAGAACCAGGAGGCACGATACATGTATGGTGTTGGGAAAAATCTGTGGATGACAGTCATGTGATGTATGAATTTGTATGCGAGGATAACGGAATCGGCATGAGTGAAGAGTTTATAAGCCATGCATTTGAGATGTTTTCTCAGGAAAATGAAACCAGCAGAACCAAATACGAAGGTGCGGGGCTTGGCCTTGCGATTGCTAAGAAGATTGTAGAAAGAATGGAAGGTACCATTGAGATAAAAAGTAAAAAGGGCAGTGGGACAACTGTAACAATGACACTTCCGTTTAAGATCGGACAGCCGGAAAAAAACGAAATTTCAAAAACAGATAACGGAACCAGGCAGGAAATGTCTTTTGAGGGAATGCGCGCCCTGATAGCGGAAGATAATGAACTGAACATGGAAATTGCAAAATTTATGCTGGAAAATAACGGAATCCGCGTAGAGTGTGCGGCTGATGGGGAAGAAGCAGTGAAAAAATTTGAAAAAGCGCAGCCGGGGTATTATGATGTGATTTTCATGGATATTATGATGCCAAATATGAATGGCTGGGATGCGGCACGCAAGATCCGTTCCATGAAGAGAACAGATGCCGGAACAATACCGATCATTGCCATGAGCGCCAATGCATTTTCTGAGGATATCATTAACAGCCGTATTTCCGGGATGAACCAGCATCTTACCAAACCTCTTGAGGAGGCAAAAATTTTGGCTGAGCTTAAAGAGTGTCTGAGCAGGCAGGAAAGCGGCCCTGGCTCTTCTGGATCAGATCAGAAGAAAGGATAAAGACAGGATAATGGAAATATTAAAAGCAAAAGAAACAGATATTGACGATATCGAGAGAATTTATGAACATATTCATGATGAGGAAGAAAATGGAAGAGCTGTGATCGGATGGATGCAACGGTCATATTCCTTACACTTAATACAACATCTCCTGTTTTCGCCGGTTTTTTATCTACAACAAAATTTACATCTCTTCCAACCATCATTGCAGAAAGCTTTTCCGGTGTTGTATCTTTGATATCTACAGTTCCGATATATTTTCCTTTTCGAAGCACGCTGCAGCGGTCTGCCACTGCCATGATCTCCGCAAGTTTATGGGTAATAAACAAAATACTTTTACCTTCTGCTGCAAGGTTCTTCATGATCACCATAAGCTCATTGATCTCCTGGGGAGTAAGTACCGCTGTAGGCTCATCAAAGATCAGGACCTCATTATCACGATACAGCATTTTCAGGATTTCCGTTCTCTGCTGCATACCAACTGTGATATTTTCGATCTTCGCATCCGGGTCAACAGAAAGACCATATTTTTCAGACAGCTCCACAACCTTTTTTCTTACTTCATCCTTTTTCAGAAAGCCGCCTTTTGTTGTGGTTTCCACACCCAGCATGATATTATCCAGAACAGAAAAACATTCTACCAGCTTAAAATGCTGGTGAACCATACCAATTCCAAGTTCATTGGCATCATTGGGGTCCTGGATATCTACTTTCTTACCATCTTTTCTGATCTCGCCTTCCTCTGGCTGATATAATCCAAACAGAACACTCATCAGCGTGGATTTTCCGGCACCGTTTTCTCCAAGCAGTGCATGGATCTCACCTTTTTTCAACTGGAGTGTGATATTGTCATTGGCTACAATCCCCGGAAAACGTTTTGTTATATTTAACATTTCAATCACATACTCGCTCATTGTTTTCCTCCTTTATTTCATCATTCATGTTTTATTATTTAATGCTGCCGTAATCGGTTGCTGTAATCTCTGTTTCCGGGAATGTCGTGCTGTCACTGGAGACTTCGTATTCTCCGTTATACATTCGCTGTACCAGCTTCTGATAATCTTCTTTCGTAAAAGTATCATCCCACTGCGTGGTTTCTTCCGGAAGCTGTACATAATTTTCAGCCGGATCCGGAGATTCCATTCCAAGGTTTTCAATCTTTCCTACATATTTATCCCATTCATTATCCAAGATCGCATCCAGTACATTATCAATGGTAACCTGCAAACCTTTCATTGCAGAAGTCACAGTCAGGTCTTCTTTGTAATCGTCAATGGTTGCAGACTGGTCGGAGTCAACACCGATAACTTTTCCGCCGGTTTTAACTGCCGCCTCTGCCGCAGAAGTATAAATTCCTCCACCACAGGCAAATACAACCTCCACGCCTTTTGATCCATACCAAGTATCCATGTAAGCCGTGATATCTGCATCTCCATAGAACTGTCCGCCACATACATACTCAACCTGTACTTCATCTGTGATCCCAAGCTCTTTTGCAGCTGCATCTGCTCCCTGAACATATCCGTAGCCATAGCGGTTAACTGCCGGAACAGACATTCCGCCCAGAAATCCCAGATGGCGGTATCCAAGCATGACTGCCGCATAACCGGCCATGAATCCGGAAAGCTCTTCCTGATAGGTACAGCAGTATACGTTATCCTCATTGTAATAATCCGTCACATTATAGTGATCCGGATTGTAGTCATATCCTTCTCCGATACCCTTTTCGCAGATATCACCGGCACTTACATCCAGTGCCAGGAATTTCACCTCCGGGTACAGATCCGATTCATCGATCACAGTCGGTGCAAACACATAGCCGGAAAGCACAATTACATTCGCGCCATCTGCCACTGCCTGATCCACACTTGCTGTTCTGGCTTCATCCGAATCGCTCTGGGGTTTGTAATAGTTGAACTCAATGTCATTTTCCTTTCCCCATGCCTTACATGCTTCGTAAGTCATCTGATTGAAGCTCTGGTCTGTGATATCACCGGAGTCTGTTACCATTGCTACTTTCATTTTCTCTTCTGAAGCATCCGCCGCATTTTTGTTCTGTGTGCTTCCACATCCTACAAGCGATCCAGTCATCGCCGCCGCTAATAATACTGCCATTATTTTCCGTTTCATTATGGCATCTCCTTTCATGATTTTTGTTCTGTCTTCCGCATTTGTTAGGCCAAAGTATAAGTGACATTGGTCCTTTTTCATAGGACACATGTCTTTTTTTAATGGTCCTTTCTATATTTCGTTGGTTATTTATAATTTGTTATCTTTCTTTTTGGTTATTTTATACAATTTCTCTGCATCTATTTTCCTGCTGCATTATGTTTTCGGGCACAAAAAAAGGACTGCACCTCAATACAGTCCATTCCTTTCATTCTTTACATACATCCACCCAGCCCTCAGCTCCGGAAATCTGTTCCAGCTCTTCGATGGAAAGCTTCACGGCACTGTGATCATCTCCTGCTGCCGGATAAACAATGTCAAACTGCCGCAGGCTCTCATCCAGATATACATTCACGCCTTCGTTGATCCCGAACGGGCAAACGCCTCCAGGTGCATGTCCAATCTGGCTTTCTACCTCATCAAATGGTATCATTTTCGCTTTTACATGAAAGGTATCCTTATATTTCCGGTTATCGATCCTGGCAGTTCCTTCCGTCAGGATCAGCACCGGCTGGTCATCCTGAAGAAACGACATGGTCTTTGCGATCATCCCCGGTTCCACGCCCAGAGCCTGGGCCGCCTCCACAACGGTCGCCGTAGAATCTTCCAGTCGGATCACATGATCCAGCATTCCTTTGTTTTTCAGATATTCTTCTGCTTTTTCCAGTGACATTTCCTGTACCTCCAAAATATCTATTTTATGTCAAAAATCCCTTACAAGACCCGTTCATACATCTTGTATTCCGTCCAGCCGGTATCCTCATAAAACATATCTTTTGCCTGGACAAAACGAAATCCACATCCTGTATAGAGTCTCTCCGCAGCTGTATTGGTACCCAGGATATCCAGCCTTACCTTTTTTTCTTTTCCGTTTTTGCCAGTTTCAGGATTTCCTCCATGAAATACCTGCCGATGCCTTTACCCTGCCTGGAAGGAGAAACAGCCAGTGCATGGGGCACAAGAATTTCATTTTCTCCACATTCAATGCTCCAGGTCACGCCTGCATATCCTTCATTACAGGCACTGTTCAGGATCACGCTTGCACAAAGCCCACCCCCTTCTTCCAGTACAAAAAGTTCTCCTCTGTCAAGGCTTTCCTGTAAAAAAGAATCTGTGGGATAAATTCCTTTCTTCCATCCGATCTTATCATTCTGGTCACTCATCTCATCGATAAGATCCCAGTAAAACTGTTTTATCCTGTGAAAATCTTCCAGGTTTGCCTTCTTAAATAACATCGTTCATTCTTCCTTACATTATAGTCCAGTTTATTCATAAGATATAATGATCTTCTTACAATGCTCACAGCGATAAGCATCGATCCGGTCACCATAGATCATTTTCGACAGACCTTTTTCTGTGTTTAACCGTATGGACTCTCCTCTGCTTCTCCATTCCATTCCGGAAGTCAAGCGGATATTCGCAATCCGCTTCGCTACGTAGCTCTACACCAAATAACTGCTCCGCAGTTTATCAGGAGGAGCTTGCACTCCTCCTGATACAAGCAAGTCCCCACCCACTGCTTATTGCTTTTCGCAATTGAAGCAGGGGACTTACTTGATTTGGTTAAAAGAATGAATCTGGCCTTCACTCATCTCTTTTCCGCAATAAGGACATTTCATCTTAACTTCCTCTGCATCCAGATCTTTTTCAAGGCACACAAGCTGGATATCCGGAATCCCGTTAAACGTACATTTTACAATCCCTGTTTCCTCATATCCAAGCTTCTGGTACAGCTTTCTTGCCCGGGTATTCCGTGCATTGGTATCCATTCGCAGTGAACTGCATCCGCAACGTCTGGCATAATCTTCATAGAATGCCACAAATTTTTTTCCATAGCCTTTATTCTTCTTTGAAGGTTCTACAGCCAGACAATGCAGCACCATAACTTCACTGTCCTCTGCTTCTACTCTCCACCGGGCATATTTATATTCCTCAACCTGGATCTGATTGATGATTGCTGCTGCCACAACTTCATTTTTCTCTTTCATAACGAACAGATCATTCCGGCTCAAAGCATCTTCTGCTGTCCTTCTCACCGGATATACATTCCGGATCAAAACAACACAAGAACAATGCGGTGAATCATGTATCCTTTGATGTCAGAAGAGGTGAGATCGTCTGTATCGCGGGAATTGACGGAAATGGCCAGTCGGAGCTGGTATATGGCCTTTCCGGGCTGGAAACGGTAAAGGAAGGAACGATCACAATGAATGGACAGGATATTACAAACATGCCCATCCGAAGAAGAATCACTTCCGGCATGAGCCATATCCCGGAAGACAGACATAAGCATGGTCTGGTCCTGGATTATTCTCTGGAAGATAACATTGTTCTGGAACGTTATTTTGAACCACAGTTTACAAACCGTTTTGGTTTCTTAAAGAGAAAAGAGATCAGAAAATATTCAAACCGTCTGATCAAACAGTATGATATCCGCTCCGGCCAGGGACCGGTCACGAAAGTACGCTCCATGTCCGGAGGTAACCAGCAGAAAGCGATCATTGCAAGGGAAATTGATAAAGATCCGAAATTCCTTATCGCCGTACAGCCTACCAGAGGCCTGGATGTGGGAGCCATCGAGTATATCCATAAGCAGATCGTTGCTGAGAGAGATGCGGGAAAGGGTGTATTGCTGGTAAGCCTTGAACTGGATGAAGTTATGAATGTTTCAGACCGTATTCTGGTCATGTATGAGGGTGAGATCGTAGGAGAATTTGACCCAAAAAAAGTATCTGTAGAAGAGCTGGGGTTATATATGGCAGGCTCAAAGAGAAAGGGGATAAAAGAGAATGGATAAAAAACAGAAACTTCTGAGAAATAATGCATTTCAGACAGTACTGGCATCGCTGATCTGCATTGTCATAGGTCTTATTGTTGGATTTGTCGTGCTTCTGATCATTTCGCCTTCCGGTGCCGGAAAAGCGATCATAGCAATTATGAAAAACTTTTTCTATTATCCGAATGCGGCAGCAGCGACGAAATATTTTGGAACAACTTTAATAAAAGCGTCAGCACTTCTGATGTGTGCGTTATCAGTAATATTTGCCTACAAAGTAGGTTTGTTCAACATTGGTGCAGCAGGTCAGTATGTGATCGGCGCAGGTGGATGCCTGTATATGGCCTTAAGATTTAACCTGCCGTGGTATATTTGCCTGATCGCAGGAGTACTTATTGCTGCTGCGGTGGGAGGAATTTCCGGTGCATTAAAAGCATATCTGAATGTAAACGAAGTAATTTCCTGTATTATGCTAAACTGGATTTCTCTTTACAGCGTAAATATGTTATTATCACAGGTAAAGGATGGTTCCACACCATATACAAAACTGTTATTCAGCTACAACAAAAGTGCAATGCTTCCAACAGCTGGATTAAATGAACTGTTTCATAACAAATACATGACCATTGGGGTGCCGATGGCAGTGATCGCAGCGATTATTGTATGGGTTGTGCTGCAGAAAACAAAATTTGGCTTTGAACTGAAAGCAACAGGAATCAACAAACTGGCCGTAAAATACTGTGGCATGCATGAAAAAAGAAATATTATCGTTACCATGATGATTTCCGGAGGTCTTGCCGGTTTCGGTGCGGGAATTTTCTACTTAAGCGGAATTGAACAGTGGATGGTACAGCAGACAAGTGTGCCGGGCATGGGATTTAATGGAATCGCAGCGGCATTTCTCGGTGGATTGGATCCTATCGGAACAATTTTCGCCTCCTACTTTATCCAGCATATTACCAGTGGTGGTACTTATGTGGATACAACAACATACTGTACACAGATTTCTGATCTGATCTCAGCATTTATTATTTATCTGTGTGCGTTTGTATTTTTCTTCAAGATCTGGTTTAACCGTTACCTGGATAAAAAAGAAGAAAAAAGTGTAAAGGTAAAGAAAGGAGGCCGGAAATAATATGGTATTATTAGTTCAGTATACATTAATCTTTGCATCGGTTCTGGCACTGGTTGCTCTTGGGGGCTGTTTTTCGGAGCACAGTGGTGTGATCAATATCGGTCTGGAAGGGATTATGGTCATGGGAGCCCTTGGCGGTGCCCTGGCAATGAAATTTCTTCCGGCAACCACTCCGGGGATCGTTTTGTTTATTCTGATCGTACTGGCAAGTGTTTTAGTTGGAATGGCATTTTCACTGCTTCTGGGATTTGCGGCGATCCACTTTAATGCTGATCAGACACTGGTGGGAACTGCATTAAACTTAATGGGAACTGCGGCGGCAGTTGTTATTGTAAGAGCGATCAATGTAGCGGAAAATCCGGATAATGTATCTTCTACTGTTGTATATCGTCAGGCAAAGCAGGTGTTTCTGGTAAAGATCGGAGATTTTGAGTTTAACTGGTTTATGCTGATCATTGTACTGGCAATCATTGCTTCACACATTGTATTATATAGAACAAAGTTTGGTCTTCGGCTGTGTGCATGTGGAGAGCACCCGCAGGCAGCGGATTCCGTAGGTATTTCTGTTTACCGAATGCGTTATGCAGGAGTGCTGATCTCCGGAGCACTTGGGGGCCTTGGGGGTCTGGTCTACATCACGGCGGGTGTAAGTGAGTGGAAATTTGAGAATGGGGTGGCAGGTTTTGGATTCCTGGCACTGGCGGTTATGATTTTTGGACAGTGGAGACCGGTGAATATCGGACTGGCAGCATTGTTATTTGGATTTTTCCGTGCGCTGTCAAACGTGTATACCGGATTTGCGCCGCTTGTGGCATTAAAACTTCCAAGTAGTTTGTATAATATGCTGCCATACATTATTTCTCTCGTTGTTCTTGCCTTTATTTCCCAGAAATCAAGGGCACCGAAAGCGGAAGGAATTCCTTATGATAAAGGACAAAGATAAAATGAGACCAGGTAAAAAATTAAAAGAGGATATATAAAACAAAAAAAGAGAGGATGACAGATATGAAAAATTATTCAGAAGACGCAAGCAGACAGTATCATATTCAGGTAGCAAAAGGAGAAGTGGGACGTTACGTTATTTTACCGGGAGACCCGAAACGCTGCAAAAAGATCGCACAGTATTTTGATGATCCGGTTTTTGTGGCAGATAACCGGGAATATGTAACCTATACCGGAACACTGGATGGAGTGAAGGTAAGTGTAACATCCACCGGAATCGGAGGACCGTCTGCTTCCATTGCAATGGAAGAACTTTATCGATGCGGAGCAGATACTTTTGTCCGGATCGGAACCTGTGGTGGAATGCAGCCGGAGGTAAAGAGCGGAGACATTGTTGTTGCAACCGGTGCGATCCGTATGGAAGGTACCAGTAAAGAGTATGCACCTATCGAATTCCCGGCTGTGGCAAATCTGGAAGTGATCAATGCACTTGTGGAAGGTGCGAAAAAAGAAGGCTGTGAATTTCATACAGGTGTGGTACAGTGTAAAGATGCATTCTACGGTCAGCATGAGCCGGAGACCAAGCCGGTCAGCTATGAACTGATGAATAAATGGGAGGCATGGAAGCGCCTCGGATGCCTTGCTTCAGAGATGGAGTCCGCTGCTCTTTTTGTAGTGGCAAGTCATTTAAAGGTGCGTGCAGGATCCTGTTTCCTGGTTCTTGCAAATCAGGAAAGAGAGAAACTGGGGCTGGATAATCCGGTGGTACATGATACCGATAAGGCGATCCAGGTTGCAGTACAGGCAATCCGGGAGCTGATCCGTGCAGACTACCAGGTACAGAAAAAAGGAGAATATACACGTAACTGAATATATTACAAAAAGATGTTAAATGTGTTCAAATATACTTATTAATTTCTGTCAGGACCAAAACACTTGTTCTGCATATTGAAACATGGTATAATGAATGAGAACAAATAGTTCATAAACATATTAGCCAATAATAATAGGAATCAGCCAGAAAAGGATGATAAGATTGCTAAAAAGTTTCAAAACAGAGATCAATCCTACAGAAGAGCAGAAGATTAAAATACATAAGACAATCGGCACATGCAGATATATTTATAATTTTTACCTGTTTCATAATAAAGAACTTTATACTTTGGGTAAAAAATTTATGAGCGGTAAATCGTTCAGTGTATGGTTGAATAATGACTATCTTCCGAATCATCAGGAATATTCCTGGATCAGGGAAGTCAGTTCCAAATCGGTAAAACATTCGATTGAAGATGCCTGTACAGCTTTTTCAAGATTTTTTCATCATCAAAGAGGTTTTCCACGGTATAAAAAAAAGGACGATCAGATGTAAAAATGTATTTTGTAAGAAATAATCCCAAAGACTGTCTTTGTGAAAGGCACCGGATTAAGATCCCGACGCTTGGATGGGTAAGGCTGAAAGAGAAAGGTTACATCCCAACATCCAGGGATGGATATATAGTCAAAAGCGGAACTATTTCTATGAAAGCCGGCAGATATTATGTTTCCGCACTGGTAGAAGTGACAGATCCGGTGAGAGACAGTTGCTTTAGCGATGGTGTAGGGATCGATCTGGGGTTGAAAAATCTTGCCATCATATCAAATGGAACTGTCTATAGAAATATTAATAAAACAGCACGAATAAGAAAACTTG
>OGCN01003092.1_pt1 | contig 16617 bp, 18 predicted proteins | sample 1570181 | NCBI WGS metagenome assembly OGCN01 (sample SAMEA4370584, study PRJEB24528) | human gut metagenome | reverse complement strand
CTTCGCCAGGACACATTAGAAGAAATCACAAGTGCGGTTCGATAACTCCTGGTTTGTCGCAACCTCAACAGCAGGGTTTGGGGCAGGCACGCCCCAGCAAGAAGCATCCGCCTTGCGCTCGTAGTCATTTTGTGATACAATTACCCCGATAGGAGGTGTCTCGTATGATGCAGACATTCGTTCGCCCTTCCCGGGATCTGCGCAACCATTACGCCGAAATTTCGGAGATGCTCAAAGATCATGACCATGTGATCATCACGAATCATGGCCGTGGAGAATCAGTTCTCATCAACATTGAGGACTACGCCAAGTACGAAGAGTTTTTGCACCAGCGATATGTTGCCGAGGCACTTGCCAAGGCAAAGCAGCAGGCGGCTGACCCCGACACGCAGTGGGCAGACCACGAAAGCGTATGGGAGACGCTGGGCAAGCAGTATGACGTATAAGATCAAATATCTGCCCCTTGCTGTGCAGGACCTGAACGATATCGCCCGGTATCTGTCTGGCTTTTACCCTAAAACAGCCAGCCGTGTACTGAAAGAGCTGCGGGAGAAGATCACAAAATTAGGCGATACCCCGAAAATGTGCGAGGTCTACCACCTTGACCCTGCTTATCGTAGGATGGTCGTTGACCAGTATCTTGTGTTCTACCGCGTCAACGATGAAATAAAGACTGTGGAAGTCCACCGTGTGTTGCGCGGTGCTTGGAATTTGCCGCAGTATCTGGAATGAACCCTTCGGGTTCGACTGCTGTGGACAATGCTCCACTTGATGAAAGAGAGTCTCCAACGTAAGTTGGCGGCTCTCTTTTTTGTTCCGCCCCTGACTTACGTTGGAGCGATGTGGACGGCACAGGACTCGAACAGGGCCATCACGTTTTCTCTTCCCCTTGGCAAGCTCCATTTTCATGATATAATAAGATGGATCGTATGTCCTGTTTTCGCCGAAAGGAGCTTGAACGACTCGACCGGCTGAATACGATCCCGCAATTCCAACTGGATAAAGTCCTTGCATAAGGAAATGATTTTTCATCCATTTCATCCCCTGACAGCGAAAGGAGGCTTCCCATGAACATTCCGGAAATTCTGGTCGCAAATGGAACCGGTATCATCCTTGTGGCCTTTCTGTTCCTCCTCCGCGTCCGGAACAGTGAGACAAAACAGACCGGTGCCGTCCTTTACGATGGGATGTTGGCGGTCACGCTGGTCGCGCTGGTCACCGAGACCATCAGTTTCCTCATTGACGGACAGTCGTTCCGGGGCTGTCACACGCTCGTTGTCCTTACCAATACCCTCTGCACCGGTTCCACCGTTTTGGTGGGCTTTTTGTGGTGCCTGTTCGTGGATTTCCGTATCTACCGCAGCACCCGGCGGCTGCACCGGAAAGTCCTGACGCTGGGCATTCCGCTCCTCCTCGTACAGCTTCTCATTGTCATCAACCTGTTCGGCACCGGGCTCATCTTCCACGTCTCGGCAGAAAATGTCTACTCTCGCGGCCCGCTGAATTTCCTCCTTTATGCCACGCTGTTCCTTTACTTTGCCGAGAGTATTTATCGAGTCACCCGCTCCAAACAGACCGGCATTACCATTGAGTTTTTCCCGGTGTTCTATTTTGTCATCCCCTGCATCCTGGGCACTGTCGTCCAAGGCATATTCTACGGTCTGTCCACAGGCTGGCTGGCCGCAGCGGTCGCGATGGTCTTCATCCACATCCAGCTGCAAAACATCAACACCTTTGTGGACGAGACTTCCGGCCTGTTCAACCGCAAATACATGAACTTCTATCTTGAGAAAGCTCACAAGACGAACCCCCGCCAGCTGTACGGCATCATGATGGACGTGAACGATTTCAAAAAGATCAACGACCGCTACGGCCACTCTATGGGCGACCGGGCCATTCGGGAGATCGGCAAAATCCTTTCCGCCTCCCTGCCGGAGGACGCTGTTGCCATCCGGATGGCGGGCGATGAATTCGTCATCCTGCTGAGCCGCGGCAATGACAAAATGCTGGAAGATACCCGGGCCGCCATTGAGGATGGCCTGCGCCATTTCAACCAGACCACAACCGCTCCGTTCAAGCTTTCGTTCTCTATGGGCCTGGTCCGGTACAATGGCCGCTCCACCGAGAGTTTCCTCAATGAGCTGGATCAGAAAATGTACGCTGAGAAAAAGGCCTATCATCAGGAGCATCCGCGGTGAACCCGCCGCCGGAAAGGAGCGTTCTTATGCCATCCCCCATCCGGGCCGTGATCTTTGATATGGACGGTGTGCTCATCGACAGCGAACCCGTCTACCTCGGGATGCAGGCCCGCAACCTGCAAACAAAATACCCCTGGGTCACTCTGGAGAGCATGTACCCCACCGTGGGCATGTCCAGCCAGGAGTACCCCCGCTTTATGGCCAGGCTCTGCCGGGTGCCCTTTACCCCGGAGTTTGAAAAAGAGCTGATGCAGGCCGACGAAAACGAGCCCATCCACTTCCCCGATATCCTCCGCCCGGAAGCCCGCCCCATGCTGGAGCAGCTGCGGGCCATGGGCTTGCAGCTGGCGCTGGCCAGTTCCAGCCCCATGAGCAACATCCGGCAGGTGCTGGGCGAGTGCGGGCTGATGGAGTTTTTCCCCGTCATCGTCAGCGGGGAGCAGTTTGAAGCCAGCAAACCCGACCCTGAAATTTATCTCCACACCATGGCGCGGCTCGGCCGCCGCCCGGAGGAATGTCTTATCGTGGAAGACTCCACCTACGGCGTGCAGGCGGGCGCGGCCGCCGGGGGCCTTGTGGCCGCCCTGCGGGACGAGCGCTTCCCCTTTGACCAGAGCGCGGCCCGCTTCCACATCGGGAATCTGAGCGAGATCCCCGCTCTGGCGGCTTCCATCCAGTAATTTCTTTTTGTTTTGATACCGGGAGGCGATTTTTATGAGCAAGCGCACCCTCGTGGTGGACCAGCTGTACAATCTGGCCGCCGGGTTCCTGTATGCCCTCAGCATCTGCTACTTTGCCCGCGGCTCAGACTTTGCCCCCGGCGGCATCTCGGGCCTGGCCCTCATCGTCAACTACCTGTGGCACCTGCCCGTGGGCATCACCACGCTGGTGTTCAACCTGCCTCTCGTGGCCCTGAGCATCCGCTTTGTGGGCCGGGCCTTTCTGGCAAAGTCGCTGGTGAGCATGGTGTGGTGCACCGTTTTTCAGGATGTCGTCTTTGCCCGGGTGGGCTGCTATACCGGCGACCCGCTGGTGGCAGCCCTGTTTGCAGGCGTCACCTGGGGCTTCGCGCTGGCCCTGCTCTACATGCGGGGCTCTTCCAGCGGCGGCACGGATTTCCTCACCATGTCCATCAAGGTGCTGCGGCCCCACCTCTCCATCGGGGCGGTCACGGGCGGCATTGATCTGGTCGTCATCCTGCTGGGCTGGCCCGTGTTCGGCACGGTGGATTCCGTTCTGTACGGCCTCGTCACCACGGTCATCACCTCGCTGGTCATTGATAAGGTCATGTACGGCAGCTCTTCCAGCAAGATGCTCACCATCATCACCACAAAAGGGCAGGAGATCGCCGACGAGATCTCCCGCGAGTGCGAGCGCGGCTCCACCATGCTCAAGGCCATTGGCACCTACACCAACACCGAGCGGCAGATGCTCCTCTGCGTCTGCGCCCGGCCCCAGGTCTACCGCATCCGCACCGCCGCCTACCGCATCGACCCCGGCTGCATGGTCATGGTCACGGAGGCGGGCGAAGTGTACGGCGAGGGCTTTATTGACCCCGGCAAGACCTCTTCTTTTTTATAACACAAGGAGGCTTTTCTCCATGAACTTTGGTTCTGCTCTGGAACAGGTGCACCGCCGCGCCCCGCTGGTGGACTGCATCACCAACTTTGTCACCGTCAACGATTGCGCCAACATCCTTCTGGCCGTGGGCGGCTCCCCCACCATGGCCTCGGACATCCGGGAAGTGCAGGAGACCGCTGCCGCCGCCAGCGCTCTGCTGTGCAATCTGGGCGCCATCGACAAAGTGGAGTCCATGATTTTGGGCGGGCAGGCGGCCAACCGGGCAGGCAAACCCGTGGTCTTTGACCCCGTGGGCGCCGGCAACACCAGCCTCCGCCGGGCGGAATCGGCCCGGCTGCTGGACGCCGTGCAGTTTGCGGTCATCCGGGGCAATGCGTCGGAGATTCGTGCTCTGGCCCAGCGCCGGGCGGCGGGCAGCGGCGTGGACGTGAGCGACGCCGACCAGATCACGGAGAAGACCCTCCCCCGCACCGTGGCTTCTGCCAGAGCGCTGGCCGTGCAGACCGGGGCCGTGGTGGCCGTTTCCGGCCCCATCGACGTGCTGACGGACGGCAGAGAAACCATTCTGCTCCACAACGGCTGCGCCACCATGTCCCGCGTCACGGGCAGCGGCTGTATGCTCACCGCCCTCATGGGCGCGTTCTGCGGGGCCATGCCCGGCCAGCCCTTTGCGGCGGCCTGCGCGGCGGCGGCGACGATGGGGGTTGCGGGAGAGCTGGCCGAGGCCCGCCGCCTTGCCCACGGCACCGGCAACGCCACGTTCCGCACCGACCTCATTGACGCCGTGTTCAACCTGACCCCCGCCCAGCTGGACGCCTCTGTCCGCTGGGAGTCTTATTCAACGTAATATTTCGTCATGATACAACAAAACGTCCCGCAAGGTTCAGGCCCTGCGGGACGTTTTTGTGGTTTTGATTCCGTTTCAGCCCCAGCTCACATGGTGAACTGGATGGCGCAGAACGCCGCATAGATGCAGAGCAGCAGCACGCCCTGCACCCGGGAGAGCTTGCCCCGCACCAGCGCCGGGACACACATGAGCACCATGACGGCCAGCATCACGGGCAGGTCCAGCACCAGACTGGAATTGATGCCAAACAGGGTGGAGCTCTGGGGGATAGTGAACGGCGCAATGGTCACGGACGCGCCGCTGACCAGCACCAGATTGAAGACGTTGGCGCCCACGATGTTGCCCAGCGAGAGGTCGCTGCAGCCCTTGACGAGGGACGTGATGGCCGTGACCAGCTCGGGCAGCGAGGTGCCCAGGGCCACAAAGGTCAGTGCAATGACGGACTCGGGCACGCCCAGCGCCTGGGCAATGAGGGTGCCGTTGTCCACCAGCAGGTTGGCACCCACGGCGATGAGCACGGCACCCGCCACCAGAAGCACCAGCGTTTTGGTCAGGGTCATTTCTTCCTCGGCAGCCTCTGCTTCGGCCTCGGCCTCAGCGCCCGCCGGGGCGTTTTTCATCTGGAGCACGTTGACCACCATATAGGCCACGAACAGGGCCAGCATGATGAGGCCCATAGGCCGGGTGAACTTGCCAAAGCCGTAGGCTGCCACGCAGTAGATGGCTGCCGCCGCAAAGAAGAACGCCACTGGCATCCCCAGCGTCTTACGGTCCACCTTGCCCGGGCGGACGGCGATGGTAATGGCCGCAATGAGCGCCGCGTTGCAGATGACAGAACCAATGGCATTGCCGTAGGCGATCTCTCCATGGCCGGACACCGCCGACATGGTGGAGACCATCACCTCGGGCAGGGTGGTGCCGATGGACACCACCGTGGCACCAATGAGCAGCTCCGGCAGGTGGAACCGCCGGGCCAGCGCCGAAGCGCCATCCACAAACCAGTCGCCGCCCTTGATCAGGCAGAGCAGGCCGATGATAAATAAAACAACCGGAATCAGCATGGCTTTTCCCTCCTATACAGATACAATGCGAAACGTCTTTTTATCATACCAGATTTTTGATTTTATTGCAATCTTTTGCCCATTTTACCCCCACCCCGCAGCGCTGGGATGGCCGGGGCTACCCGGACGGCCTCAAGGGCAATGACATCCCCATCAGCGCGCAGATCGTCTCCCTGGCCGATGTGTACGACGCCCTGACCAGTGAGCGCTGCTACAAAGAGGCGTTCTCCCACGAGACTGCCATGCGGATGATCCTGAACGGAGAATGCGGCGCGTTCAATCCCCTTTTGTTGGAATGCCTCACCGATATCCAAGCCGAGCTCCAGGAAAAATCGCAAAACATCGCTGTAAATCATTAAAATTTCACACATGCAAAAAGCAGCGACCTGGTTCGATTGAATGAACAAGGTCGCTGCTTTTGCTTTGCGGAGAAAAAATAGTATTCTGAGTATGTCGGAGAAAGTGTTCTGTCCACCCCAGCCGTTACGTTTTTGGATCGCCCCCGCGTATGCGGGGAAAAGGCGGTCGGACTGGATCATCAGGTCGATATACTGGGATCACCCCCGCGTATGCGGGGAAAAGGCAAGCCCGGCCCGGTCAAGTTGGCCGCCTCCGGGATCACCCCCGCATGTGCGGGGAAAAGTTGAAGTTGAAGAAGAACAGGCAGGTCTGCAAGGGATCACCCCCGCGTGTGCGGGGAAAAGTTGAGACATAACATCTGATAGAGAACAACGTAAGGATCACCCCCGCGTATGCGGGGAAAAGAGGTTCAGGGTCTCCTCCAAGATCTTGTAGGCGGGATCACCCCCGCGTATGCGGGGAAAAGCCACACATGTAGTATCGGATTTCCGGCTCTCCAGGATCACCCCCGCGTGTGCGGGGAAAAGGAAATGGCATCCAAGAACGGCATGACGACCCAGGGATCACCCCCGCGTATGCGGGGAAAAGCTGTCCACCACAAGCACCGACATTCACCCGGCAGGATCACCCCCGCGTATGCGGGGAAAAGGACAAGGCCAAGGAGATGGGTGCGACCACCAAGGGATCACCCCCGCGTATGCGGGGAAAAGCTTGTGATGCCGTGCCAGGGCTGGTAGTTCGGAGGATCACCCCCGCGTGTGCGGGGAAAAGTCCAGCTCATCCAGCCGCTTGTCCTGTGCATCGGGATCACCCCCGCGTATGCGGGGAAAAGAAAGTGGTTGTGTTCCCGGACTTCCCGGGTCAAGGATCACCCCCGCGCATGCGGGGAAAAGGGACAAGACCGCCATTTTTGAGGAATGGTGCAGGGATCACCCCTGCGTGTGCGGGGAAAAGACCAAGCCTGTTCCCGCTGGCGGTATCCTGATGGGATCACCCCCGCGTGTGCGGGGAAAAGCGGTAGCCCAGGGCGCCCATGTTCTCGCGGCTGGGATCACCCCCGCGTATGCGGGGAAAAGGCTGCATCTTCATACAGCATGACGTGCGAAACGGGATCACCCCCGCGTATGCGGGGAAAAGAACAACCTACGTCAAGCATTTGCAGTTCAGCAGGAATCACCCCCGCGTGTGCGGGGAAAAGGATCGAACGATCGCAGTGCAGAACCAGCCGCAGGGATCACCCCCGCGTATGCGGGGAAAAGGTTTTTGCTTCCATCTCGATTCTTGTTGCCCAGGGATCACCCCCGCGTGTGCGGGGAAAAGTTCGGCAGCACCTTGAAAGCCGCCAGAGCGTAGGGATCACCCCCGCGTGTGCGGGGAAAAGAGCGAGGCCATCGCCTTGTCGCTCACAGTCCAGGGATCACCCCCGCGCATGCGGGGAAAAGCGGGTCGGCAGCTTGGCATCGGTGGGCTTGTCGGGATCACCCCCGCGTGTGCGGGGAAAAGCCTGCCGCTGTCCACCACTCGACACTAACCAGAGGATCACCCCCGCGTGTGCGGGGAAAAGCTCTTTGAGATGGGCGGCAATCCAGACGCATGGGGATCACCCCCGCGTGTGCGGGGAAAAGTGTCCGCCGGGAAAATTCTTCTTCATGACGGTGGGATCACCCCCGCGTATGCGGGGAAAAGTTCCATCCAGCATCTGACCGCAAGCTTGGGCGAGTTCGAGGTACAAAAAGGTCATCCGGTCCCGCACCTGCGGCAGCGCCTGCAGGTCTGGCCGGATCATGCCCGGCATCTCCGCCATGGTCTTATCCTCCACGCATCACGGTCAGCAGGCCAAGGCCGTAGGCTTTGCCCCGGCCCATGCCCTGACACAGCAGGTTCCGGAACGCCTCGGGGTCCGTCACCTGCAAAACGCCCTCATACGTCACCGCCAGCAGCGACACCGGGCGGGTGCCGCGCTTGGCAAAGTGGTGCCACTGCACCCGGGTCACGGTAAAGGAATCCTCCGTCAGGGCAAAGCCGTGCTTTGCGGCGCGATCCAACAGCCACTGCTTCTGGTACTGTGTCGTGCAGTGTGCGACCACGGTTCCCCGCGCTGCGGGTTTTTGGGCGTCTTTGCAGCTTTTGGTGGGGTTGGCCGCCAGCCGAAACTGCCAGCGGCTGCCCGGTGTGATCCGCGCCAGCAGCGGGTCATAATTCCGGGACTCTGGTGCCGCTCCGGTGCCAAACTGCTCCACAACGCCGGAGAGGTCCGGCATCTCCTCGCTGAGGAGGAGCAGATACAGCTTTTCGCCCAGCCGGTCCAGCCGCCACAGCCGACGGCGGCGCTCCCCGGAAAAGGCACTTTCCACCGCGCCATGGAATTTCTGTGGTGCCGCCAGCGCCGTCATGGTGCTGCGGCGGATGGGGTCAAGCTCTACACGGGATAAATACATCTGCACTTCACCTCACAATTCACAGAATGGGTCATGGGCGGTCGGCTCCGGGGCCCCTGCGGGCTGCCGGAGGGAGATCTCCCGGGCCGAGCGGTAACCGTACTGCCGGTGCCGCGGGTCGTAGGAGAGAGGCACATCCCGCTGCGGGACAGCCCCCGGCTCCTGCGGTGCGGCATCCGCCACGATGCGGGTCGGCTTGGGCCCGCCGGGGCAGAGCGCGGGCTCTGCCTGCAAGGCCTCCACAAGGCCCTGCTCCCGCAGGCCCAGGCAGAGCGGCAGGGTGGGCGGGCAGGCGCGGCGGCCCAGGTACAGCGGGAACACCGGGTGGGTCAGCGCCTCTGCCAGTTCCTGCAGCAAAGCGGTGTCTTCACTTTCCAGGCCCACCAGAAAAACAGCATCTTCGAGGTAATGGCGGTAGGTGACATAGGAGCGGTCTTTCTCCTCGTTGCGGGCCATGTGGAAATCCACCAGCAGCTGGCCCTCCCGCTCCACCCGGACGCCGAACCGCAGCCCGGCCAGCCGGGTCAATGGCTCGGTCTCATCCCGCCGCAGGCCCAGCGCCGCGGCCAGCAGACCGATGACGCCGCTCTTGGTAGGCTCCCGAGCCGTTTTCCGGGTCTCGAATTTGGAATCCGCGCCCCACGCCTGCAAAGGCGCTGCCAACCGAAGCAACAGTGTTGCCATCATTCCACCTCGTTTCCGGTCAGGTTCTCCTTAACAGCTTCTTCCAGTGCATCCAGCATGGTGTTCAGCGGCTGGGCCGGGGCCAGTGCTTCCAGCCCGGTGCCCACGGTAAAGCTCTTTGCAGGGGCCTCCGCAAAGCTCTGATACAGCTGCTGTGCATAGGCCTGCAACGCGCTCTTGGAGGGCTCCGCGTAGCCCTCCGCACTCTTCCGCACCGCCCGCTCAAAAGCACCACAGAGGTTCACGGGCTGGTCCTCCCGGATGGTCACATAGACGGCATCCGGCAGAGTGCGGTTGGCAAAGGTGTTCTGCTTGCCCGTGGGCATGGAACGGATGAACGCCTCACCAAAACTCCGCACCACTTCGGCTGCTTTTTCCGCGCCCAGATGGCGTTCAAGCTCCATCACATTGACGGTTGCATAGCGGTACAGGGTTGCAGAGTTGTACTCCACGGTGCCCAGATGGCCTGCGCCCGCGTTGTCCTCTACCTGACAGTCATCCACAGCGGTAAAGTAGTCGTATTCGTTTTGCACCGCATGGGTAGAAATGCTGTGGGCCACCTGTGCAGCGGCATCAAAGTTCAGAGAGGGGTCATCTGCCACCATCCGGCCAAACAAGGCAATGTCTACCGACGGATTCTTTCTCAGCGCCTTTTGCAGAGCTTCTTTGTATGCTTTCTTGTCTTCAATATCATCGGCCACCGCCAATGTTGCCAGCGCCTTGATCTGTGCCTGGCTGATGAAGAACAGGGCCTTGGTGCCTTTCTCATCGTTCTTGATGCCTGCATTGTCCAGCGTCTTCTTGGCCAGCTTGGCAGCATCTTTTTCCGGGGCAAGGGCGGCGATCTCCTTTTCCACCAGCTCCGTCACCTTTTTGGTGCGCTTGCCCACATCCTCTTCGTCCAGCAGGCTTTCCTCTACAAAGGCCTGCCGCATGGCGTGCTTCCATGCCTGAGAGGAGACCCGGGCGCGGGTCACGCCGCCGTAAATGGCCGTTTTGGGGCTTCCCGTATCGTCCCGGTTGATGCAGCTGGGCGGCACAGTCTGCAGCACATGGAAGTCAACATACAAACGCTTTTTCATAAGTCAGTTCTCCTTTTCCTGCGTCTCGGACGATTCGTTCTTCTCGTAGCGGTAGAGGTCCTGTCCCCACCGCAGGCGGATGTTGGCGGGCAACTGTGCCAGCTGCGGGGCATCGCACTGCAGCCCGTACAGGTCAACAGCCAACTGCGGGTAATCCAGTGGGATGCTGTCCGGCTTTGCGGCCCGCAGCAGCTGAATCATGCCCCGCAGATGATGGCTGATCTCGGTAATTTCTTCGGCGGTAGCCAGCGCGTTGAACCGCCGCAGAATGCTGCTCTCGGTCCAGTCCTGCCCACCGGCCACGGTCTGCTCCGCCAGCCTGCGCACGGCCCGGCCCAGCGTGCAGCCGAGCTGGCTCACGCACACAGTATCGTTGCTCTGCTGGTGCAGGGCATACAGGGTCAGTGCCAGATAGACCGCCCACTCTTCATGGGAGGGGCCATTTGTACCGTAAAAGCTCGCAGGCATCCCCTGCAAAAGGCCGCCCCACAGGTCTGGAAGCTCCCCGGGTGCATGTCCGATGCCCCGGCGCAGCTTTGCCAGCTCTGCACGCCGCTGGTTCTCCGGCAGACCCCAGAGCCATTGAATCTTGCCGTCCACATAGCCCCTGATGGCCTGTGTGCGGCTCTCGTTTTTCTCACTCATGCCGTTCCTCCCTCATCGTTTGTTTTCGGATAAAGTTTGTACAGCCCCGCCCGGAAGCGGTTATAAGCTTTGGGAGCCGTGTACAGCTCCATCCGTTCGGTCTTTTTCCCGGCGTCCAGCTTGACCCGGTGCCCTACCAGTGCGGCGCTGCCAGCCTCCAGCACCATCTGCTGGCCCAGCTGCTCTGCAATGCCGCGGGCGATCACCTGCCAGCGGGCTGTGGTTTCGGTCATGTCGTCTTCTTCCGGGTCAATGCTCCGCAGCCACTGTCGGAACGGCTGGTCTACTGCAAAATAAAACTGGGAACGGGCCGGGGCGCTGGCATTTTCGTTTTTATCGCCTGCGGCAGTGGCAATATCCTGCGCCAAGTGCCCCACCAGAGAGGCTGCCTGCTCGCAACGGCCGATTTCCTCGGTGATGCGGTTCTGCCAGCCACGGCCCAGCTCATTTAACAGAGAAAGGCTCATTGCAATCTGGTCTGCATAGACCCCTTTCATGGATGCACTTTGCGCTCCATATTCAACACCAACAGCACATATTTGCAGGATTTCTTTTTTCTTTAAAAAACCACATCTTTGTAAATAACCATTCCACTGCACCACGCCAGGAATATGCTTTCCGTCATCTATAATCGAGGAAAATTCCCGCCAGAGCATTTTCTCCATATCGTGTTTTTGCGGAAGATAGCATTCTGGACTCTCTTTCGTTTGCTTCCGGAGTCCCCATAGTGTCATGGGTTCTGCAAATGCGTTTTTCTTATCAAAGAAATCTCCACCCAACAATGTATACCGGACCACTTTTTCATTTTCTCGTTCCAACCATATCCGTCGGCACTGCATTGTTAGAAGTTCTGCATAATTACCCGGGCAGACGATTTCCGTCCGCTCTTCGCTTCTTGGTTCTTCCAGTTCCCAATTGGGTCTTCCTTTTTCCCAAAGCTCTGCCCTGTCGTTTAAAAACATCAGATTTCGCATCAGTGTTTCAAACAGATTTACACCTTTCACATATACAAGACCCAGTTGCCCCAGCCATCCCGGGCTCATGCTGGGTCTATCCTTTGCTTTTTTCTTTGCGGCTGCATCGTCATAGTTATTGAGAAATACCAGCCACCTTGCTGCTTGTGCATATGTCAGTGCATTCTTTTCCACACCAGCATAAGATGCAAACATATTGTTTTTGTTTTCGCTTTCAAACACTTCTCCGTTTAATTTTCCACCTTTAAATGGGCTTCCAATTTTTGCCTCCGGCACCTGCCAGAATGGCCGCTCCGGGTGGAAGAGCCAGAAGCGGTCTTTCCACTGCTCCAGATAGTCCCGGATGGGCTGCTCCGGGAAATGTTTCAGCTCCCACAGCGCTCCCCAGCGCTCCAGAGCGGCTTCTTCGTCTTCCAGCGGCTCCCCCACTTCGTTCACGCGGGAAAAGACCGTAAACAACACCGCCAGCAGCAACCGCAGCATGGCCGCGTCCTGGGTGGGCATCTCCCCTGCCAGGTCCATGTACTCCTGCGCATGGACCAGTGCATCCGTCAGAGAAACTTCCTGCACGGCATTGTCCGGCAGACGGACACGGACCCAGGGTTCCGTCAACAGGTTGAACTCAATTTCCTGCATCAGTTTCCTCCTTTTCATAAATCAGACCATTCTCACGATCATAATGGAGCGTCATCCCCGCCAGGTGGGCCGTCAGCGTTTCATCCAGCAGTAGCACCAGCTCCCCGCGCAGCATCGGGGAGAGCTGCCATTGGGCCAGCAGACGGCGGTTGTCCGCTTCCAGCTCGTCAATGACGCGTTTCACGTTCCATTCCTTGCCAAACACTGCCGGGAGCCGCAGTTTCTGCCGTGCGATCTTCAGCGCCTCCTCCGGCTGCGGCGGGCAGTCGGACGCTACCGTCCGGCCTCCCTCCTGCCACGGCAGGAAATGGATGCTGCCATCCCGCCCCTGCACCATGACCAGCACCTCAACAGACGGGTCGCCGTCACGGACAGCCGCCCGGGCCGCCGGGTCAGAACAGGCACCCTCGTCTGCCATCCAGCCGTCCAGCGTATTGAGCTGGGGGATTTTTTTATACACCTTCGGGTGATGCACCAGATAAGCCTCCGCCCGGTCCTTTCGCTTTCCCTGTTCCAGTTCATAGTTATGGCACAGCTTCTCACTGGCGGCATCTTCGGGCAGTTTGTCCTCCGCCGCCCAGCCATACACCTGCTGTACCAGCGGGGAGATCTCTTCCGGCAGGCGGATGGTCTGAGGCAGCAGTTCCCGTGTCCGCCAGAGCAGCCACTTGCCGTAGACTGCCGCGCTGCCCTCATCAAAGGCATCCTCTCCGGTATCCAGCACCGCGCAGACTGCCGCCTGCATCGGCTGTGGGCGAGAGCGCCAGGTGTGGCGGTGCAGACGGCCAATGCGCTGTAGCAGCAGGTCCATCGGGCAAAGTTCCGTCACCATAACGTCAAAATCAATGTCCAACGACTGTTCGAGCACCTGCGTGCCCACCACAATGAGTCCATCCCGCCGGACCGGAGTCGAGTGCTTGCCGATCCGCTTCATGAGCTCCTGCTCCCGCGCGGCGCGGTCCGGCATCAGGAATTGTGCGTGGAACACCTGCACTTCTTTTTCCGGCAGAGCTTCCCGCAGCATCCGGGCCACGGCCTGTGCCTTTTTAACGGTGTTGACGATGACACCCGCGCAGCCGCCCGCCTGCATCTTTTCGCGCAGGAAACCGGGCAGGCCATCTTCCGTCAGCGGAACCGTCTGTACCGTCCGGCTGGGCGTATCCAGCGGAATGGTCGTCTGGCGGACTTTCTCCCCATCCGTCCAGGTCAGGAGCGGATAGCCGCAGCTGGTCTTCCACGGTGCGTCTGGTGCGGGGGTGCGCTTCTGCTGGTAGGCTTCCACCAGCTCTGCCCGCCGCCGGGCCGGCAGCGTGGCTGAAAGTAAGATCACCGGCACCCGATACCAGCCCAGCCATTCCAGCGCCCGGTCAAGGTAGCGGTTCATGTAGGCATCATAGGCATGGCACTCGTCGATGATCACCACCTTGCCCGCAAGGCCGAGGTGGCGCAGCATCACATGCTTTTGTTTGAGCGCCGCCATGAGCAGCTGGTCCACCGTGCCAATGACAAAGCAGGCCAGCAGCGCCTGCTTGCTGCCCCGGAACCACTGGTGCACCTGCACCCGGTGCTCGTTTGTCTCGGAATCGTCCCAGTCGTCTTCTACCTGAACGGTCTGTTCCTGTAAGCGGATATACTCTTCGTTCAGCTCTGCCATGCCGTGGGCCAGCCGGATGCACTTTAGCAGCCTGTCCGGCTGGTTGTCCGCCCACTGCACCAGCCGCCCCAAAATCCCGTTTGCCGTTGCCTGCGTAGGCAAGCCAAAGAAGATTCCACCCGCGCCAAACCGCGCCGCCAGAATTTCCGCGGCTGCCAGCGCAGCCTCCGTCTTGCCTACACCCATCTGGGCCTCTAAAATCAAAATTCCCGGGGCGCTCACACTGTTGGCTGCTTCCACGGCAGCAGCCTGTACCGCGTTGGGTGGGAATCCAAAACGCGCTTTGAACTCCTCTTCGTCCACAATAGAAGTCTGCGCCTCCCAGGGTGCCGTCAGGTCTTTCTCATCCCATTTATTCCAGGCCAGTTCCGCACGCTCCGGATAAGCCACTTCGTTCCCCAGTTCTTCTACCGGGATCAACGGAAAATACTCGGTATTGCTGGCGATCCAGTCCGCCATGATAAGCAGTCCTGTCAGCAGAATTTCTGTAGGCGGAGTCAAGTCCGGCAGCTCTGCCGGGTCGTCGTAGCCGCAATCTTTCAGCGCTGTCTCAAACAACTCATCCCAGCAGCTTTCCCAAAATGCCTTTTCTCCCTTGGGGTAGTAGTTGCATGTCCAGCTCACCAGCTGAGCTTCCACTTCTTCCTGCTCCTGCGGCTTGCCGTGGTGGGCCCCCGCAATGGAGGCGATTCCTGGCGGACACTTCAGCTCTATCAGAATCGCTTCGCTCGCCCGGGCGTGAGGTGTTTTCTTCCGATCCTGCTCCGGGCAGGTCAAGGTGGTAAAGCGCTCCATTCGCTGCTTTGCCTCTGGCAGCAGCGGCATCAGGACGCTCTGAAAGGCAACAATGCTCTTCCCAAGATCATGTGTCCAGCCCAAAAAGCGTGCCAGCGCGATCAGGGCTTCTTCGTCCAGGTCGGTTGCTTTCTTCACGCTTTCCGGCAGCCACTTCCGCACCAGCAATCCCATAATTTCTGCCGTATCCCGCAGATGCATCCAGAGCGGCAGCCAGAGGCTCGTATTATTCGAATCGGTTTTGCCCGCCAGAAGCCTTGCGTAGGTCAGTTTCATGCCGCGCCTCCTGTTCGTCCGGTGTGTGTTACTTTCCGAGATAGATATAGCATTGTGCTTGTACTATAAGATGGACTTTTGCAATTTTAAAGCATTTTTTCTTTATTTTTTCAAAGCTAGCACCGATTCCCCACTCTTGTCAATTACTTTTCATAGTTTTGTAGGGAAGCACAAAGTTTCTACTCGCTTTTTGTGCGCAAAAAACCGCCCCGGCTTCCTGTTACGGAAACCGGGGCGGTCATATACTTCATTGGTGCTTTCTCAAGCTCTCACACAATTACTTGCGGGGATTCTTGATCGCTGCCTGGGCGGGTGCCAAAATTGCAGAGTGTTCGCAACAGTGATCTGCCGTTTCTTTAGCACGCTGTATCACCAAAGAACGGCTTCACTGTACTAAGAGAAACTCCGTTACGCTTTGCTTTTTCCTGTTCATAAGTCACACGGGTAACTTCCTCAATAAAAGCTCGGACTTCCGGCGTTGCTGTTGACCATGTGACATTAAAGCGTCTGCAAATTTGATAAAATGTGCGATAAAATGTCTCTCGCTCTGCATCACGCTGAAAATATTCTTTTGCACTCATCAAACACACCTCATTTCAAGTAAGTTACAAAGATGTTCATTGCCGCCTCACCAGAAAGTTCATAACGCGGCGCTCCGCCAAAACTCGGCAATGGACAAGCTCCATAGTCCCGGACATAATGCTCTGCCAGCTCCGGAACTTTTGCCTCGAACGTGACCGTCCCGCCGCATTCATGGTCAATCGACAGCTTGATTCCGTACGCAATCAACACTCGGCCAATGCCCTGATACTTTTTAGAATGCCCGACAATTGTCGGATTGCTTTCCGGCTGGCTCTCAATGTAGGTAATATGAACCATCACGTCATTTTCCAATATTTCGTATGCAGCCAGCGCAACCAATTCGCCATTACTCGTCTTTAAGGCATACTTTTCAAAGGCATCATCCTGAATATAATCTGACAACCAGCTTGTTTGCCAGACGGATTCTTTTTCAGTCTGTACTGCGTCAGATTTTTTCATGCGCACAATTTTCACACTGATATTCTGACTGCCGTCTGTTTTTATAATAAATGGTACAAACTTTGCCATACAGACCTCTTTTCATAAATAAAGCATTTTACAGTTTTATTATACTCAGTCGCTCTTAAATTTTCAACCAGTCACCGCCTCCGCTTCTTTTCAAATCTTTTTGTGTAAAGATGTCGCCTATTGCCTTGGAACCGGAGTAACTGGTGTACTGGGCGACGGTTATTTTCAAACTCCGGTCAGCAGCATGAATTACTTTGTCAAAAATGATTCAACAACAATCCATGGGCGGCGTTTGCAAGGAGCAGTCATACACAAAACGCCCCCGGCTTCCTGTCA
>OGCN01003085.1_pt1 | contig 16670 bp, 19 predicted proteins | sample 1570181 | NCBI WGS metagenome assembly OGCN01 (sample SAMEA4370584, study PRJEB24528) | human gut metagenome | reverse complement strand
TGCCACCACGTTTTCTTACGGCACTTTCGGTTCCAAAAGTGCCTACCCGTGAACATTAACTCATCCGAACTTCCTCAATCTCCCAGGTTTAAAAGGGAAATCACGATATTTTCCGCCGATATCTCGGTTTTCCGTTTTACAATATCCTCGATCTGCGCGCGCTGCGGATCTGTGATGGACGGCGCGTTGACAACGACATCCACTTTTCCATCCGTGATGCTGACAACCGGATCGGCAAATCCTTTCGCCATCAGAAGCGTTTCCGCTGCATTTTCCTTCTCCGCTATCGCATTGAGTGCCAGCATATCCTGAACGGCTGCCTCTTTTGCCGACGCATCCAGATTTTCATTGTTAATCAGGGCATTCAGCGCTTCGCGGTTCTTGGCGCGGATCTGTTCACGGCTGAGCTGTACATTGGCTATGTACTCTGCCACGCCGGTTCCGCCTGTCAAAACCGCCTCGCCCGGGTTATCGACTGCCGGATTGTCCGCAGATGCCTCATCTCCGTCCGCCGCTCCCTGCGCTATGCCCTCCTCACTGCCTGCTGCCAGCGGATCGCCCTCTCCCGGATCGTCAAGACTTGCAATCTCCTCATATTCACCGTCCGCCACGCTTCCGGACACCGCCTGATTTTCCGAATATATATCGCTATCTGAAATCTTGGTCGCCCCCGCTTCATATGTATCCGCCCCCGGCAGATCGGATTTTCCCGCATAGTTGAGATACCCCGCCGCCGCAATCATGATCGCCAGCGTCGTGATGATGATTTGATTTCTCCTGAAAACGCGTTTCATCTTCATTCTCATATTTGCATACTCCTTTATTCCACCCGCTTTAATACTTTTATTTTATGTGCCGGCAGTCCGAATAATGCCTGCATCGCTTCCGAAATTTCCTTCTGTACCGACGCATTTCCTCCTCCCTGTGCGCTGATCACGATACCGGAAATCTCCGGTGCCAGCTCTTTTTCAACTACCGGTTCCCCGCTGCCTGAACTTCCCGCCAGCACGGTGCTCTCCCGCAGCGATTCATCCGCCTGCTGCCGCGTACCACCCGAAGAATCCGTCTCCGAGGTGGTCGACCGGCTTCTCTCCTTATCCACCCGCAGCACCTTTTCCGAAGAAGAAAACAGAGTCAGCATCACATCCACCTCACCCACGCCGTCCACCTTCTTTAAAACGTCCCGGATCCGCTGCTCCAGGCGAAGCTCGTAGAGGCGGTTGGTGTCCTGCCTGGATGCAGTGCCTGGCAGACCTGTTTCGACATCCGAACCACTCTCTTCTGAACTTCCATTTTTGTCCTGCCCTGCTCTATTCCCAGAGTTTGTTCCTGTTCCACTCTCCGCCCATCTTTCCCCTGACTGCCAGACTCCCGTCTCACTCGTCTTCTTCCCAAACGGCGCATATAAGATCAGAATTGCCAGCCCAAGCACCAGCAAAATCAGCCATTTTTCATTTCGTTTGACCCATTCCCTGTCAAGGTTCCATCCTGACTTCCACATGATCCGCCTCCACCTGATAAAACGATGCCAGCCGCTGCTGAAGCTCCCAAATCTTTTCCCCATTCATCCATGAAACTGCCTGCGCGGCGGCGGGTTCTCCCTGCTTCTGCTCCTGTTCAAGTGAAATTTCAATCGGGGAAATTTTTTCTATTTCAATCATCGAACTCGGATCCTCCTGTTCCGCCGCTTCCATCCCCGCTTCCATCCCCGCCTCACTTCCCGCCACATACACCGTCACACTCCGCACCGAGGCAAATTGCTCCGACTCCGGATCTTTTTCCAGCTCTACGTCCGCCTTTTCCACGGAAAATCCCGCTTCCGCTGCCACCCGCACTGCCTCCCTGGACGCTTCCGCCTCATACTGGCTCAAAACCATATTTCTACGCCGCACCTCTATCTCATCCATCTCACTTTTCAGCTCGCCCGCTTCATTTTCAAACGAAAGAGATGTAAACAGATAATTCAGCCGCTCCTCCAGACGCAGCCCGTCCGTCAGCGGCTTCAGCACAATCAGAAGCAGGATACAGCCCGCAAACAGACGGATATATTTTTCATACTTATGTGCGGGCAAAAGCCCGGTCAGAACGGTCAGAAACACTAGATAACTGACGATATTCCCCGCCCAGTGAGTAATTACTTCCATCTTCTACCCCGCAAAATAAGCCGCGTTCGTGCTCGCACACACCACCGCGATCGAAAGCGCAAATAACACCACCGCCGAACCAGCTGCTGCCAGTAAAAAATAAAATCCTTTCGCCACAGCGCCGACTGCCTCCACCACCCGGCTGTCACTGACCGGCTGCAAAAGCGCCGCGCTTCCCTGACACCCCAGATAGAGGATTAAAAGTTTCAAAAGCGGCAGAAGCGACACCGCCGCCAGCACAAGCACTCCCCCGATGCCCACCGTATTCCGGATCAGGACGCTGCTTCCAAGAAGTACCTGCGACACTGCCGCCGCGCCCTGTCCGATTCCCGGTATCAGGCTGACCGCCCGCCGCAGCGCCGTCTGGCGCACCGAATCTGTATACGGCGCAATCATTCCCTGCAGCACATGAAAGCCCAGCACCACTCCCAAAAGCGCCTTGCTGCCCCAGCGCATCCCCTGTTCCAGCAATTCCAACGCTTTTGAAAACAAATCCTTCGAGCTTAAATGTCCCGCCAGCGACAGCAGGACATACAACTGGGTGCATGGCAGAAACAACTGTAAAAACATCCATTCCGCCACATTGACAGAAGCAAGTGTCCACGCATATCCGGCTGCTGCCGAGGTACTTCCCCCGGAAAAGGAAACAGCCAGAAAAAAAGCAGGAACCAGCACCCGGACAAATTCAAAGAGCTGCTCCAACAGTGTCCGCGTGATCCGCACCCCATTCAAAAAACTGGCGGCAAGCAGTGTAAAAATCAGAAGATACGTGACATAAAAGCCCATCTCCGATACCTGACTGTCGGCAAAGAGACTCGAAAAGCTGGCGAACACCGCTCCTAAAATTCCCAGAAGGATGACCTGCCCCATCCATCTGCCATTTTCTGAAATTTCCCGAAATAGGGCTGTCCGGCAAAAATCCATCAGCATCCGAACCACACTCTGATAATTGCCAGAGAGAAGCATCGAAAGGATTTCCCGGAATGAAAGCCCCGGGACTGCCGAACCTCCCGCTTCCCTTAAAAATGCTTCGATTCTGCTTAAATCCAGTGAGTCCAGAAGAGAATCCATGTTCTCGCCAGAAACACTGAAATCCGAATCTTCGGATATCTTTTCACCATTTGCCGCCGACACCGTTAAATGATTTCCTGCCATCAAATATACACTCAAGAACATAACGCTCACTGCCCGCACAACCATCTTTGTTCCCACTGTCACCTGCTCTCACCCTCTCTCCGCTTTTCTGCACTTACCACTTCCCTACGCCAAAAACTGCTTCACCGTCTCCAACAATGCCAGCAGAATCGGCATACTGACCGCCAGAATGGACAGCTTCGCAAATATCTCAATCTGTGTTCCCAGCGAACCGTACCCGGCATCCTTGCAAATCCCGGAGGCAAATTCGGCAATATAAGTAATTCCCGCCATTTTCAAAAGCGCCGACAAATACACTGGACTGATCCCGATGCAGGATTCCATCGTCCGAAGTGTTTTCAGAATCACTTCCAGCTTTCCCGCCGCATAGAAAAAGAGACACAGCCCCGCCGCCATCACAATGTACGTCCCATACTCGCCGCCTTTTCCCTTGAGCTGGACTGCCAGAAGAACTGCCGTGATCCCAAGAACCGATACGGTTAAAATTGACATTTTTTACCGTCCTTCCCTGCAATGTACTCTCGGAGTCTTTCTCGCACTCGCTTTTGCGGCTGATTTTTCGCCAGCTGCACCCGAATTTCATCAACATACGCCTCAGAAATTTGGACACAACGGACAAAAAATCATCTCACAAAATCAAGCACAGAAAAATTCCGAGAGTCCATTACAACGCAAACAATTCCTTCATCGTCTCAAACAACTGATAAATATACGGCACCATCCAGAACAGTACCAAAAGAAGACCCGCAAGACTTGTGAGAAATGCCTGTTCCTCCCGCCCGCTGTGTTTGAGGATCTGGCAGAGGACGGAAACCAGGATACCGACTGCCGCAATCCGAAATATTAGATTAACTCCCATTTTCTTCCCCCACTTACATCAACACCACTGCCAGAAACAGCCCGCCTAGTATCCCAAGTCCCCAGCACAGCCGTTTCTTCTCCGGCTCTTCCCGCCGCAGCTGCTCAATCGCCCGTTCCAATTCTTCCAGATACAGTGCCAGCGTCTTTTGCTGCATTTCCAGATCGAGATACCCGATGCTGTTTCCAAACCGGCACATCAGCTCCCATTCCTCTGTTCCTAACATCGGACGAATCCCCTGCTCTTCCAGAACCGCTTCCCAGATACTCCCAAACGGACACTCTGGATTCGCTTCCAGCCGCTCTCCTGCCACAAAAAATAGTTTCCCCGCTTTTCCATCCCCGCGTGCCCCCGCCCGGCACAGTGCCAGAGGAAGAACTGCCTGTGTATACCCAATCTCTCCCTGCAGTCCTGCGGCAATCCGTTTTACTTCCTCCAAAAAACGCCTCCGGCCAATCAGGCGCAATGCCTCACCCCCGCCAATCCCCGCACACGATACACATACAAGGCAGATTCCAAGCAATTTTATCCACATATGAGCTCCTCGCCAGCTGCATCATATACCGCCTCCACCGTTCCCGGTCCGCGTCTATTTCCCAGCACCACATATCGCTCAAACCGTTTTTCTTGCAAAAAAGAGGACAAGCCCGGTTTTTCCCGGATGTCCTCCATCGAATTTCCATGTACGGTTGCCAGAATCCTGCAGCCACAGTTCATCACATAGCGAAGCGCCTCCAAATCATTCTCACCGCCGATCTCGTCCACCGCGACCACCTCCGGTGCCATCGAGCGGATCAGCATCATCATTCCCTCCGCCTTGGGGCAGGCATCCAACACATCTGTCCGGCAGCCAACATCGTTTTGCGGGATTCCCTGATAGCAGGCGGCAATCTCCGAACGCTCATCCACCACCCCGACCGTCTGCGCCCTCACTTTTCCACCATGCTGCTTTCTCATCTCCAACATTTTTCCAGCTTTATTTTCATGTCCTGCACCTGCCTTAGGCCGTTCAAAGCTCCCCGTCAAAGCAGAGCCCCTATCCTTTCCCTCTTCTCCATCCGACACCATCCGGATCAGATCCCGCAGAAGTGTTGTTTTTCCGCATCTCGGCGGCGCAATCAGAAGCGTATTCCGGATACTTCCCGTCCCTGGATCCGTCAAAATCGACCGTATTTTTGCTGCACATCCTATCATCTGATGCGAAAAACGGACATTTAAAAAGGTTATCGGATGAATCGCCTTTATATGTCCGTTTTCCAGTATCGTCCTTCCAGCCACGCCAATCCGGTGTCCGCCCTGCACGGTCAGAAACCCCTGCCGGATTTCCTCCCCGTAAGCATAGAGGGAAGAACGAGCCGCGCATTGCAGCGTCTCGTCCACATCCTCCCGGCTGACCCGGAATCCACTTCCGGCTGTGTACTCTTTATTTTTATATATGTAATACAGCGGCGCGCTAACCCGCAGCCGTACCTCTTCCATTCCATCCGCCTCAAGCGGAAGCGCCAGAAGCTGCTCCCGGATATTCCGGGAGAAAAAATGAAACAGCGCCCTCACATCCTGCTTTGATTGTTCCTCCTTCATCAGCCCGTCCTCCTTACCTCAATATATGAAGGACTGGCTAAAATATACCATCCGCCTATGCATGCACGGACGCACTTTCCATCCGCCGCAGCCGTCTTACCTCCACGCCTGCCATCGCAAGCGCCACCACGCCCGCCACAAAGTCCGCGATCGGTCCGGCATACATGATGCCGTCAATGCCGATAAACAGCGGCAGAATCACAATCAGCGGCAGCAAAAAGAGAATCTGGCGCGTCAGGGACAGGAAAATACCCTTTTTCGGTTTTCCAATCGCCGTAAACAGGTTCGACGCAATCGGCTGCACACAGTTTAAGAACGTGAAAAACAGGTAAATCCGGAAATATTTTTCCGCAAACTGGAAATACATCTCCGATCCTTCCCCGAACAGCCCGATGATCGGACGCGGAATCAACTGGAAACACGCAAAGGACACCGCCGACACCGCAAATCCCCACCTGAGCGCCAACCCATACACCTGCCGCACGCGCGCATAATGTTTCGCGCCATAATTGAAACTTGCGATCGGCTGCATACCCTGCGAAAGACCGATGACGATCGAAAAAAACACCTGATTGACCTTCGTGATAATGCCGGCACACGCCAGCGGAATCGATTCCCCATAGTCCGAATGCGCACCGTAGTAGGTCAAGGATTTATTTAACACGATCTGCACCACCAGCATCGCAAGCTGGTTGAAAAATGCCGCCGCACCCAATGAGGTAATCATGCTTACATATGTTCTCTGTGGTCGAAGATGCGCCGCTGTCAGCCGTCCGTTTTTGTAACGGCGCAGATACCGGATAATCAGGATTCCTGAAAAAATCTGTCCAATGATCGTCGCCAGCGCAGCACCCGCCATTCCCATACGTAATCCAAAAATAAACAGCGGATCGAGCACTGTATTGATCAGCGCCCCGGATAAATTGTAAAGCATCGCATTGCGAGGGCTTCCGTCCGCCCTCACCAGATGCCCGCCGCCGTTGGTCAGAATCAGAAATGGAAATCCCAGAGCCGTGATACCCGTATACGTTTTGGCATACGCCAGCACATTGTCCGGCGAACCGAAAAAGTGCAGCATCGGCGTCAGGCATAAAAGCGCCACAATCCCTAGAATCACACCGCTTCCAAACAGAAGCGTCGCCGCATTTCCAATATAAAATAACGCCTTTTCCCGATCGCCGCCTCCCAGCGTCAGGTTAAAGGACGCCGCACCGCCGATTCCAAACAGAAGCGCCAGCGCCACACAGGAGATCGTCAACGGAAACGCCACGTTCGTCGCTGCATTCCCCAGCTCTCCCACGCTTCTTCCGATAAAAAACTGATCGACGATATTATAAAGGGCGCCTACCAGCATCGCGATAATACTTGGCACCGCAAACTGCCGCAAAAGCCCGCCGATCGGCTCCGTACCTAGTATATTTTTCTTCTGTACCTGTTCCATGAATCTTGATTCTCCTGTCTACGTTACTGCGAACAATTATCAGTCTACCTCTCGTTACTGATAATTTTTCCTCTTTACATGCCTTCCCCGCGCATGATACACTACCATCAGTTATTAAAACGGAAAGGACTTAATCACATGAATCTTTCATCCTTACTGCAATTTCGGGACGAGTGGGCGCGTTTCAAAGCCCGCCACCCTAAATTTTCCCCTTTTCTGAAAGCCGCCTACACCCGCGCGCTGCGCGAGGACAGCGTCATTTCCCTAAAAGTGACCGCCCCGGACGGAACCGAGGTGGCATCTAACTTAAAGGTCAAAAAAGAGGATCTCGAACTGCTCTCGCGCATTATGAATAGCTGATTTTTAATCATCCATCATGCATTATGTCTACTTATGATACGGTTCTCCTTTTATAATCCGGAAACTCCGGTAAATCTGTTCCAGCAAAATCACGCGCATCAGCTGGTGTGGAAAGGTCAGGCGCGAAAAGCTGATCTTCGTGTCCGCACGGTTTAACACCGCCTGCGACAACCCCAGCGAACCTCCGATGATAAACTGCAGATGGCTCTCACCTCGCACGCCCAGGTCCTCCATCCATGCCGCCATCTCCTCCGAGGAACGCTGCTTTCCATCGATCGCAAGTGCAATCACATACGCGTCCTCCTTGATATGCGCCAGAATCCGCTCGCCTTCCTTGTCGCGGATCTGCGCTTCCTGCAGCTCACTCGCCTTATCCGGCGTTTTTTCATCCGCCACCTGCACGATCTCCAGACGGCAGTAACGCCCCAGCCGCTTGCTGTACTCCGCGATCGCCGCCTCCAGATATTTTTCCTTAATTTTTCCTACTGTCACTAACGTAATCTTCACTTTTTAAGCTCCCGTTTTAAAAATGCCAACAGATTCAGCCGCGCCCGGTCTTCCGTCTCTTTGCGTCTCGTTTTTACCTTTTTCACGACCGTTCCCTCCGGTTCCCGATGAATCCGGTAGATGATCCGCAGATATTCCGCGACCTCTTCCCATGCCTCGCGGCTCTCCGGAATCAGGTCGAGTCCCATCTGAAATACATGGAACATCCCGTCATAGACCGAGCAGTGCACCTTGACGCCCTCGGCGCGCGCCTTTTTCGCTGCCGCCCTCGTATCATCTAAAAGCACCTCATACGCGCCCACCTGCATCAGCATCGGCGGAAATCCTTCAAAATCTCCAAACAGCGGTGACAGATACGGATTTTTCGGATTGGCATTCCCGATGTAGCTGCACTGGTACAACATATTTTCCTTCGAATTACCAAACAGTGGATCGATCGTATAATTTTCCTCATACGATGCCCCGCTCAGACTTACATCCGTCCACGGCGACATCGTGATAATGCCCGCAGGAAGCGGCAGCCCGTGATCTTTCGCATACAGACAGAGCGCCAGCGCCAGGCCGCCGCCCGCCGAATCCCCGGCTACCACGATCTGGGACGGCTGGTATTTCTTCTCTTCCAGAAGCCATCGGTACGCGTACACCGCATCCTCCAGCGCCGCCGGATACGGATGCTCCGGCGCCACCCGGTAGTCCGGCGTCAGAACATCCGCGCCGAAGCTGATCTGCGAATACTTAACCGCAAACCGCCGGTAAATATTTTTCATCGGACCGATATACCCGCCGCCGTGCAGCTGCAAAATGACGCGCCCCGTCACCGCCTGCTTCGGCTTCAAATATTCCATCACAAACTGTTCTGTTTTTACCAGCTCATAAATATATTCCGCCGGACATCTCCACGCCGGTTCGACCGGATTTTTCCGGAATTCGCCGGTCTGGATCGGCTTCTTTAACGATGTCTCCATCACGTCACTCATCATATCACGCGTCAGATTGCCTATCATGCTGACTGTTTTCCGACTCATGCTTCTTCCCTTTCTTTCATCCAAATTTTCAATCTTCGTATTTTTATAGATCGTTCCTTTACTGTGACCGATTTTCCTGCCTTTTACACATGAAACCGCCTCTTCAATTCCCGCTTCACACTCCGGTCGCCCAGAATCACCGTCGCCGCCAGCGCTGCCACCGACACACCTGCTGCCAGCACCGTCAGACGCGGATGATGCGTCCACCCGATTTTCCAGAAAATCAACGGCATAAAGCTTAAAACCGTGATCGCGATCTGGTACATAAAATAGCTCTGCCAGTTCATCCGGTTGACTAACATCATCAGAAGAACCGCCGCCACCTCAAACAGTGCGACGCATGGGATCGCGTAGTCCACCGACCACCCCCGAAGCCCTGTTAGCGCGTCAATCAGAAGCAAAATTGCCTGAATTCCCAGGGACTGCCGCACCAGCGTTCCTGCCAGGCTCGCATGCCGCATGACCGAAAACCGCAACGTCATCGCCACATATGCCGCCGCGCCCGCCGTCAGAAGCGACCATTTAAACGGAATCCGATGATAAGTCGCCAGATTCGTAAGCCCCGCCAGAAGCGATACGAGCACCAATGACACATAAAATCCCCGCACCGCACGGCGCACGCGCTCTCGATCCTGGGCAATCACTGGATAACGTCCTTTATCATGCTCCGTATCCGTGATTCCATTGCTCTCGCGCTCTACCCGGATGCCCTTTTCCTCCAAAAAGTGAAAGAAAAACTCCGGAAGCCGGTTCTCTGCCATCGCGCTCGTAAACGACAGACATAATTTTCCGTCATACGCCACTGCCCCGCATTTCATCCGCTGCTTCGGCGATGCGCCGACAAGAAGCTGAAAGCCCTCGATCGAATCTTTCAGTTCCTCCCGAACCTGCGCCGGTCCGATATTGGAAAATGTCATCGTGTGGGCGCGGCTGGTGTGCAGAAAAATCAACTGCATCGCCAGATGTTTGACAAATAGCGGGATCGCCCGCACATACCATTTTTTCTCATTCGACACATTGTAGGAGATCGTCTCCTCCAGCCGCTCCTTCACGATCTGCTCATCCATCTGGCGGCTCACAGACGCAATCACTTCTTCCAATGCCTCCGGCGCCTTTCCCGCCGCCCACGAAATATTCACGACAGCAAAGAAGTTTGCCAGCGTCTCCGACTCAAAAAAACTCCGTAGGTTCACCGGAAGATTGAGCGCTACCGGACGTTTCAGCGTTTTCCCATCCGTCTCCGTCTGGATGATCGCCCAGAGAAGCACCGCCGCCAGATATTTGGTGATGCTGACCCCCACCTTCCTGCATTCCGTCTTCAGTGCCGACACCTCAATCGTCCCCTGCAGCACTGCCATCTGATCAAATGGGAGAAATTTCCCCTGAATCGCAATCGCCGGTCTGCTGTTATAATGCCGATGCGGCAGTTTCCGGTAATGTCGCAGATAATCGTCCTCCCGGAGCGGCGAAAACTCCCGCTCCTGCACCACAACCGGCAATTTTTTCACCAGTTCCAGATAATGTTCTGTAAGCCGTGAAGCAAACCGCAGCGCCCCCAGTCCGTCCGTCAGCCCGTGAAACACTTCAAAATTGATCCTGCATCCATAGTAGCTCACACGGAATGGGAACCGCGCGCCCCGGTGCGGATCAATGAAACGGCACGGTGCACTCTGTTCTTCTTCCACGCCCGGATTCCGGTTGTTCGTCTCAAAATAATACCAGAAAAATCCCTTCCGCAGCTTCACCCGGAAATTTTCAAACTCCGGAAGTGTCCGCACAAGCGCCCTTTGCAAAAGCTCCGGATCTACTTTTTCTTTCAGAACCGCCGAGATCCGGAATACACTGCTTAAATCCTCCCCCGACACCGCCGCAAAGAGCTTCGCCGTGTTATCCAGCCGCCTCCACGCGGCACCCTGGATGCGGAGACGCTTTTTCTTTGGTTTTTCCTCTCGTTTCTTCTCCACTTTTTCTGAAACTATCTGTCCCGGCTCTTCCTGCTTCCCTGCAATTTCATCCTTCTGATCCTGTTCTTGGTTTTCCTCGTTCATTCTCTGCCCCATCTGCCTTTTCCACCTAAAGAAAAAGAGCAGCTGCCGGGATACACACTCCCCTGCAGCGCCCCTTTCATCCTCTTCTGAGTTCTTTTCCACATTACCGAATCCGGAAATAATACCCCACGCCCCATTTCGTATGTACATATTTCGGATCACTCGGACTCGGCTCGATCTTCTCGCGCAGCCGCCGCACATGAACGTCTACGGTGCGGACATCGCCGCCCGCCGCCGCCCGGTTGCCCCAGACAAAGCGCAGCAGCTCCTCGCGGCTGTAAACCTTGCCCGGATTGCACACCAGAAGCTCCAGAAGGTCAAATTCCTTCGCAGTCAGATTGATCTCGCGGGAGGCGATAAAGACCCGGCGGCTGTCCGAATCCAGCGTCAGATCGCCCGCCTCGATGACTTTCTTTGTCTGCTGCGGCTCCTGTCTCGATTTCTTGGAGTTGCGGCGCAGGATCGCCTTGATGCGCGCCTTTACTTCCAAAATGTTAAATGGCTTTGTGATATAATCATCGGCGCCGTATTCCAGCCCCAGAATCTTATCCATATCGTCGCCTTTTGCGGTCAGCATAATGATCGGCATCTCGGAGAACTCCCGGATTGCCTGGCAGACTTCAAATCCGTTCAGCTTCGGCAGCATCACGTCCAGAAGAACCATATCATACTCCGTCTCCTTTGCCATCTGAAGCGCTTCCTCCCCGTCATAGGCGCAGGCAACTTCAAATCCATCCTGTTCCAGACTGAAACGGATTCCTTTTACTATTAATTTTTCATCATCTACCACTAATACCTTCGCCATTCTCCACCTCAACCACTATGCTTCTATCTCTCTATACTGTAATCTTATCTTTTATCTTCTGAAATGCCGCGTTCTTGATGCCAGGCACCTTCATAATATCCTCAATCGTCCGGAAACCGCCCTTCTGCTCCCGGTAAGAAAGAATCGCTTCCGCCCGCGCCGCGCCGATACCGTTTAAAGTCATCAACTCTTCTTTGGAAGCTGTGTTTAAATTAATCAATGCTGCACTGCTTCCAGATTTCTGCGAAGCTGACTCGCTGCCATTCCCAGCAGCGCCTCCGGCTCCCAGAAGCCCGGAGACATCCTTCCCTGTTTCCTGATATTTCCGAATCTCTTCCCGGCTCGGAATCCGAAGCTGCTGTCCATCCTCGATCGCCTGCGCCAGATTTACAGATTCCTGCGCCGCCTCCGACGTCATCCCGCCTGCCTTTTCAACCGCCTCATACATACGGCTGCCCGCCGGAAGCTCATAGACGCCCGGTGCGGCTACCTCGCCGCAGACGTGGATATATAGGATTCTCGGTTCCGGCGTTTGGGGATTTTCTTTTGATTGCCCCTCAGGCGCAGCGTTCTCTGCTGCTTCATTATCCCCATCCACTGCCCCGCCGTTTGACCGTTTTGCTGGACGTTCGGAGCTTTCCTGCGAATCATCCACCTCTTTTGAAAAACTATTCTGCGTCTCTCGCCGGCTCTGCACACCAAAACACAAAACAGCCGCCAAAAATACCACGCCGACTGCCCCTGTTCGCATCCATCGTTTCCGATTTACTGTTTGATTTGTCTGTTTCATCTTCTGCACCCCTCTTTTTCCGAGGCGCGTTTTGTCCGTAATTCTATTCTAACCAAAACCCCCTTTAAACACAAGCAGAAAATTTTTATTCCCATCTGAAAATCACAATCCCCGCAATCGCAACCGCCGCCCCGATCGCCTTGCGCCACTCAAATCCCGCTTTCTCCACACCGAACCAGCCAAACACCTCAATCAGGTACGCCACCAGGATCTGCGCCACGACGATCAGAAGCGCTGATTTTGCCGGTCCCAGCGCGTCAAAGCTCTTGATGACCGTGTACGTGATAAATGCCCCGATCACGCCGCCGGTCAGCATATACCGCGGTTCGATCTGCCAAAGCCCTGATACCGCGCCGCGCCCCGTAAAAAGCCACATCAGCAGGCAAACCACAAACGCACTTATCTGCACCCAGCCAGCCGATACCCACATGCTGGTCTGTTTCATCACGGCAGAATTAAATACGCCCTGTATACTCATGAGTGCGCCGGAAACCAGCGCGGTTATCATTCCCCACATAAAAAATAAACCTCCGCATTCTGTTCTACATTCTCATGAAACAGCAGCCGTTTCCGACCATTCATTTCACACTGTTAGTATCCCAGATATGCGAAGGTTTATACAATTTGTGTTTATTCCCTTTTCCTGTTTAAAATCCGATTTTTCCTCCGAAACCAGACAACCTTTCATGCAGCTGATCCCTATTGAATGGAAAACGTAGCCGACACCTCTGCCTCAACATCCACCTGCCCCGGCATCAGGTTTCTGCCTGCACCCGCATCTTCCATCGCCGTTTCCTTCATCGCCATGCCGCTGCTGTAAGAAGTGTCATAATAACGCGCCTGCTGCCCGCTGCTGTACTCCTGCACATTCTTCATCGTTCCCAGCTTGCAGCCGCCTGCCTCCGCCATCGCTTCGGCTTTCACGCGCGCCGACTCAATGGCTTTTTTGAGCGCTTCCTGATAAATCTCATCAAAATTGCTGCACTGGTACTGGACCGAATCGATCGAATTGATACCCGCATTGACCGAATCGCTGATGATCGCCCCTGCATCCTCAATCGCAACATCCGATACAACAACCTCCGTCGTCATCTCATAACCAGTGATCTTCTTGCCATTGTCCCAGTCATAGATCGGATTCAGCCCCAGACCGCTCGTCTGCACCGAGGTATCTGCAATTCCCTTTTCCTTCAAAAGCGCCAGAACCGCATCCAAATCCGTCTGATTCTCCGACTGGCAGGTGCTCGCATCCGCCGCCTGTGAATAGACACTGTAGGTAATTTCCGCAATATCCGGCTCCGCCTTGATTTTCTCCTGGCTCGTCACCGTGATCCCCGTATTTTCCGCCGACTGCACCGTCACCGATGCCGGTGCGGACGTACAACCTGCCAGACCTGCCGCCGATGTCATTGTCATCGTGCCTGCTGCCAGCAGAAATGCCATCCTGTTTCGCATCATCCCCATTTTTCTCATAAAAAATTCCTCCCGTTTTTCTGTTTCATCCGTGAATTCCACCCCACAATGGGTTCGGACCTTCCGGAGCAACAACTGGTACACTGTCATTCTTACTATAGTTATACCTGAAAACGAGAGGAAATGTATTGCTTTTCTCTTAACTTTCTTTCGCTTATTTATTACTATTTTTTTCCTGTTTCATCCGTGCTGCACGCACCAGATGCTGTGCCAGAACCGCCGTCGTCACGCCGCCGACACCGCCCGGAACCGGGGTTGCCGCCGAAGCAGTTCCTTCCAGATCGGCAAAATCCACATCGCCGCAGAGTTTTCCATTTTCATCTACATTGATCCCAACGTCAATGACAACCGCATCCTTTTTTACATAAGTGTGGTTAATCATCGCTGCTTTTCCCACGCAGGCAGTCAGAATATCCGCCTCCCGGCATACCTCCGGCAGGCTGGCAGTTCTCGAATGGCAGATGGTCACGGTCGCATTTTCATGCAGAAGCAGCATCGAAAGCGGGCGTCCCACAACCATGCTTCTTCCTACGACTGCCACCCGTTTGCCAGAAAGCGCGATATCGTTCATTTTCAGCATGCATACCACTGCCTCCGCCGTACACGGCGCAAAACCGCTCGTATCGCCGCTGAACACCTTTGCGATATTGACTGGGGAAATACCGTCCAGATCCTTCGCCGGATCGATCATTTTTTCAATATCCTGCTCGTTGATCTGTTTTGGAAGCGGGCGCAGCATTAAAATACCGTCCACCGACGCATCCGCATTGATCGCCGCAAACTCCTTCTTAAATGCCTCGTCCGAGATATCTCCCGGAAATACCTTCGATTCCACCTCAAGCCCGAACGATGTCAGCTTCTTCGTTGCGCCTTTCTCATAGGAAATATCATCCGGATTCTCGCCCACCCGGATAATCGTCAGTTTCGGCACCCATGTCAGGGTTTCCAGCCCTTTTTCTACCTGCTCTTTCAGCTTTGCCGAAACAGCGGCTCCCTTCATTGTAATCATCTTGTCTGCACCTTTCGTTTTTATTTATGATGAATTTCCCGCGCTTTCGCGCATATTCATTTTAAATTTTTCTTAAAATGAAAGCGACGCCAAAAGACCGGCTCCGCCTGCCATCTCAAGCAGGTAAACCGTCACAATCGCCGCGATCGCCACTACCACCAGGCTCTTTCCCTTATATCCCAAAATCACCGCTACGATCGTTCCTCCGACCGCCGAATAGAGATGTCCTGTGGAGGTAAATACATCCGGAAATGTCAGTGCTCCCAGCACTGCATACGGCGTATAATCTAAGAAAGATCGGATAAACTTCGAACGGATCTGTTTCCGGAAAATCGTAACCGGCAGAACACGTGGAATATATGTAACCAGTGCCATCAAAAGGACACAGGTCAACACGTATTTCATATCGAGTGTTCCGGCTGCTCCTGCTGCCTCTGCTGCTGTATTCATCATTCTGCCCCCTCTTTCTGACTCTCGTCCTGGCCGGCTTCTTTACCGTCCGGATCATGCGGGAATTTCCATGCACCGAACGCCGATGCCGCGATCGTAACCAGAATCACCCGGAAACCGGAGGAAATACCGGCAAAAACCGGAACATATTTTAAAATGCACACCATCACAACTGCCAGAATGATGACGCAGCACACCGACCGCGATTTGCGTGCCGCCGGCAGAATCAGTGCAATAAACATCGCGTACAGGGCAATTCCCATCGCATTCTGCAGCGCCTGCGGCAGAACCGCCGAGATCGCGCCTCCCAGCCAGGTTCCAAGATTCCACCCCAGAATCGGCATCGTGATAAGTCCCAGCATATACGACGCTTTCAAAATGCCCGGATGCAGGGAACTGACGACAAACGTCTCATCCGTGATGCCGAATGCCAGTGCCAGGCGCGCCCCGGTTCCCGTCTTTTCATCGAGCTTCTGGGACAGGGACAGTGACATCAGCATATAGCGCAGGTTGATGACAAACGTCGTCAATGCCACCTCAAAGTACCCAGCCCCCGCCAGAATCAGGTTTGTCCCTGCGAACTGTCCGGCGCTCGTTAAGTTCGTCAGCGATATAAAAACTGCTACCCAGACCGGCAGACCGCCCGACACCGCCAGGAAGCCAAACGTAAAGGAGACCGGCAGATACCCCAGTCCAATAGGGATACCGCTCTTTATCCCCTCATAAAATGTCTTTTTCCAACTCATTCTACTTTTTCACTCTTTCTGTTCACGCAACCGTCTATTTTTCAGGCTTCACATACCGCGCATGCTGCCCGTTCAGCCACTCTACCCCGCTCACAATTCCTTCTTCCGAAAATGGAAATTCCTCGCGGGTCTTCTCCTCTTCCGGCGTTGCGTCGTATCCATATGGTTCCGGCCACGATGTCACGGTCAGGACTGTCTCCTCGACCGTCTCTCCATCTTCGCCGTCTTCTTTCGGTACTTCGCGCTTTGTCATCTCCATCCGGTAGCGCATCCCGGT
>OGCN01003062.1_pt1 | contig 16794 bp, 8 predicted proteins | sample 1570181 | NCBI WGS metagenome assembly OGCN01 (sample SAMEA4370584, study PRJEB24528) | human gut metagenome | reverse complement strand
CGATCAGCTGACCTTCTTAAATGAAAGTTACAGCTACTTCTCTACAGGGCACAATGATAAGATACGCGGGCTGTTTGTTGATTCCAAACAGAGAATATGGGTGGCTGATAAAAGTGAAAGAATAGAAATCTACAATGATAATCATGATTATTGCGGTAATCTTAGCCGGGATGGGCATTTGGTAAAAGACAAGCAACTTGTTTTTGGTGCGGATATCTATTGCTTTTTTGAGGATGAGCAGCACAGGATATGGATGGGGAGCAGGACAGGAGGAATCTATGTAGCAGTTCCGGAAGCGGGAAAGTTCCGGATTTATCATTTCAAGCATAATGAGAAAGATAAAAATTCATTGAGTTCTGATGCTATTTTCTCTATTTGTCAGGATACAAAAGGAAATATTTGGGTTGGAACGTATGGGGGAGGACTGAATGTAGTGGAGGGGAGCTTTCCCAATCTGAAATTTACGCATTATCAAAATGGGCTGGAACTCTATCCCAAGAACAAATATCTAAGGGTGCGAAGTCTGCTTTGTACTTCAGCAGGAATTATGCTGGCAGGAACCACTGATGGGCTGCTGACTTTTTCTACAAATGCGGATCAATGGGAAAAAATACAGTTTAATCTGAATCAATGCGAAACAAAACGTGCCAATAGTCTTAGTAATAATGATGTAGTATATGTATTTGAAAGTCGCAAAGGAGATATTTATGTGGTTACTCATAGCAGTGGACTAAATCTGGTTAGTTCTAAAGATCTTCTATGTGATCATATAGAATTTATTCATTTGAATAAATTAAACGGCTTGCCTTCCGATCTGGCTTATGCAATTTTAGAAGGAAAGGATAATGAGTTGTGGATTAATTTTGAGAATCATATCTGTAAATATAATCCGGTTGAGAATACTATAGATACTTATGATCGCTTTTATTTCCATTCTCACCTGGCCGTGTCCGAAGTACCATTCATCAGGGATAAAAACAATGGTATGTATGTAGCCTTGAATAGGGAAGTTTTATACTTGAATTTGGATAAACTTAAAAAAAGCCAGTTTGCTCCACATATTGTTTTCACAGATGTGAGGACCCGAAAGAATTATAAACAGGAAAGATCTTCTCCTGTTATCAATCGGGAATTAACGCTGGAAAAGGATGAGCGTAATGTCTCAATTACTTTTGCTGCTTTGGATTTTACAGGTTCGGGGCATTTACAATATGCTTATCGGCTGAAAAATATAGATGAAGAATGGAACTATATAGGAAATAGCCGTACGGCAAGTTTGGTGAATCTGCCGGCGGGAGACTTTATTTTAGAAGTGAAATCAACGAATGGAGATGGGCTTTGGGTGGAAAATACGGCACAGCTGGCTATTCATGTGAAACCTATCTTCTGGGAGACAGGCTGGGCATGGCTGTTATATATAGTGTTAATAGTAGTGGTAATTCTGGCTATCTCGGCTACTTTTGCTTACATATTTAATTTGAGACGGAAAGTGGACTTTGAACAGCAACTTACCAACTTGAAACTTCGCTTCTTTACTGACATATCTCATGAATTACGCACTCCTCTAACTTTAATTGCAAGCCCTATAGAAGAGATTATTAATCGGGAGGAATTAAGTGAGGAGGGACAGGAAAACATACAGCTTGCAAAGAAGAACACTGATCGTATGTTGCGTCTTATTAATCAATTGCTTGATTTCAGGAAGATACAGAACAACAAAATGAAGTTGTATATTGAGCAGGCGGACGTCGTAACACTGTCTAAAAAAATCTATGATAACTTTACGGGCTTGGCTCATCAGCGGAATATCGGTTTCCATTTTGTTTGTTCTTATGATAATTATACTCTTTACACAGATATAGATAAACTGGAAAAAATATTGTTTAATCTACTGTCAAATGCCTTTAAATATACTCCGGATGGGAAGAATATTGATTTGATTCTTGAATTTAAAGAAAAGAACCTGCTCATAAAGGTTAAAGATGAGGGAAATGGAATTGAACTGCATAAAATAGATATGTTATTTAAACGTTTCGAGACCTTGGGACAGACAGACGCTAACTTATCAAGCGGTATCGGGCTTTCTTTGGTGAAAGAATGGGTTGATATGCTGCATGGGACGATTACGGTAGATAGTAAACTGGGGTATGGAAGTACTTTCTCTATTTCCCTGCCGGGAGGACATGAGATTTTTGAGTCCGATAAAAATGTCGAGTTCATTTTAAGTGATTCCGAATCTTCAATGCCGATGGATTCCGGCATAACGCAAAATAATGAAGAAGCAGAAGGGATATCGGTTTTAGTAGTGGAAGATAATGAGGAACTGAGACATTTTATGGTGAATATACTTCGGAAAGATTATCATGTGATTGAAGCAGAAAATGGGAAAACAGGGCTGGAGAAAATCAAGTCGAAAATTCCGGATTTGGTTATTAGTGATATTATGATGCCTTGTCTGGATGGTATAGAATTACTGGAAGAAGTAAAGAAGGACTATAATGTAAGCCATATTCCTTTTGTTTTGTTATCAGCGAAAGCTACGTTGGATGACCGTATAAAGGGGCTGGAATATGGGGCGGATGATTATATAACAAAGCCATTCAGTTCCGGGTATTTACGTGCGCGCATCTCCTCATTGTTAAAGCAACGCAGCATATTGCGTGAACATTTTATGAAAGAAGTATTACCTGTTGCCGGGAAAGAGCCTGTTGCTATTCAGGGTGATGCTTTGGAGAACTTATCTCCGTCGGTACCGCAAATAACTTCTTATGATGAAGAATTCATTCATAAAATCATTCAGGCTGTGGAAGAAAGGCTGCAAGATTCTGATTTCAAAATTGAAGACTTGGCTGATAGTATGAATATTGGACGTTCTGTTTTCTATAAGAAGGTAAAATCTATTTTGGGGGTATCTCCCATTGAGCTTGTAAAAGATATGAGAATAAAGAGAGCTATACAATTATTGGAAACAGGAAATTACAATATATCCCAAATAGCATACATGAGTGGTTTCTCTTCTTCTCAATATTTTAGTCGGGTATTCAAAGAGTTGAAAAATTGTACTCCGAGTGAATATAAGATAAAGAACTAAAATAAATAGTGCACAGAATCACATAAATAATGCACAGGTGTCTGTTCTACCTGCGCTACCTTTGCCCACAAAGCAATACGAGCTTAGTGGGCATTTTTTTTATAACAATATTTTAAATGAAAGTACTATGAGAATATTTTTTCTTTGCTGTGTAGCTGTTTTTTCTTTTTTAAGCTGTAAAACAGAAATCAATGATGTTGGTAATGTTCCGGAACGGGGATTTCATAGCAATCGTCCGGCTAATATTTGGGAAGAATCGTTGGTTACCGGAAACGGTGTGATGGGAGCTATGGTAATGGGAGACCCATACAGGGAATCTATTGTTCTTAACCATGCTTTGCTTTATTTGCCTATTCATTCTCCGAGAAAGCCTGTCAGCCAGGGAAAGAACCTGGAGAAGATTCAGCAAATGATGCTGGATGGTAAATATACGGAGGCTTCTAAGTTTATTGTAGACTTGGCTAATTCCGAGGGATACCAAGGTAAACACGCAACAGACCTTTTCGTTCCGGCATTTCAATTCAACATTTCAAGTGATACTTCTTCTGTGAAGGAGTATAATAGGACTGTGGATTTTACTACGGGCGAAGTAGAGGTTAAATGGGAGGATAATAATGGAATCTATTCGCGTAAACTATTTATTTCCAGAGCGGACAATGTGGTTGCCCTACGGTTATCTTCAAAAAAAGGCTCTATCCATACAACATTGAATCTTTCACAGATAATGAGGCATGATGCAGGACGTAAGAAGAAATTTACATTAAGTGAGAAGAACTGCATTGATAAAGTTGAATCCGGTGTAATGGAAAACGGACTTTATTTTAAAGCATGGTACGAAAGGCCTTGGGAATTTGAATCCAGAAAAAGCTTTAAGGGATATGAAGGGGTAGTGAAAGTCGTGAACATGGACGGTGATATAGAGATGAACTCGGATCAAATAGTCATAAATGGTGCTACGGATGTGCTGATATTAGCTCGTGTTGAACCTTCTGACAATATGGAAATATCGAAAGTACCTGATATGATGAAAGACCTCAGTTTATATCCTACTAATTATGCGGAATTACTGGATGCGCATAAAAAAATCCATAAAGAATTATTTGAGCGTGTATCGATTGATTTGGGTGTCTCTAAAGAAGACCGTATGAAATCTTCCGAAGAACTATTGGAAGCAGGTGGTTCCAATCCGGCTTTAATAGAGAAGATTTTCGATGCTGCACGTTATAATGTTATTTGTGCCACAGGCATTAATCCTCCTAATCTTCAAGGTATCTGGGGAGCTACTATGACTCCTCCCTGGTCCGGTGACTATACGACTAATGGAAATCTGCCGGTTGTCATTTCCCATTATTTGCAGGCTAATACTCCGGAGCTGATGTTGCCACTGTTTGACAGGCTGGAAGCATATATGGAAGATTTTAAGGTGAATGCACGTGAGCTTTATAACTGCCGTGGTATTCATGTTCCGTCACGTTTTAGTTCACATGGCTTAAATAATCATTTTGATGCTACCTGGCCGATGACTTTCTGGGTGACCGGAGCGGCATGGTACTCACTCTTCTATTATGACTATTATATGTATACCCTGGACAAAGAGTTTTTGCAGAAACGGGCACTTCCATTCATGGAACAGGCCGCCTTGTTTTATGAAGACTTTCTGAAAGAAGGGGCTGATGGGAAGTATGTTTTTAATCCTTCATATTCTCCTGAAAATCATCCGGCAAATCATCCCAGTCAGGCTTGTATAAATGCCACGATGGATGTGATGGCAGCTAATGCTTTGTTGCGCTCAGTTATAGAAGCCAGTCAGGTTTTGGGCGTCAATCAGGATAAAATTCCGGTATGGGAGTCTATGCAGGCCAAAATGCCTTCTTATATGCTGAATGAGAATGGAGAAATCAGAGAATGGATGTGGAAGGACTTGCAGGACAATCATAAACATCGCCATGCTTCTCACTTATTCGGACTGTATGATTTTCATGATCCCCTTATTATGAAAGATAAGGATTTGCTAGAAGGATGTAAGCGGGCCGTTAATCGTAGGATGGAAATACGCCGGCAAGACAATGGTGGAATCATGGCGTTCGGTATGATTCAACTGGCTTTCTCTGCGTGTGCTTTAGGTGAATCCGAGACGGCTTATGATATGCTGACCTGGTTGGGAAACAGTTATTGGAATAATAATATGGTTTCAACCCACGATCCTAAAAAGACATTCAATCTGGACATCTGTGGAGGATACCCGTCTTTAGTGATGAAAATGTTGGTTTACTCGGAACCGGGTCTGATATCCCTTTTACCATGTAAGCCTCAGCAATGGCGCAGTGGGCATATAAACGGAGTAGCCTTGAGAGGTGGAATTATAGTGCAAGAGCTGTCATGGAATGAAAAGGAAGTGAAAGTCACTTTATTATCTAAAATAGATCAGAACGTAAAAATTCAATTGCGGGAAGCGGAAATGCAGGAAATAGTGTTAAAAGCAGATACTCCTGCTACCTTCAACTTTGCATATGAATAGAAAAACAAATACCTTATTTACTAATTTTAAAAGCACTTTTTTATGAATCAGAATGTATTTATTCGAAGGGCATGTATGTCTTTGATGTTTAGCATGCTTTGCTTGTTGTCTCTGGCTCAGACACATCAAGTTTCCGGTATTGTAAAAGATGTTACCGGAGAGCCGGTGATTGGAGTCAATGTATCTGTGCAAGGAACCGGTAACGGTTCTATTACGGATTTGGATGGTAAATTTGCAATTCCGAATGTGAAGGAGAAAGATGTTTTAATTGTCTCTTACATCGGTTATCTGACTCAGTCTATACCGGTTGGAAAACAGACTTCATTTACTATTACGTTGAAAGAAGATGCACAGGCTTTGGATGAAGTTGTTGTTGTAGGCTATGGTGTACAGAAAAAGAGGGACTTGTCGGGTGCTGTGTCTTCCGTAAAGTCACGGGATATCACAGCTATACCGACAACCAATGCTTTGGAAGCTTTACAGGGAAAAGTTGCAGGATTGGACCTGACTTCTTCTTCAGGTAAGGCAGGAGCTGAGCTGAGTTTCACTATTCGTGGAGAGAGATCATTAAAAGCCAGCAATAAACCTCTGATATTGGTGGATGGAGTAGATTATGGTACGACTCTGGATATTAATCCTTCGGATATCGAATCTATTGAAGTTTTAAAAGATGCATCTTCAACCGCCATTTACGGAACACGTGGTGCAAATGGTATTATCATTGTGACTACTAAGAAAGGAAAAACAGGAAAATCAAAAGTTTCTCTGAATGCTTTTGCTTCTGTTAATATGATTTCTTCTTATCCATCTATCATGAATGGAGCTGAATATGCACAGTTAAAACGTGAAGCATACCGTGACCAGACAACTAATGAATATTTACCGGATGATCAGGTCTTTACAGTGGCGCAGGAATTGGAATATGTTAGAGAAGGAGTGTCTACTGACTATCGTGACTTAATGATGAGCAATGGTTTCAATCAGAATTATGAACTATCCATATCGGGAGGTACAGACAAGACACAACATAATATCTCCTTGGGATATAGAGGTGAGAATGGGCTTTTCAAAAATGATAATTATAAACGATTGAATGCCAGGGTAGCATTGGATCATGAATTACTGAAAACCCTGAAGATAGGTACAAGCATTACGTATACTTATAAGGATCAAAACACACGTCGTGATCCGTTGAATATGTGTAATAAGATTGTTCCATTATCAAAACCTTATGATGAAAATGGAGAAGTGGTAAGATTCCCGGCACCGGGATACAATTCTCAGACCAATCCATTGGTGGATGATGTGGAGGGGGCAATAAAGGATAACACGAAAGGCACCCGTTTCTTTGGCAGCTTGTATGCGAACTGGAATATCACAAAAGATCTTCTTTTCAGAACAACATTAGGGGTTGATGCTCAGAATTCAAGAAGAGGGTATTATTGCTCGGCAAACTCTTTGGACGGAGAAGGCAAAGACAGTAAATCATTGAAAGAACATACTATTCAATCGGGTATTACCTGGGAAAACATCCTGACCTATTCGAAGATATTGGGAGAGCATGATTTTCAGATAATGGGTGGTACCAGTACGATTTATAAGAGTAAAGAATATACATTGGCTTCAGGTAAAGGGCAGACTTATGGAGGCAATATCTATCATAATCTGGCATCAAACACCAAAGAAGTTATGATTGACAGTTATTTACAAGAAGAGAATTTGGCTTCTTTCTTCGGACGTGTAAATTATAAGTTTATGGACCGTTATATTCTTACAGCTTCTTTACGTGCAGACGGCTCTTCACTACTTGCCAGTGGACATAAGTGGGGATATTTTCCATCTGTAGCATTAGCGTGGAGAATGAATGAAGAAGCTTTTCTGAAGAACATTGATAATTTATCTAACTTGAAACTTCGTTTAAGCTGGGGAGAATCCGGTCAATCGGCCATTGATCCTTATCAAACGATAGGTCTTTTGGGCTCTTCTACTTATTCATTCAATAATGAGCTGGCCAGTGGTCTGTATCCTAAGACTATGTCGAATAAGAATCTGACGTGGGAAACAACTTCTGTATTCGATTTGGGAGTGGATTTCGGACTCTTCAATAATCGTCTGTCAGGTTCTCTGGACATTTATAAATCATATACGAGGAATGTTCTTATGAATCGCAAGATCCCATCAACTAATGGTTACTCTGATGTGATGGAAAATATTGGTAAGACGGAAAACTTTGGTATTGATATAACGCTAAACTCAGTAAATATACAAAAGAAGAATTTTACCTGGACCACAGATTTTACGCTTTCTCATAACAAAGAGAAAATAAAAGAACTGGCATCGGGAGCACTGAGAGATGAGGCTAACTCGTGGTTTGTGGGTGAAGCGTTTCAGGTATTTTACGATTATAAGAAAATTGGTATCTGGCAATTAGATGAAGCGGAAGAAGCTGCTAAGAACGGGCAGATTCCTGGTGACATAAAGATACAGGATACGAATGATGACGGGGAAATTACTCCCGAAGACCGTGTTATTTACAGTAAACGTCCGAAAGTGACTTTTGGTATCAATAATGCTTTTACCATTCATGATTTTGAATTTTCGTTTTTCATTTACAGCCGTTTAGGTCAGTGGATCGATTATGAATTTAATAGAGGATATAAACCAGACGGATTGGAAAACAGTTCGAATGTAGACTACTGGACTCCTGAAAATCCCACAAACGATTTTCCACGTCCTAACCGTTTTTACGGATTCGGAAAAACCAGATATTCTTCAACCTTGAAATATGAAAAAGGCTCGTTTGTGAAAATCAGAGATATAACTTTAGCTTATAATCTTCCAGCAAAAGCACTGAAGAATATAGGACTGGACCGCGTACGCATTTATGCAACAGCTAAAAACTTCTTCACTTTCAGTAGTATTGAGAATTATGATCCGGAACGTGGAGGAGGTATTTCATTCCCTATGACCAAGCAACTTGTGTTTGGTGTCAATTTGGATTTTTGATAAACGATTCAGTATTTAAAGGAATAACATTATGAAAAAAAGTATATTATTAGTAGCATCGTTGATGCTGTTTCTGGGAAGTGGTTGTGATAGTTTCTTAGATGAAACCAATTATAGTGATGTAACTTCCGAAGGGGGATATTATGATACGGAAGAAGGGTTGAATGCCATCGTGAATGCATGTTATACCCCATTGCGCTTTTGGGCAGGTAAAGAAGATGCTATTGGATTGAGTGAAACAGGAACGGATATTATAGCAGCAGCTTCCGGATGTGTGGATAATAATATGGCGGCATATACGCAGTCGCTTGATGGTACCAATTCTGCATGTACCTTTTATTTTGACCGATTCTACGCAGCTATAAACTGGTGCAACACCGCAATCTATCATGCGGAAACTGTACCTAACCCATCGAAAGATGAAACATTGGCTACAACATTGAATAAGCGTGAGGCGGAAGCCAGAGTACTGCGTGCATTTTATTATTGGATATTGACTGAAACATTTGGAGATACCTATTACATAGATGTGCCTTCAAGTAGTATCGTAATGAATCCGGTTAAAACATCGGTAAGTGATATTTATCAGCATATGTTTAGTGATCTGGACTGGGCTATTACAAGTAAATTATCTACTCAGCAGAGTGACGGTGGTCGAGTTACGGTATGGACTGCCAAAGCACTTAAAGCCAGACTACTGTTAACGCGGGCTAGTGTAACGAAGGATGCAAAGATGTATGAACAGGCTTATAATTTGGCCAAAGACGTGATAGACAATGGTCCTTTTGAGTTGGCTAAAGATTTTGCTTCTATCTGGGATATGAAGAACAGTGATGGAAATTCCAATAATGAAGTAATATGGTATGTCGATTATTCAACAAATCAGCTGTATAATTCGGAATTGGATGATAAACCGGTTATCAGAAATGGAGGAAATAATGCGCATCTGCTTTTCTGCATGAAATATGATGATCAACCGGGTATGACACGTTCCATAGAGTATGGACGTCCATTTAACCGTTACATGCCAACCCGTTATTTGATTGACTTGTTTGATGAGGAAAGAGATCAACGTTATAGTGGCAGTTTCCGCCATCTATGGATCATGAATAATGAGAAAGGAAAAGGTAAGTACACGGCAATGGCTGATACGGCTATTTATATAATTAAAGGGGAAGCAACTGCTGCGCAACGTGCCTGGGCGGAAAACCGTTACCAGCTGTTTGACAGAAATGATATTTATAATGCAGACGGTTCTACTAAAAACATGAAGCAATCTTTAGAGTTATGTAAGTTTGCAGACCCTGCACGTGCTTCTAAAGATGAAGATAGAAGTACGCGGGACGGTTTTATGATTCGTATCGCTGAAATGTATCTGATTGTAGCAGAAGCTGGGGCTCAAACGGATAAATCTGATGCTTTGGATTATATGAATAAGTTACGTATGACCCGTGCAGTTGCCGGTTATGAAGAGGATATGTGTGTCAACCTGTCGCAGATTCAAGATATTGATTTTATTTTGGATGAACGTGCGAGAGAATTGGCAGGGGAACAACTGAGGTGGTTTGATTTAAAGCGTTTTGGTAAAGAGCAGTTTGTAAAAAGAATAAAGAAATGTAATCCTAATGCGGCTAATGTTGATGAACACCATTGGGTACGTCCATTTCCGCAGACATTTTTGGATGCAATTGAAAATAAAACAGAGTTCACTCAGAATACAGGTTATAAATAATTAAGTATTGTTTTATATGTACCCGGCTATGGAAAATGCTTTTTTCCATAGCCGTTTTTTTTGAAAAACAGTCTTCAAAATATAAAGAAAAGACTTGTACTTCTTGCTCTTTCTCTTGTGAATATAATGACATTTATCCTACCTTTTGGGTATCTTCCTGAATAAATACTAAATAAAAGTTCTTTGGAAAAGCAAATTGACAGAATAGAATTTGCAATTTGTCATGGTTCCTATAAAATAGCCATTATCCAATTGTAATTTTTTATGGCAGTTTATAGAGTGGATAAACTGAGTTTTTATATCTTTGGACATCATTAAACCACAATGAACAATGGATGAAACATTAAGGAAACAAATTGATGCTTGGACAGAAACTGACGAGCATGGTAGAATTGTTGATATGTTAGGACAGATTTCGCCTGAAGAAAGAGATTCTGAAGCTACAGGTTTGCTGGCACGTGCATATAACAACCTGGGTGAATATGAAAAAGCTTTGGAGTTACTTGATTCCATCGAGGAGGAAGAAGCCGGAGATACTAATTGGAACTTTCGGAAAGGGTATGCACTTTACTTTCTCGACAGATACAAGGAAGCTTTGGCTTGCTTTAAGAAGGCGGACGAACTGACTCCGGAAGATGAAGATACGATTGAGTTCATCCGTAGTTGCAACAGTCACCTGCCTTTCCGGAAGCGGGTGAAGGACTTTTGGAAGTGGTTTACCGATAACGAGGAGGAGCTCTCCCGGATTGTTGAGAACCGCGGGCAGCTTGACGGTGGTGATGCTGTTGAGTTTGTTACCGCCGGTACGAATTTGATAGATGAGGATGTGCATTTTAATCTGGGTGGAGACTATGAATTCACATTCTCCGTAGAGGGCAATACACATTTGTTCTATCTCTATCCCTACATTGTGTCGCAAATGCCTGCACAATTCAAGGATAAATGGCACTTTTTTCCTTTCAATCAGGGGACGGATGCAAGTTTCTCTTTCGGCATGTATGGGGCGAATGTAGATATGGCTCAGGTGCAGGTATCTGCTGCTTATCAGGAAGATATCAATGCTTTCAATATCCATTTCTATGAAGAACAGTTATGCTCTCTGGAAGAAGCACAAAGCTATAATGCTTATTATATCATGATGGAGATTATGCTGGGTGAGGGACTTTCTTACCAGTATATTGCCAGTGTGGAGCGTGCAGATGCTCCATTGGAGAATATGATAAAGCTTCCTGAACTCAGAGCCTACATTACAGATACATTAAAGGCTCATGGTAAGGAGATATTTGATAATCCGCAGCAAGTCTATACCAGCTATCGTTTTGAGCCTCAGGAGAACGAGGAATTACGTTTTGACGTCATGGCAGGCAGCTCCTGCTTCCAGCCTTTGGTGGCCAATTATTATAATGGTTCCACAGAACTGTTCGACCGTTTGAATGGATTTGGTGCGCAGGCTGTATTTATCGCTTTCCCCTATGAAAATAAGGAAGAAGGTGATGGGAAGAAAGTGCTGGATTTCCGTTATGAACTGGAAGACCGCCTGGCGGCGGAATTGCTTGAACCGGAAGGTTTGGGACTTTTATTAGGGGGAGCTATCGGTACCGGTACCTGCTATATTGATCTTCTTTTGTTTGATGAGTCGGCATTTATGGAAAAGATTGTTCCATTTCTGAAAGACTATCCCCAATATCACTTCTATCTTTCCGACTTCCGTCAGGGTAGTGACTTGTGCAGACTGTATGAAACGGAGGATGACGAGTCTGAGGAATAAAATGAATCTATAATTATAAATATATCACAACCATGAGTATAGGTTTCAGATTAACAACGAAATGCAAAAGTATTTCTTCATTCCAGAAATTGTTGGATGTAGTTGCCGCCCGGCACGAGGCATCTGTCAGTCATACAGAAGATTATTCTGAATTATCAGTCTGCCGTTTAGGAAATATATTCTTCAATTATGAACAGGAAGAAGATGATATAGCTGTCATAGGTGATTGTCAGACTAACCTGTTGGGAGCAGGTTTTCATAAGGCTGCGATAGATATCGTTGACGAGTTGGTAGAACTGAGAGACTTCTCTACTGAGGTGGAGGACGATACGGAATATTATGAGCACAGGGACTTTGAACGGATGCGTTCCGAACATTTCTATCGTTGGTTGAACGCCATCGTAGAACTCTGCCGTGAACGTATGAAGGAGAATTGCAGCATGTCTGCCATTTGTTGGGATTGCAATAAGTACATGCCCCGTGGGATAGAAGGAACGGTGGTATCTCCTTTCGGAAGAATATGTCCGGAGCACTTAGTCGAACGGATAAAAGATGAAGGTATCGAGAGGTTGGCAAGCGAATTTTTCATGTGGAATAATGAAGAGCGTGATGCATTATTCTATCGGAATACGGCTTTGAGTGCCTTGTGGGAAGATTGCTATTTTATGCCTTCCGCGCGTAGCGAAGAAGATATGGAAATCAATTCGTTTATTATAGAAAACTTGGAGAAGGCTGCCGCAATGGATACGTCTCTTGCTTTCCCGAAAGAAGACTATCTGTTGCTTTGTCGTTTGGTGGAAAAAGAGCCGGTAGATGTTTCTGCATTGCCGGATTTCATAAGTGAATTTCCGATTGGTTATCGCAAGGACAAAGTGACCTATACATTAGGAAATCTGAAGTTTGATCTTCCGGGTAATTACCTTTATTTTGAAGAGGATGATTCTCGCGGGTATTATGATGGAGAAGACGAGAATTGGCATGTAGTGCGGATGTTGGCGTATTCTATGCCCGATGACGAAGCGGACTATCTGGAAGACGATGAGAATGTGCTGATTGAAGAGAAGTTTTTTGAAAACGGTAAGTGCAGGCTTTATGATCTGGGTGGAGAAGAAGACAGTGATGAATATGTGTGCCAGTGCCAGATTATCACTGAACATCAGTTCACCCTGTTTACTCTTTCGTGCGAGGGAAAGGATGAAGCAATGGGCTTTTCAGCTGACTTTATTGATCATCTGACTGCTACCAAAACGAACAAGCATGATAAGTTGCTTCAGCAAATAGAACAATGGAACGCGGACGATGAAGAACAGAAGATAATTGACGCTATTCTGAAAGTTCCTGAAGAGGAGAGAACTGCGGAATTGACGGGGCTTCTGGCGCGCTCATACAATAATCAGGGGAATTATAATGAAGCCATTGAACAGCTTCTTTCAGTAAAGGAAGAATGTAAGGAAGATGCGCTTTGGTTCTATCGACTGGGTTATGCTTATTATTATCTGAACCAACTGGATAAGGCGCAGAAAGCCTTTGAACGTTCATTGGAATTGGATCCCAGCGATGAAGATGCGAAGGAATACATTGAAAATTGTAAGAATGGTGTTTTGCCTCATAATCCTGAGATGTACGAAGAGGAGGAATTGGATGCTCTTGAAGCGCATATTGACAAGTTCTTCGGTCATTCGGATCATGTGTTCCATGAGATCGCCTCACCGGATATCCATGTGGATATCTTTATTGTCGAGCCGACGGCTGAAAGGAATTATTACACGCTGGTCACATCGGGCATGGGTGCCCATCGGATGAATGTACCTAAGGAACTGGCTGAGTATAAGCTGGAGCGTGCGGAGATAGTGGTATATTTACCTGCCGACTGGAATATTTCTGACCATGAAGAAAAGAATTACTGGCCGCTACGTTGGCTGAAGATACTTGCCCGTCTGCCATTGGAAGAGGATTCCTGGTTAGGTTGGGGACATTCTGTACCCAACGGGAAACCGTTTGCAGAGAATACTCAGCTTTCCAGTGTATTATTGATCAATCCGGAGAATGTGGAAGAAGGAGCTGCTGTTTGCCAATTGCCTAATGGGGAAGAAGTGAATTTCTATCAGATGATTCCATTGTACGAAGAAGAAGTCAATTTCAAGATTCAGAATGGTGCGGAAACATTGTTAGGGAAGATGGGAGAAATAAGTGCAGTGGTAGATATTCATCGTTTGAATGTCTGCGAGGGATTTGGGCGGCCGAAAGAATAGGGATTTCACCACAGAGTAACACAGAGGTTCACAGAGTTTTATTTTCTTGATTTAGAAATTATTGAACTCTGTGAACCTCTGTGTTACTCTGTGGTGAAATCTCTTAATCCTGAGAAACAAAAGTGATAACGGAACGTGCAGGAATTACTGCTATCTGTTCGTTTTTCAGTTTCTTAATGGGTAGAAGATCTTCACCCGCTTCATCTGAGGTGCGGTAGCCTTGCCATGACTTTACTTTGGAACCATCCACTTTGAAAGTGAAATTTTTCTCCTGATCAGCGTAGTTGATAACTACCATTACCCATTGTCCGTTTGTATTCTGATAAGCAGAACACATGAGTCCTTGGGGATCAGTATGTAATTACCTAATATCCATAATAATTTGGAGTCTTCCACTTTACCGTCATGAAGATCGGGATCAGTGTATTCGCGTAGCAATCCGTCTTTGTAGTCACCTCCTATGGCACGCCACCACTGCCAGCTACGTGCTCCTGCATAAACAATGTCGTGATGAATGATACGGGCCACATAGAGGGCTGTTTTCATTGTATGATCAAATCCACCGCCTCCGCCAATTTCTTCATCGTTCCCCATAATGCAGGTTTCCGTTTGCCAGAAGTCAACTTTGTATTTGTCCAATGTATCACGTAACTGACGACGGTAATCTCTCAGACTTTCTAAAGGTGTATTGGTCCAATAGCTGTGCCCTGCAATGAGATGGGGGACATTCGGGGTGTTTCCCAAATAAGTATCTACACTGTCGGGGCAGAAGAAAGATTGTATTTCGTATCCACGTTCATGGTTTGTCATATGTGTGGAGAACATACAACGATAGTCTGACGCTTCGCAGATGGTGATTTCCGTATCAATACCCTCTTTCACAAACTCTTTGCTGATGAGGCGTACGGCACGGGCAATTTCTTTCTTTGTTGCCGGGGTACCTTCTTGTTTGGGACCTATCCAATTCCAGTGTCCGTCCGGTTCGTTGAAAGGGGAGAGGTAATCGAACTTAATGCCGTCTTTCTTTTCAACTCCTTTGATCACATTTGCCAGAAAACGGGCGAAGTCTTCATAATGTTCCGCTTTCAGATTCAGTGTGCCGTCACGTCCGGTGTTGGTGGCAAGCCCGTTTTGAGTGAAGTAAACGGGTGGAGAGTTTAGGAAAGCAAGGAATTTATTGACTCCACGTTCCTTTGCTAATCGGAGGAAATTACGCTGTCCCTGTTGTTTGTCCCAATCATAACTTCCGTCCGGTTGCAGGAAACATTCGGTACGCATCCAAGGGGAGTCTATCTGACTGGCTTCGCCCTGTTCCGTACTTCCTGCACCTACATTGAAGCGCCACAGAGAAAGCCCGATTCCTTTGGGCTTTCCGTTAGTGTCATTGTCAGTACTGAACAACCAGTCAGCTACTTGGTCCTGTTTCTCCTGAGGCCATTTGCCTATGATGTGCATGCTCCAGGCATCCGAAGCACTGAAATGATCCATGGTTTGCTGAGGCTGTTCGGGAATAATCTGATAGTTTATATCTGCTTGTGGTGAACACGAAGTAGTTATTGCGGCGAGGGCAAGTAATAATACTTTGTATTTCATATAAATATTTGTTTTTAGAGGATTATTTAGCATTCAAGACAATCTCTGTTCCTTGTAAAAGTGGTGAAGTAAACTTTACGCGAATCTGACCTTTCTCACCCGTGGTCTGTATGTAGGTAAGTAGACGTCCGTGGAAGGCACGATGGCGATTATCGGTGTAGTCACTCATGTCGCTGTTATCGGAACCTTCGAGCCCCAGTAAATGTGCCGGACCTTCGATGGTACAAGTAATGTCATTATCGCCTAATTTCACTACGACACCCTTTTCATCTATCACTTCTACAATGAGATGCGCTGTAGCGCGGTTGCAAGATAGGTACGATCGGCACTTACACGGAGAGCGTAGGGGCGACCGGAGGTTTTGATGGAATAGCTGGACAATATATTTCCGTCTTTATCGCAACCTTCAGCTTTCAATTCACCCGCCCGATAGGGAATATCCCAGTAGATGATACCTGTCTTTTCATCATAGGGTTTCATCTCACCTAGCACTTTTCCATCAAGTAACAGACGTGCTTGTGGAGCATTGGTATAGCAAACTACGCGAATCAACTCGCCCGGTTCATAATTCCAAGTATCCCATGCGTCCATCGACAACCAGTTTTCTCCTTTACGGATGGGGTATGTACCAATATACGCCATCGGTTGTTCGCTCCACAGCGAGGCACGGAAATAACCGCGCGGTTTCGGGAAACTGCCGAAGTCGAGCAGCCCGGTATATAGCCCGCGTGAAGGCCAGCGTCCGGCTTCGCCCAAATAATCCGTCCCCGTCCAGAGAAATTGGCCGAAGATGAAATCCTTATCACGAACGGCGTGCCAAGCCTCGATGCCCAC
>OGCN01003036.1_pt1 | contig 16888 bp, 16 predicted proteins | sample 1570181 | NCBI WGS metagenome assembly OGCN01 (sample SAMEA4370584, study PRJEB24528) | human gut metagenome | reverse complement strand
TGTATAAAAATCCATATTCTTCGCCCTCCTGTATTAATGATAATATTCAATTATCTATGCTTAATATTATCATTTTTATGTATTAATAACAATTTTCTTATATCTTATCCTTGTTTTCTATAAAATACAACTTATTAAATTAATGTTTTTTTCTATAATATTTAAAACCTATGTAAATCGAAATATATTTTATAGAACCTACGTCAAATTTTTATAAAAAATAGCGAGATAACTATACCCGCTATTTTTAGTAATTTTAAAGACAAAAACTAATAATTTAAATAATATAGTCCTTCTTGTTCTACTATAAGAATATTTTAACTAATAATTACTTCCTATTGTCCTCACTAAATAAGTAATAATACGTCTTTCCCATCACTAATTAGGCATTGAAAATTTAGCATATGGGGCAGAATTATACGGAACATAAAGTCTTAAATAGAATGTTGATTGTCCAAAATCACCTGTACATTTTCCAATAAAATATAATCTTGCTTGTGCCGGTGTACTATTAGTAGTCTCTGCTCTTACTGTTTTTAAATCAAGACCACTAAATGTTCCGCCAACAACAGTTACACCTTTACCCCAAACTTTATTAATTTTACCTTGTCCAGTAGCTCCAAATATATTTGCGTAAAAACTAGCTGTAACTACTCCCCAAGATGCAATTACTCTAGCATTTTTCCATTCATACCAATTTGACCCACTTGTACGAGTTCCATCAATTATACTTCCAGTAACAATTGCTGGTGTAACGCTCAATGTCTTTACCGATCCATCAGGATATACATATTTTTCATATCCTCCCGTATCAGTCCATGATTTAACTGTTGGTTTTATATTATTATACTTTTCTTTCATACAATCGAGTTTTTCACCATCTTGTATTTTTGTAACCAACGAATCTATTTTATTTTCATTTACACCTACTTCTAAAAGTTTTTGTTTTATTTCATACCTTGAAACAGATGTTTCAATAGCAAATACAGATGTACAGTTTATTGATAATACGGTTAAAATAATTGCAATAATTTTAGTAATTCTTTTCATGATTTTTCCCTTCTTTCTTGCTCATAAGATAAATACAAAATGTTGTTAAGAAAAATGTACTATAAATAATCAATATTCCAATATGTAGAACAATGATATTAGGATTAAGTTTATACAAATTCATAGCCATAGAAGGATATAATATCTTAAAAACTTTATAAACAAAAAATAAAACAGATAAAGTTGGTATAATCCATCCATATTTTAAAGAACTTTTACAAATTAGATATTGTAAAATAATACTAAAAAACAATGGAATAATTATTTGATAAATTGAATATAACCAGTTTAAAAAAATACCTTGCATATTATCATTCCCTTCTCCAATTATAGAATATTAAATTTTATAAATAATAGCTATATTTATTACATAAAATGCAATAATTTATCATAAGATACAAATATTCCATTATTTGCTTTAAATATAGAAATATATAACATTTAATTGCTATATTATCATGTCTCATTTTTTATAAAACATTTATCATACTCTTTAAATTTTTTTCAAAATAAAATAATTAATATGTCAAGTCTAGTTTTATATTTGAATCTTGCTATAATATATCTCATGAGGTGAAATTTTATCATGGAATCAACTATGTACTTTAAAGATATGAGAAATTGCGACCATAATAACTACCCAAATAAGATTTATAGGGTTGAACATTCAAAAATGCTAATAGAAATTTTAGATGATCAGCACATTCAAGGTAGTGCTCAATATTTTAGCAGTATTCGTTCAAGGGATAAATTTATTGAAAGTATTAAAAATGATATTTTAAAAATTAGTAATGATGAACTAAAAAAAATACAAAATTATTGGAAAATAAAAAAAGAGGTTATAGATTAAACTAAACTCATTAGTTTTCTATACCTCTTTTCTTACTTTGCAAAAAAGTAAGTAATTATTTTTTATTTTACAACACAAATGCTACTATTGAAATCTTAATCCTAAAAATTTTATTTCTTTTCTATGCTTATTACAAATATATACTATTTATTTTAATATTCATTTCTTAAAATTAATATACCTATCTCTATCTACACATTAAATTATCATATTTTTTTAGGATATAACACATCACATTCCTGTGAAAAATTATACAGATTTGTATCAAATGTAACAAAAGTAACGTCATTTATGTTTGTCATATTATTTGTTTTATTTATAACTATAAAATAATCTAATCCACCATTTTTCTTTATTTGCTGAAATTAGATACTCAAATTACTATATGCAGTCTTTTGAGTATCTAAAGATACTTAATAATAATATAGTAATTTTAATTTTCTAAAACTACTATAATTATCAATGAAGATTTATTATATTTCCATCCTCTACTTTATTTGGCGCTTACTTTTTATCTGGCATTTACCTTACGATTAATATTTTCTTATAATAAAATTAGGTACTCAAAGAACCATAGCATAGCCTCTTGAGTACCTAAAAATATTATGTTTAATAATTCTATATTTATTATTTTACATTTATGCTATATATATCGTATACTATGAATGGTAGCAATGTCAATATTCCTATTATTGATACAATTATAGAAAAAAATGCAGTAAGGAAATAACATACTATTTTATATTGTACTGGTATTTCTTTTGTAATTTCTATAATCCAAAATAATCCATTGGCTAGTCCACTAAAAAATAACAATATTTCGATTATATATATAAAATATATTTCAAAATATGATCTATTTTCTAATGTAAATATTCCTATTTTTGAATACTTTTGTAACATAGGTGTTGAATTAATAATAGTTATAAACACAATAAATATTCCTGCTAAACATCCAAACAAACACATTTTCAAATGCCTTTTTTTATCGTAATTTTTCAATCTGGTCATATGCGTACATCTCCTAAACAATTAAACATTAAACTATATTTTTTAATTTCAAAGATATTATTATTTTAGAATCGTCTTTCATATTTATTTTTTCTTCTATTTTTTTCAACTAATTTTTCATCATTTTCAAATTCACTAATTCTATTTTTTAATAGCTCTATTATTTGTTTTCTTTTTATAGGATCAATACTGTCATTTATTACAGGGACTATATTCATTGGATCATTAATATTAATGTTATATTTAGTCAAATCTAAGACTAACTTTTTTAAACAAGAGTAACTTAAAAATTCTAATACGTATTCCTCGTTGTCAATAGTGACAATATGTAAATCTATATAATATTCTATATTTTGAGTTACTCCTAATGGCTGAAGTCCATAGGATAAACCTATATAAGTATTTTTAATATCTTTAAAAAAAATAATATCCTGCTTTGTATTTAACTTTAAAATTATGCATCTATTAAATTCATCTATATTCAAATCAAATACAGGTATTGGATGAAAAAAAGCATCTTGTTTTAAACTTCTATTATTAATATTTGATTTATAATTTGTTTTATATATTTTTTTCATAATTTTCTCTCCTATAATTTATCAAATTTATAATTCTTCTAATAAATATTTTTCTACTATAAATCCCTCTGCAAAATCCAAATGTTGTTTTATACCATTTAATTTATCTTTAGAATGTATATATTCTATTAAATTTTGATTTCTTTTCTCATATTTTTCTAATTGAGAAGTAAATGATTTTAGCATTTTTTCTTTTTGTCTTTCATATAAAGAAATATCCACATAAAAATTAGGATAAAATTGTAAACTTGTCAATGATTCATAATAAATCAAATTTTTACAATACATACTTGCTGATCTAGCAATATGAGATACTGCTATATGATCTTGATGCGAATCTAGATAGTATTGAGAAAAAATGGTATCGATACTATTTTCTTTTATGATGTTAGAAACATAATCTATCGCTTCCGTTTCCCATTTTATGCATTCATCTCTATATTTTCCAATATAGACACCATCAAAAGATTCTATTTCAAATGATTTATTTTGTTCAAAAATTCTTTCTTTGTAAGTTTTCTTCTCCCAATTTTCACCTTTTGTTAAAATTAAACAATATACTTTCTTACCCATACTTTTTAGTTTTAAAGCCGTTCCAACACATCCTAATTCAATATCATCTGGATGTGCTCCAATTATCAATATACTATTCATATTTTTAAATATATATTGCTTAAAAAACAAACAATATACTTATCCTTTCCTTTAATTTTAATATATTCGTCACTTCATAAAAAACTTAATATTTTTTTATTTTTCTTTGGCACTTAAGAACTTGTTTATTAAAAATACTGTTTCCTTATCATTGAATTTTTCTAATAGAAATTGAAAGTATTGATATGCTTTTTTAAATTCACCTTTTTCAAACAACAAAATTCCTATTAATAAATCTATGTGATAACCTTCCGTTGTAAACATATTATCTTGTGTAGAAAAGTGACTTTTTCTATAATAGACTAATTCATTTAATAAATTGATAATTTTTTCTTTAGATTCTAAATAACTACATAAAACATCAAAGTAAATGCTATCACTATTTTGTGGAATTATTGATTCCATAATTTTTGTACATTTCTTAGCCTCCAAATATTTATTATTTTGTATATACTTTCTACAAAGTAGTTCAATTATAAAAAATGTATAATTATTTATATCTACATTTTCATATATCAAATCACATATTTCATTTTTTACTAAAAAAGTATTAACAACCTCTTCTATTTCTTTTAAAGATAGATTATTAAATCCCTCCTTTAAGTAAAAATATCTCCATCTAATATTAGATGGCTCTAAACTTATCATTTTTTTTAATAAATTTAGATTTCTATTCTTTTTATCTTTTTTTATTAAAATATCAGCTCTATAACCATCATGAAGAATATTTATATTCGTATGGAAAAATAAAGGTGTGCCTTTTCGAGTCCTAATTTCTTCATGAATTAATCCATAATAATAACAATTTTGGCTATTATAGAAAATTCTGGGAATATCTCTGTGGACATAATTTATGCCATCATCTATAATCGTTGGACAAAGAACAATATTATCTCTTTCATCAAAATTATTTAATCCACATATATATGTATGTAATTTTTTATATGAAATATCCATAATAAACTCATCTGCATCTAAAAAGAATACCCATTGAAACTTTGCCTTGCTAGCAGCCAAATTTCTTATACTAGAAAAGTCATCATGCCATGTTTCTTTATAAAGTTTTATTTTTGAATTTTTAAAACTTTCTATAATGTCTATTGTATTATCTATAGAACCTGTATCCATTACAATAATTTCATCAAATATATCAATTACTGATACTAAACAGCGCCTTATACACCTTTCTTCGTTATAAGTTAATATTACACAACTTATTAATCCATCATTATTAAGTTTATTTAAATCAACATGTTCATCATCTATATAGTTACTTTTGAGAAAAACATCATTATTTGTTATGTTATAAATACATTCTATTCTTTGGTCTATATATTCTTTTACACACTTATCATCATACATATTATATAGACGATGCAAATAATCAACACTATAATATTTATCAATCATAATTTTATCTCCTTTAGATCTTCCATAAACAATAAAAGAATTTATATTATAAATAGTAATAAGCAATGATACTGTTTTAAGAAGAAAATTTTATTTTCAAACAATTTTCATTTACAACACTTATTATATGCATCACAACCAGATGTATCTGGATTCATACCAGGCCACCATCCTGATGCAGATGATCCAATTATCAATCCATGTATACAACAATAAGATAGCCATGAACATTGCCAAGAAGCAAGTTTCCCCGCTTCAATTTCATCAATATTATCTAGTTCTACTTCTTCAAAAACACTATTCAATAAAATTTCTGTATCTTTCATATTTTTATCCTCCTCATCTCTTTTATGTCTATGGAAGATTTAAGGGAATAATTAATCTTATTAATAATGTAATAAGATTAATTATATTTTAATTAACGCTATTTTTCAAAAATGCTTTAATTTCAGGAGAATCAAAATAATAATTATAAAACTCTTTATTTCTAATTTCTAATAACGTTGGTACCCCTGCAATAACCGGTTGTCTACCAATTTGTAGAGAAGAATAGTCTATTTCAGGTGTTTGAATACTTGCATAAACATAACCACTTTTAGCATTTTTATTTTGTTTTTTATATTCCTTATCAGCAGTTATTATTTTAACCTTTACTGTTTTATCAAATTTATTCTTTATTTTATTATTTTTAAAATAATTCTTTGAAAATTCTTTGTAATACTTTACTTTTCCAGATTTCGTCAATTTTCCTATTTCAATATCGTTATTTGTATGGAAATCAACCCAATCATACTGAATTATATCCTTTTTATGTTGTGATACATCTACAAAGTAAACTTTATTTTTTTTATTGCTAGAAAACTTAATAATATCTTTTTCAATTTTTTTACAATAAGGACAATCTTTTTTGTAAAAATAGACAAAATAATTTTGTTTATTTTGCATCAATATTTGCCTTGGTGTAATATGATCAAAATTTGAAAATGAATCAGTTTTATTTTTATAGAAATCAATACCACAAACTAATAAAAGTAATAACAATACTGATAATATAATTCCTTTTTTATTTTTCATAATTAGCCTCCATATATCTAAAATTATAATCTACTATATTCTTATAAAATTCATTATTAACATTATTATTTTTTTCTAATTTTTTTACTATTTTCCCATCGTTAATAAAATATACATTATTTGAATACGATGCTATTTTGCAATCATGTGTCACCATCACGATTGTGATTCCTTTTTTATTCAAACTAATTAATTGTTTCATGAGTTGTATTGTATTTTTGCTATCTAAATTACCTGTTGGTTCATCAGCAAATAATATTTTCGGTTTTTGTAACAAAGCCCTTGCTATTGCAGCTCTTTGTCGTTGACCACCAGAACACTCATATGGATATTTGTCCCTTATATCCATTATGTGCAATTTTTTTAATATATCATATAAACTCTTTCTATCCGCTACGTCCTTGTTAACAATACTAGAAAAACAAATATTATCTTCTATAGTGAGAGAATCCAATAAATTATAATCTTGAAATATATATCCTATTATCGTTTCTCTCAATTTTGCTTTTTCTTTTTCTGAAATATTATTAATGTCATAACCTAAAATTTTCAAATTTCCAGAATCATAATCATCAATGGTAGATAATATATTTAGTAATGTTGTTTTCCCAGATCCTGATTTTCCCATTATACATATAAAATCCCCTTCCTTAATTTCTATGCTTATTTTATTAATAGCAATTAATTGATTTGTTTTATATTTGTTAAATATTTTTGTAAGATCATTTGCAATTACTATTCTATCCATTTTCTATACCTCAATTTTACTTACTAATTTAAAACTTTTATCTATTAGAATTACGAATGGTATGCAGCATTCAAAAATAATCAAAAAAATTATAAGCAGTACATCATCTATTCGCCTCATAGAAAATGCTACAGCTCCAATGTATAAAATACTAATGATAAATAATATTAAATAATATAATACTATAGATTTATATATTACTTGTTTAATTTTTTCTCTGGTCCATCCTAACCTATATAATTTTTTATAATAATATTTTTTCTCTATTAAAGATGAAGAAAACAGTTTATAAATACAAAGACAAATAATACTATTTAATAAAACGTATGCCATATTATAAATATAAAATACTAGAATGTTTTCTCCATTCATCACACCTATTAAAATTGGTAAAACAATGTGTATTAAAATAGAAAATACCAGCAATGTACTAGTTTGTTGCATGAATAATGAAACTTCGCTATTTATTATATAATAATCTTTATTATTATTTTTTTTTGCAATATTTTTTAAATACATAGGTATACATCTTTTTGATAAACCATATGTACCCGTAACCCCAAAAAATGATATAATAGAAAGCCCTCCTGAAAAATCTAACATTGCAATAATAATAATTCCTATAAAAAACAAATCTACATATATAATATTCGGTAGAGAAAAACCTAAAAATTTACTTATTTTTCTTGATGATATAATATTATCCTTTTTTAGAAGCCCTGCCACACTAGTTTGATTAATATACATTATTTGATAAAATATAACTATATACAAAATTAATATAATAATAATTACCGTTTCAATAAACGCTTGCCAAGAATAATAAAATACATCTCCTTTTATAGAACATAATCTATATAAAATAAATTGAATGATAGGTATAAATATTACTAAAAGTAAAATTGAAAAAGCAAATGCTATAAAATACAATATTCCTATCTTTATGCTATAATATTTTATAGTTTTTTTTAAATCATATCCCATTAAGCGTATTAGCCCTAATTCCTTAGAATTTTGTTTAAGATAAAAATTAAAAGAATACGTTATTATCATGGTAGAAATAACTAATATAAGTAAGACTATTGAAGGAATAATAAAGATATCAAAAAAGTTTTTAGGCTTGATCGTTAAAAATGGATTATACAATATATTAAGAAAAATCATACATACTACCAATACTATTGAAATTGATGCAATGATGTTTTTTGCACTATCTTTTTCTTGCTTCAATATAAGTAATAGATATTTTTCCATAATAGTTACCTCCCACACTGAAGTAAAATAATTATTATTGTTTATTCAAAAAAGCTTTTAACTTTGAAATACCGACCAAATTTTCAATTCTTCTTTCTTCAACACCATTTTTATAAACTACAATCGTTGGTGTTGATACTATTTTATATTCTTCTAAAAAATCTAGAATATTCTTTTTACTGACATCTATGTTAAATGCATATATCTCATAATTTTCTTCTTTTATTACCTCATTTAAAGTATCTTTAAATTTATTACATGGTGAACATTCATTTTTATAAAAATATACTATACGTTGTTGTTTATAGTTTATTAATTCAAAAAACTCATTTTCATTTATATGAATATATAAATTTTCATTACTCACAGTATTTATAACAACATTAATACATAAGCATATACTTCCTGCTAATAACAACATTGAAAAAATCAATTTTTTTCCATATTTTATCTTCTTAAATAATTTCATAGATATATTCTCCTTCTAATTATAACAATGTACTAGGAAAATAATCATTTAAACAATTACACTCAAAAGAAATTCCATATATTTCTTGATTTTTTAAAACCTTATCTATTAAATATAGTGTATGTGAATCGAATTTTGACAAAATATTATCAAAAATAATCACTTTTTTATTTGTAATTATATAATAAGAAATTAACAAAAGTAGCGCTTCAAAATCTGTGAAATATTCTTTTCCTTTAATTAGATTTTTTTTTGAACACTCGTATAAATTTATTTCTTTTAAAATAATTTCTAGACTTTTTTCATCAATATTATTTTGTTCGATTAAATAGTCATAAACTTCTAAGGATTTATCAAAATAATTATTTCCTATTACTACACATTTTTCATTTATAGATACTTTTTTTATATTCAAACAATTTATTTTATTAAAAAATATTTCTAAATTAGAGTATCTTTTTAAGTATCTAAAAAGTTCAAATGCATTCTTCTTATTTGATGTTTGAAAGCTATGTATTACGTTCAAAGCTCCTTTTTTTAAATAAATTTTTTTCTTATTATTGTCCTGTATAAATATGTCATTGATTTCATTAATAATTGATGATTCTTTTAATTCATTTAATTGTTTAATATAAAAATCTTTATATAATTTTTTTAAATTAATAATAACTATTTCAAATAAATCATATGCGTCAACAGCAGTATATATTATATAAGAATAGATCAATAAATTTGAAAGAATACTTCCTCTATTAATACCATTGTTTATATAAATTGCTATATTCGTAAAAACCATCATCAATATAGAAAAAGTAACTAACAAAATATAGAAAAATTTGTAAAAATTACTTTTTATATTACAATTTAATAGAAATAAAACATAATCACAAATTAATATTACACTTACTGAAAAAAGCATATATTTAAACATTTCTAAGTTATAAAAATATATTGGAATTATTATCAATACAGTTGTTATAAGATTTATAATCTTATAACAACTCTCATTGCTGCGTTTTGCCCTTTTATTAAATAAACGCTTTTTTATATCTGTATTTATTAAAAATAATATACAAAAAGAAAAAGCAATTAATATAGATATAAATATCATTCTTATATTACGATAAGGAATTAAATTATCGATTATATTTTCAAACATAGCACCAATAATAAATATAGATATATCATTAATGAGAGCAATTATAAAAATTTTTAGCAAATTAATTAGATCATATTGAAATTGCTTTATAGAATATATTATGTAGTTTTTTTTTGAAAGTAATTTTATACAATCATTTGGTATACTTTCAATTATTATAAAAGTATCACTTTTATCTTTTATTACTTCATCGCTACAACCATTTGTCCCATCAATTAAATCATCATTATCTATACAAATCACCTTTGCAATATTATTTTCAATTTTGATGTTATATCCCGAACTTAAACAATTTACCTTTTGGTATTTAATATTAAGCTCATCTAAAATAGAATAAGGACTTTCCATCTGAACTAATTTATTAAAAATGTATCTATTATTTTGAATACTACATTTATATCTATATTTCTTTAATATATATTCCAAACATTTCAAAAAACTACTGTTTAACGATTCTACTTTCATTTGATTTTTTCACCTCCTTGACAGTATTATTCTCGAATAATAAATATTTACAATCAGGAAATGTGTATTTTTCATGAGATATAATTATTAATTTAAAATCATAATTTTTTATATTATTTAAAATTATTCTTTTATTTTCTATATCAATATTTGAAAGAGCCTCATCTAATATTAATACAGCTGGATTAGATAAAACTGCTCTAGCCAAAGCAATTCGCTGTTTTTCTCCTGTAGACAAATTAGTTTGATTAGAAACAATTTTATAATCTAACCCAATGTTTTTTTGTTTAATAATTTTATCGACACAGAAGTCTTTACACACTTTCTTAAGGTAACTATCCAATATTATTTTCCCATTACACAAATTATCTCTAATTGTTCCTTCAAAGATATCGCTATTATTAGATATATATACTATCGAATTAAAATATTTATCTGGATTACTGTTATTTACTGCTATTTTTCCAACATAATGATTTTCTAATCCACTTAAAACTTTTGCAAAACTGGTTTTTCCTGTTCCACTTTTACCATTAATAATGGTATATTTATCTTCTATTTTCAAACTAATATTTTCTAATACTTTTCTTTCACCATATGAAATATTCACATTTTTTAGTGTTATATTTTCAATTTCATTTCTATCGTTATTTGTCTTATCTTTTTTTCTTTGAATAAATAATTGCGTCAATCTATTGTACGATACTATAAAATTTTCTAAATCAAACTGAAAATTAATACTTCTTGTGAAAATATTTTCAATTAACCCTGTTATTGACGAAAATATTACTAAATTGCCTAAAGATAATATATTTTTTTCTACCATTATAATTCCCAAAAATAATATAAATAAATTTGCATAAGTTACAAACAATGTTTGAAGAATGGATATTTTTGTAATATATGTTTCTTTGCGTAAACTTCCATTTGTATAATCATCAAATAACTTAAATGTTTTGCATTTAAAATATTCCTCAGATCGTAATGATTTTATGGTTAAAAACCCCCGTATAATATCAATTAACTGACTATAATAATCAGAATATAACATTGCATTATTATGTTCTAATTCATATACTTTTTTATAAGTAATAATCATCAACAAACCACAAAAAAACAATGAAACAATAAATAATATTGACAATTTACAATTTATATAAAATAAAATTACAATTCCCAAAGCACAGATACAAATATCTGGCAAAATTGTTAGAAAAAACTGAGCTATTGTCATTGAAACTGTGACACAATCATTCACTCTGCTTGTAATTTCACCTACACTATATTGATTCAAATCATATACTTCTTGATATAATATCTGTTCAACTAACTTTTTTGAAATATTATTTTCAATTCTCTTAATAGTTCTCAAACACATCATATTTTCAATTCCATTTAAATAGCAATTAAATACGTTCAAAATTATAAATAATATTAACAAGATAACCATTTGATTAAAAAAAATATTTTGTTTGGCATTTGTTAATGCATCTATAAATAATCCGAACTGTGAAGACAACAAAATTCCTATCGCCGAAGCTAAAAAAATAACTAAAGATATTCTTACAATATTTTTACGTTCATTATATATATTAGAAAAAATAAAATTATTTTTAAGAGTCATATGTTTTCTTTTTTTTATAACTGGAAATATTAACAAATCTAATTTGTTAAAAAAATCTATATTTTTTTCGTTTTTTATATTTTTTTCACATGGATCAGAATATTTTATTTTGCCATGTCTTACTTTATAAATAACAACATAATGATAGCTATCTTTATCATTTAATAATCCTATTATAGGTGCATTAATATTTATAAAATTATATATTTTTATCTTATTAGTATTAACTTTATATAACTTTGTTTTTATATTTCTCTTATGAAAATAATTAACCATATTTTGAATAGATAAGCCTTTATCTGTAATATATAATGATTTTCTTATATCGGTATAATTTTCGTCATATCCATAATATTTCAATATCATATCAATACATGCTATTCCACAATCATTTTTAGTTACTTGAGAAACATGTATCAAACTCTCAAACATAATATACACCACCAATTAATTTTTATTAATCAAGGAAATATAATATAAAGAACACTTATCAACACATTCTTTTTTGTTATTACAGGCACTTATGAATAATAAAAAAATCAAAATATTAGCAAATAGTATTATCTTTTTCATTTTTCATACCTCCTTATTGTTATCATTATTTGCTTTTCTACCTATATAATATATATACCTTTACCAAATATAAATTTTTATAGCATAAAACACATTTTCACATCACAAAATACACTATTAAACAGTACTTTATTTAAAAAAATTCATAGCTAAATAAACAAAAATTGTTATTTTGAACTTGCTATAATATATATAAGATGAAATTTTTACATGAAAAACAATCATATACTTTAAAGATGAAGAAATCATGATTATAGTAATTTTCAAAAAATATATAAAGTTAAGAATTCAAGCAAGAATATTCATTGAAATTTTAAAAAATATAAATATTTGCGAGTATCCTTACTATTTTACAAATTCATACTTAAGAGATGATTTTATTTTTGAAATTAAAAATCATATTTTAATAATTAATAATGAAAAATTGGAAATTTTTGCGACTATTTCGTCACTTATCTTGATCCGGGTGATTTAGATCAATTAAAATTGTTAAAATAATTCCGCCTCAATCTTTAACTAACAAATATAAAATTTTTAAATATGTTTTCTTCAATATCAACTATAGAAAATAGAAAATAATATCATATAATAATAACAACAATTTATTTTTTTAAGGATGGTATACGTCATGAAAAAAGAACTTATTAAGTTTATATTACAAAATATTTTTTATCTACTTTCAACATGTTTTTTCGCTTTTTTAATCTTTTTGATAATTAAAAAAAAAATAAATCAAAAATTGATATCATATATTTTAAACGAAACATGTCAAATATTCTCTCTATTTATATTTGGATATATAGTAAGTCTTTTTAAATACACAATTAAATTTACTAATAATTTTGCTCCAACGATTATTTGTTTATTAGTAATATCTCTTTTGATTACTTATTTACTAATTGAATTATTTATATATTCAAAAACCAAAAAAGAAGTTTTTGTTCATATATTAACCCTATTTATTTATGTCATTAAGGCAGAATTAGTTTTTATATGTCTTTTACGAAAAATTACTTTTTTAAAATTCATTAGTATTTATGAATTAACTATCTTTTTGACTATTATAAAAGATTTAATAAACCACATATCCAATAAAACAGAAGATGAAGTATCATTAAAAAATGATAGTCCTATAGACTGCAAAGAAAATTTATTTAAAACAAGAAAAAAACAATTAAATATAGTAAAAAAAGAATTACTAGATAATTATGACGAAAATAATTCTATTGTAATATCAGGATTATGGGGATCTGGGAAAACAAGTTTTGTTAATGCTTTAAAAAAACAACTATCCATTGAAGGCAATGAAATAGTGAATATACAATGTGGTGTAGAATGTGATTTAAACCAAATGCTTAGAAATATGTCTAATCAAATAGAAGAAATAATGAAGAAAAATAAAATATATACCAAAAATAATGGTGTTATTCATAAATATTTTAAAACTATAAGTCTAATGGTTGAAAATACCGATTATAAATTTATTTCCAATCTTTTAAATATTATTGAAAAAAATGATACTGATTTTGCTACTGCAAAAATGAAAATGAACGCGGAATTAAAAAAACTTGAAAATAAAAAAATTTTTATATTTATTGATGACCTCGACAGAATAATAGATGAAAAAAGTAAGATTAATATTTTAAAAATAATATATGAAAGCATAAATTTAGAAAAATGTTTGACCATATTTACTATGAATTTCGGCCAATTAAATTCATTCGATAAAAATGATGATTTTTTTGATAAATATATTGATTATAGTATAAACTTATCCAATGTCCTATTTGAAGAAATTGTTGATGAATATTCTTCGATTTTCTTTAGTTCAGATCTAATCAATACTTTAAATATCAATACAACAAGAGATGAGATCATTAACACGATAAAAAAAACAAATAGTAATATTTTATACTCATTGGAATATAATTTAGATGATAATGAAAAAAGCGAAGTAAGAAACTCAATAAATAAATTTCAATATTATTCTAATAATCCTAGAAAAATTAAGAAACTATTGAAAACAATGGAGAATTTACTTAATACAGTAAATAAAACATTATTTATCACTAATACATATTTTGAAGGAAAGTATTCATCGGTAAATTGGATTGAAATTTTATTTAGAATTGCTCTGCTCAAGGTTTTTTTTAATGATTCTTTTAATTCATTATATTTATTAAATAATATAAAAGACTATAAAAAAATTATTAAATATAATAACCTATATAACTGTATATTACATGATATTGATGAGTACGAAATTCAAGATCTATACCAATTAATTATATATGAAATATATAATAAAGATTTTTCCATTGAAGAAAAATACCATCAACAAATACTAAGAGAACTAGAAAGTAATTCGTTAAAACTATATAACTATTATTCATACATATATGAATGCTTGAATGTAGTTAATAATGTTGATTATGCAAAAAAAGTATTACTAGCTATTGAAAGAGAAGAAAAATATACAATGTATTTAAAGTCAAAAAGTAATCACTATCTAAAATATTTCGTAGAGCACTATTCTAACAGGTGTATTTTTTATAATTTTATTTATTATCCATATGGAAAACAAATAACTCTCCTATTAAAAAACACAATAATAAATTTAAATGAAATCGGTTGCCATGTTGATGTCGAATCAATCAACAAATGTGCAAATGAAATTTATAAGCAATATTTTAAACGAACAATTGATAAACTAAATCAAATTGTTATATTTCTTAACCAAGAAAAAATCACTTCTAAAAATTTTAATTTTTATTGTATTTCAGATATACTTGATGCTCAAGACGAAATATTAAATAAAACAGAAACAATTATCTACTTAAAAAATTATTTTAACTCTGCAAAAATAACAATAAACAATACTGATGATAAAAAATTAATTGTAAAAGATGATTTTTTAGACACCATTCACCTAATTGATAATATGTTAGATATATTAAAAACATGGAGAGATATAATAGATTATTTAGATGAAAAGAAAATTTACTTTGAAATTCCAAATTATGATAACTTTCTATCAATAAAAAAATATATGGATAAATTAAAGAATAGCTTTTGTCTAGGTAATATAGAAAATAATATAAATAACATTTTTAATTTTATAAAATTAGTAGAAAATCTTAATATTGAAAAAATGTCAAATAATCAAAAAAATATAATAAAAGAAGATTTATTAAAAATAATTTTATCATTAGAACAACAAAAAATATGTAATCATATTGAAAAAAAATTTTGGTTACAATTTAAATATAATGTTCATTGTAAATTCTTTTCAAAAAATCAATTAGAATTTTAATAAAAAAATAAAATTATTTATCCTCTAATATTATTAACTATCAAATATTAGAGGATTTTATATACAAATTATCAGAAATCTAGATCCTAACAATTATCCACAAAGGATCTATAGAATAGAACAATCAAAATACTGATAGAAATTCTTGATAATAATCATACTCAAGAAAGTGCAAAATATTTTAGTAGTATCCGTTCAAGAGATGATTTTATTGAAAATATAAAAAATAATATTTTAAAAATTAACTTAATTAACCATCTGACACATCTTTTGATATAACACCGTTATTCTCACTTTAAACCAAGGAGTATAATCTATCACTTCTTTAAAATATTATATACTTGTCTTAAAGAGGTGGATACTATGGCTAGAAATCAAAAACAAAAGAAAGATTCTTTAATTACTTTAACTAGAAAATATGCAAATAATCATGATGAATGTGTAAAATACTTTTTCAAAATGAAATGGCCTGTTGGCTTTTACTGTGAAAAATGTGGATGTACACATTACTATTCTATTAAAAGAGGTGATGTCTTTCAATGTAAAGAATGTGGTCATCAACATTACCTACTTTCTAATACTATATTTCAAGATAATAAGCTAGATCTTTATAAATTAATTTTAGGAATGTATCTCTTTTTTACGACCAATAAAGG
>OGCN01003011.1_pt1 | contig 17015 bp, 14 predicted proteins | sample 1570181 | NCBI WGS metagenome assembly OGCN01 (sample SAMEA4370584, study PRJEB24528) | human gut metagenome | reverse complement strand
ATGTTGGCAAGGCTCAACGGCAGGCTTGCATTGATTGATTGCGGCGAGGGAACGCAGGTGACCATGAAGATGCTCGGCTGGGGCTTTAAGGCGATAGATGTGATCTGCTTTACGCATTTCCATGCCGACCATATTTCGGGGCTGCCGGGGCTGCTTCTGACGATTGGCAACGCAGGGCGGACAGAACCCCTCATGCTGATTGGCCCTGTCGGCTTACAGCGGATTGTCGAGGGGCTGACGCTGATTGCGCCGGAGCTGCCGTTTTCGATCGAATATATTGAATTGGATAAGGATACGCCGAACCCGATACGGGTGGGGGCGTTTGAAATTCATCACTGCCCTGCCGACCACATGGTGAAATGCTTTGCTTACCGCATTGATTTGAAACGCAAGGGAAAATTCGATGTAAAAAAGGCGGAGCAGCTTAAGCTGCCGAAGCCTCTTTGGAATAAGCTGCAAAAGGAAGGCAGTGTGGAGCATGAGGGCAAGACTTATACGGCGGATATGGTAATGGGGGAAAACCGTAAGGGCATTTCCGTAGCATACTGCACAGACAGCAGACCGGTTGACCGTATTACGAAATTCGTGGAGGGCGTACAGCTTTTCATCTGCGAAGGGATGTACGGCGAGGAGGAGAAAAAGCAGAAGGCAAGAGAAAACAAGCACATGCTTTTTTCCGAGGCGGCACGCATGGCAAAAAATGCAAACGTGGAACGGCTGTGGCTGACGCATTTTAGCCCTTCTCTGAACGAGCCTGAGGCATATTTGCCGGTGGCGCGGGAGATTTTTCCTATGACGGAGCTGGGCGAGGAGCGCAAGTGCATTACCATTGAATTTCCAAAATAAATTCCGAAAGTAAGAAACGGTGGAGAAAAAATCATGGAAGAAAAAAAGGATATTTATATATTAGCCATTGAAAGCTCCTGTGATGAAACAGCGGCGGCAGTGGTGAAAAACGGCAGAGAGGTGCTTTCCAATGTGATTTCCTCTCAGATTGACCTGCATACGCTATACGGCGGCGTTGTGCCGGAGATTGCATCCAGAAAGCATGTTGAAAATATTGACGGTGTCATTAAGAAGGCACTGGCGGACGCAGGCATGACACTGGAAGAAATGGATGCCATCGGCGTGACCTACGGTCCCGGACTGGTGGGGGCGCTGCTGGTTGGGCTTGCGGAAGCAAAGGCGATTGCGTATGCGGCAGGAAAGCCTTTGATTGGCGTACACCATATCGAAGGACATATTTGTGCGAACTATATTCAGAATAAGGATTTTGCACCGCCCTATATGGCACTGGTGGTTTCGGGCGGACATTCCCATCTGGTTTATGTTTCCGATTACGGGAAGTATGAAATTATGGGACATACGAGAGACGATGCGGCAGGCGAGGCCTATGATAAGGTTGCGCGCGCGATTGGCATGGGGTATCCCGGAGGTCCGAAGATTGATGCGGCGGCGAAGAAGGGCAACCCCGATGCAGTGAAATTCCCTCGTGTTTTTCTGGAGGAGGACAGCTATGATTTCAGCTTCAGCGGCTTGAAATCGGCGGTACTCAATTATGTGAATAAGCAGAAAATGATGGGGGCAGAAATTGTTCCGGAGGATATTGCGGCAAGCTTTCAGCAATCTGTAGTAGAGGTTCTGGTGAGCAAGACCATCAAAGCGGCAAAGGCGCATGGCGTAAAGAAGATTGCGCTGGCAGGAGGGGTTGCCTCCAACAGTGCCCTGCGGACAAGGATGCAGGAGGCATGCGAAAGGAATGGCTTTTATCTGAGCGTGCCTGCGCCGATTCTCTGCACCGATAATGCGGCGATGATTGGCTGTGCGGCATACTATGAATATATTGCAGGAGTAAGGGATGGTTTGGATTTGAACGCGAACCCCAGCTTGAAGCTAGGGCAAAGATAAAAAAGTGTATACGCAAGGGAGGAACGAAGTATGGCAAGTATTTTAAACAGATACGAAAACATTATGTCCACGAATGTTTGCGGCATGATCGAATTCGCGGAAGACCCTATGAAAATGGCAAGACATTTATCTCACCACATGGAGGATGACCTTTCCAAAACGAAGCGGGAGGGCGCAGAGCTGATTGCAGAGATAGAAAAGCTTGAGGACAACAAATCGGTTCCCAATGCGGAAGCACTTTTGGTTGCGAAAAAGGCAGAGCTGATGAAGCTGCATGAAATACATGAGAAGCTGAATGACCAGATTCAGCAGATTACGGCAATCAGAGCGGCAATTTATGAGGCGGCTCGGAAAAAATAAAAATAGGAAAACAAAAAAGCAGCTGTAGAAAAGGTGGATTACAGCTGCTTTTTCTATGCTTGTTTTTTGATTTTTAGAGCATGCCGCCGTCAAGCGTGATGATTTTGCCCGTCAGGAAGGATGCCTTTTGGTCGGCAAGAAAGACTGCCAATTCCGCCACTTCCTCCGGCTGCCCGAAGCGCATAAGAGGGATTTCATCTGCCAGTGCCTGCCGTTCCTCCTCGCTGAAGCAGGCATTCATTTCCGTATCAATGACACCGCAGGAGATGGCATTGACCCGAATATGGGATGGCCCAAGCTCCTTCGCCATCGCTTTGGTGAAGGCATTGATGCCGCCCTTAGAGGCGGAATACACAGCCTCGCAGGATGCGCCGACCTCGCCCCACATGGAGGAAATATTGAGAATGACACCATCCTTTTCGGATACCATGGCAGGGACGGCAAGATGGGTGCAGTTCAGCACCGAACCAAGGTTGACATCCAGCACATGGTTCCATTCGGCAGGGGTCATATCCGTAAACAGCCCGATATGGGAAATGCCTGCGTTATTGACCAGAACATCCACCATACCGAAGGTTTCTTCGATTTTTGCGAAAAGCAGCTTGCAGCCTTCATAATCAGAAACATCCGCCAGAACGGCAAGGACGGGAATAGCTTCACTTTCCAGAAGGGACTTCGTTTCCTCCAGCTGCGCCGCACTTTTGGAGGCATTCAGCACGACATTATAACCGGCGCGCCCGAAGGCAAGCGCAATCGCCCTGCCGATGCCGCGGGAGGAGCCTGTTACCAGAACGGTTTTCTTTTTCGATTCCATAAAAATTCACAGCCTTTTTTCGTATTTTTTCTTATTCTAAAGGAATTCTTAAGAATTGGCAAGGGTGTCTGCGTTGGCTTTTGTCGGAGAATGTGGTATACTTTTCGGGTAAGAGAATGGAATCGGAAAGGATGAAACGATAAATGAACCATGATTTTTTCTACCGCGAATGGAACTGGATTGAGCAGCTTTCTGCGGCGTTCCATGTATTTGCGGCAAATATTAAATCCATATTGAAGGTGCTTTTGATTGTATTCCTGCCTATCAGTATTCTGGAAAGCATCATCAACGGGCGTATGCTGAACGCATATACGGTGTTTCAGCAGATTGCACAGGCGGGCGTAAGCCTATCCAATGAAGCAGACTTTTTTCAGGCGGCCTATCAGGTGCTGTTCCACTCTGGTCTGACGCTTTTGGTCGGTCTGTTTTTGCAGCCTGTCGGGACGATTGCCATTGCAAAGGTGGTAAAGCAGTTTGTGACAAAGCAGGAAATTTCCTTCGGCACTGCGTTGGGCGAAGCCTTTTCCCTGATGCCGACGATTGTGTTTTCGGGGGTTATTTACGGTGTGCTGATTTTCCTGACCAGTTTGATTATTGTGCCTGGAATTTACCTGAGCGTGGCTTGGGTGTTTTATGTGTATGCCATTGGGCTGAGTGACAAAAAGGGCATGGAGCCTATGCGCTACAGCAAAGCTCTGGTGAAGGGCAAATGGTGGAGAACCTTTGGCTATCTGCTGCTGTTGGCTGTGATTGCGATGCTTTGGAATTCTGCATTCCAGCTGAGCTACAGCTTTTTCCCGAATGAAAGAATTGGGAATGCGGTGTATCAGTTTCTGTGTTATTTCTCTGCTGCGTTTGTAACGGTCGGGGAGGCACTGCTGTTTTTAAACAGAGAGGCAGTGACATACGGCATACCGGCAGAGCCTGCGGCGGAGGATGCGCCTGCGGAATCCGTTACAGGGACGGTAGAGGGAGAGCCCGAAGAAGAGAAAAAGAACTAGGAAAATAGTGGCTTTTTTGATATACTCAAAGAGCAGCACAGAGAAACGAAGAATAGAGGTGCAAGTTATGTATAGTGGAAGTGGGAGTTTTCCCGCAGAAGAAATGAAATATTTGAAACTGCTGTCCAATCAGTATAAAAATATCAACAGCGCAGCAACGGAGATTATCAACCTGAAGGCGATTCTGAACCTGCCGAAGGGGACGGAGCATTTTGTTTCCGATATCCATGGTGAGGCGGATTCCTTCAGCCATGTACTCAGAAACGCATCCGGTGTTATCAAGAACCAGATTAGTGCAATCTTTGGGGAGAGCCTGCGCAGCAGTGAGAAAAAATCACTGGCAACGCTGATTTATTACCCGGAACAGAAGCTGGAAAAGATGACTGAAGCAGAGGAGGAAATGGCAGAATGGTATAAAATTACCCTGCACAGACTGGTGAAAATCTGCAAGGTGGTATCCTCGAAATATACCCGTTCTAAGGTGAGAAAGGCACTGCCGAAGGAATTTGCCTATATCATCGAGGAGCTGCTGCACGAAAACAGCGCCAGCGTGGATAAGGATATGTATTATACGGAAATTATACATACCATTATTGACCTTGGGCAGGCAGACCGTTTTATCGTTGCGATGTGCAATTTGATTCAGCGGCTTGCGATTGACCAGCTGCATGTTATCGGGGATATTTATGACAGGGGTCCTCATGCCGCAAGAATCATGGATATTCTGGCGCATTATCATTCTGTGGATATCCAGTGGGGCAACCACGATATCGCATGGATGGGCGCGGCGGCAGGCTGTCAGGCTTTGATTTGTAATGTTCTGCGTATTCAGACAAGATATGCGAACCTCGATACCATTGAGGAGGATTACGGCATTAACCTTCTGCCGTTGGCAACCTTTGCGATGGACAAATACGCAGGCGACCCCTGTGAGCAGTTCAAGCCCAAGGGGGATGAGGTGCTGAGTGATAAGGACTTCAACATGATTGCCAAAATGCACAAGGCAATTTCCATCATGCAGTGGAAGATGGAGGGGCAGATTATCAAACGCCGCCCCGAATTCCGCATGGAAAACAGATTGCTGCTGGATAAGATTGATTTTGAAAAGGGAACCGTGCTTGTGGATGGCGTGGAATATCCCATGAATGATATGAATTTCCCGACGATTGACCCGAAAGACCCCTATAAGCTGACGGAAGAAGAACAGGAGGTTATGGATAAGGTGAAATCCTCCTTTGTGAACAGCGAAAAGCTGCAGCAGCATGTGCGCGTGCTGTATCATAAGGGGAGCATGTATACCATTTTCAACTCTAACCTGCTGTTCCATGGCGGCATTCCCATGAATGCAGACGGGACACTCAAGGAAGTGACCTTCCGTGGGAAAAAATACATCGGCATGGAATATCTGGACGCAGTAGAGAGAACTATGCGCGAGGGTTATTTCAATAAGGCACATACCGAGGCAAAAAGAGAATGTATGGACTACATCTGGTATATGTGGTGCGGCGAGGATTCTCCCCTGTTCGGCAAGAAGAAAATGACAACCTTCGAGCGATATTTTATTGATGATAAGACAACGCATAAGGAAGAAAAGAATCCTTATTATACCCTTAGAAATGAGGAATCTGTCTGTGAGCATGTTCTGGAGGCCTTCGGCTTAGACCCGAAAAGCTCTCATATCGTGAATGGACACGTTCCCGTTAAGGTGGTAAAGGGAGAGAGCCCCATCAAGGCAAATGGCAGATTGTTCGTAATCGACGGCGGGTTTTCCAAGGCATATCAGAAGGAAACGGGGATTGCAGGCTATACGCTGATTTACAATTCCCATGGCATGGTTCTGGTATCTCATGAGCCCTTCGTATCCACGGACAGAGCCATTGCGGAGGAAAAGGATATTCTTTCCTCTACGGTTGCGCTCCAGTATACACAGGACAGAATCCGTGTGAAGGATACGGATATCGGGAAAAAGCTGCAGGAAAGTATTGCAGAGTTGGAAAAGCTGCTTTACGCATATCAGAACGGTATCATTAAGGAGCAGCAATAAAAACTGAAATTGAGCAGGAAAAAGCCCTTGCGAGAGAAAAACCTCGTAAGGGCTGCTTTTTTGCTTATTTTTTATTTTTCTTTGGGGAAGCAGGGATTTTTCGGGCAGCAGCCTTACCTGCCAGATACCCGCTTGCCCATGCCCATTGCAGGTTATAGCCACCGCAGTCCCCATCTATATCGAGCACCTCGCCTGCGGCAAAAAGACCGGGCATCAGGAGGCTTTCCATGGTATGAGGATTGAATTCCTCTGTGCGGATACCGCCTGCCGTTACCTGCGCGGCATCAAAGCCCATCGTGCCGACAACGGAAAGGGAAAAATCCTGTATGGCATGCGCGATTCTCTTGATATCAGAGGGCCTGAGGGAGGAAATGGGTTCGGTGAAGCCAAAGCCTACGTAGCGCAGAAGGGTGCGCCCTAAACGGTTATGCAGAATCCCTGTCAGGAAATTTTCCATAGACTGATGGGGCATTGCTTTTTTGCGGCTTTGCAGGAGGGAAACCACCTCCTCATGACTGAGATGACGCAGGAGATTCAAATGCACCGTCAGTGGTGCCTTTCCTGTGGAAATGATACGGGAGATTTCAAAAACAGTCGGGCCGCTGATGCCGAAGTCCGTAAACTGGATTTCGCCTGCATTTTCCGCAAGGATTTTGCCGTTTCGCTCCACGAGGACAGAGCCATCTGCACGCACGCCCTTGAGTGCCTTCACGAAGGTGGTATCGGTTTTTACCTGCACCAGCGCAGGGAACAGCTTGGTAATGGTATGCCCTTGACTTTTCAGAAGGTCATAGCCGCTTTGTGTGCCGCCAAGCTTGCCGCCTGCCATGCCGCCACAGCAGATGATAACGGCATCGGCGTGGAGGGTCTCCTCCCTGGAAAGCACTTGAAAGCCGCCCTTTTTGCTGCGCTTCAGTGCCGTGACCTCGAAGGAGGTGCGTATCTCTACGCCCATTTCCTCCAGAGCAAGCCGCAGCACATCTACCACACTGCCTGCTTGATCGGAAAGGGGATAAACCTTGCCGCTTGGCTCTACGGTGGTAATCAGCCCGAGAGATTGGAAAAATGCAAGCGTTTTTTGGGTATCAAAGGCCTGCAGGGCAGTCTGTGCAAATATCGCGTTTTGCCCATGGTAATTTTTCATTGTCAGCTTTGTGTTGGAGAGATTGCAGCGGCCGTTGCCTGTTGCGAGAAGCTTGCGCCCAACGCGCGCCTGTCGTTCCAGAATACAAACCTCTGCACCCTCTTTTCTTGCGGAAAGTGCCGCCATCATGCCGGAGGCACCACCGCCGATAATAAGAACCTTCATTGTGTCACCTTTCTATTTTAGGGGAATTGATTTCGATTGATATATCTGTTTATTATAAGCGGTTTTCGGGCGGAATGCAAATGAAGCGGTGAATTTGAAACGTTGTAGCAGGGCGTAGATTGTGGTATACTTATACGATAAGCTGGTCATAGAATAGAGCTATGATAGGAATTTAATATAAATGGAGTTAAAAAGATGAACGAAAAAGCATTGCATACGTTAGAATATGACAAAATCATAGAAAAGCTGGTGGGTTATGCGGTTTCCCCGATGGCGAAGGAACGTGCCGCGGCACTGCGCCCTTCTGCCGCCATGAGCGATATTATCATTTGGCAGGAGGAAACAACGGAAGCGACCACCATGGTACTGAAAAAGGGGACACCTTCCTTCGGCGGCTTTCGGGAAATCCGTCCGCAGCTAAAGCGGGCCTCTATGGCAGGGATTCTTTCCATCGCGGAGCTGATGTCGGTAGGGGAATTTGCGTATGTCTGCCGCAAGGTAAAAAATTATGCCAGAAAAGAAAACAAGGACGAGGGCTATGCCCGTCTGGATGAATATTTTGATTTGATTACCCCTCTGGATAAGCTGGAAAATGAAATCAGCCGCTGTATCCTTTCGGAAACGGAGGTTGCGGATGATGCCAGCGCAGGACTGCGGAGTGTCCGTCGGGAGATTAAGGCATCAAATGAAAGGGTGAAGGATCATCTGAATGGGGTTATCAATTCCTCGGCATACCGCAATATGCTGCAGGATTTTGTGATTACCATTCGTAATGACAGATACTGTGTCCCCGTTAAGGCGGAATACAGAAGCTCCTTTCCGGGGATGATTCACGATCAATCCAACACAGGCTCTACGCTGTTTATGGAGCCCTTGAGTGTGATTCAGCTGAACAACAAAATCAAGGAGCTGCAGGCGAAGGAAAAGGAAGAAATCGAAAAGATTCTGATTGCCCTTTCGGATATGGTGACGGCAAATGCGTTTGCGATTGAGGGGAATCTGGAGCTGCTGACACAGCTTGACTTTATTTTTGCAAAGGCAAATCTTTCCCTTGCCATGGATGGGACACAGCCCCTGTTTAATACAAAAGGCTATATCAATATCCACAAGGGCAGACATCCTCTGCTTGACCCGAAAAAGGTTGTGCCGACAGATATTTATTTGGGAATTTACCACGCTGATGATTACCGGCCCGAACACCGGCGGGAAAACGGTTGCCCTGAAAACCCTGGGGCTGTTTACGCTGATGGGGCAGGCAGGACTGCATATTCCTGCATTTGATAATTCGCAGCTGGCGGTGTTTGATAATGTGTTCGCGAGCATCGGGGATGAACAGAGCATTGAGCAAAGCCTGAGTACCTTTTCGGCACACATGACGAATATCGTGAAAATTATGGATGAGGTGACGGATGACTCTCTGGTGCTGTTCGATGAGCTTGGCGCAGGGACAGACCCGACGGAGGGCGCAGCCTTGGCGGTTGCCATTATCCAAGCCTTGCTGGAAAGAAAAATCCGTACCGCAGTGACCACGCATTACAGCGAATTGAAGGTATTTGCGCTGACGACAGAGGGCGTGGAAAATGCCTGCTGCGAATTTGATGTGGAAACGCTCCGCCCGACCTATCGGCTGCTGATTGGGATTCCGGGAAAGAGTAATGCGTTTGCCATTTCCAAGCGGTTGGGCTTGCAGGAGTATATTCTTTCTGCGGCAAAGGAATTTATCAGTCGGGATGAGGCAAGATTTGAGGATGTCATTACCGATTTGGAAATCAGCAAGAAATCCGTTAAGTTTGAACAGGAGCGCGCAGAGGAATACCGCAGAGAGGCGGAGGAGCTGAAAAAAGAGGTTGAGCGGCAGAAGGAAAAGACGAGAGAGCAGAAGGAAAAAATTCTTGCCAAGGCGAGAGAGGACGCAAAGCAGCTTTATGTGCAGGCGAAGGAGGAAGCCGACCGTATCATCAAGGAGATGAATAAGCAGGCGAAGGAGGCAAACAATCGCACGAAGGCGCTGGAGCAGAGACAAAAGCTGAATGAAAAGCTTTCCTCCATGCAGCAGGATTTCCTGAAATCGAAAAAGGTAAAGCCGAACCATAAGGCACCCGAAAATCTGAAGCCGGGCGACAGAGTGTATGTGATTTCCTTTGACCAGAACGGCGAGGTGCTGACTGCGCCTGATAAGAATAAAGAGGTTATGGTGCAGATGGGGATTATGAAAATGAAGGTGCCGATGGCGGAGCTGATGCTTGACGATACCCCCAGACCGAAGGAAAAACAGAAAAGACAGCAGCCGACAAAGGCAAAATTCTCCAAGAGCCAGTTTATTTCGGCGGAGATTGATTGCCGTGGACAGCTTGTGGATGAGGCGATTGCCAATATTGATAAATATATTGATGATGCGTATTTATCCGGACTGAAGCAGGTTGTGATTATCCATGGGAAGGGCACAGGCGCACTGCGCGCAGGGGTGCAGAATTATCTGAAAATGAATTCTCATGTAAAAAGCTACAGACCCGGTACCTTCGGCGAAGGCGAAGCCGGTGTTACGGTGGTGGAATTAAAATAAAAGGCGGATTTCTGAACAGAGGTGAAGAAGATGGAAAAACAGAAGATTTTGGTTGTGGATGACGATAAGCATATTGCGGAGCTGATTTCTCTTTATATGATGAAGGAGGGCTATGAAACGCAGGAGATTTATGATGGAAAGGAAGCTGCCGCGGCAGTGGAAGACTTTCAGCCTGATTTAATCCTGCTGGATCTGATGCTCCCCGGAATGGACGGCTATCAGGTCTGCACAGAGGTGCGTAAGACAAGCCGTGTACCGATTATCATGCTGACGGCGAAGGGCGAAACCTTTGATAAGGTGCTTGGCTTGGAATTGGGTGCGGATGATTATATCGTAAAGCCCTTTGAGCCAAAGGAGCTTGTGGCACGAGTGAAGGCGGTGCTGCGCAGATACGAGCCAAAGCAGGAGGAGGATAAAAATATTCTGAAATTCGGGGAGCTAGAAATCAATCTCTCGAACTATTCTGTGCTGTATCATGGGAAAAGTCTGGATTTTCCGCCGAAGGAATTTGAACTGCTCAGCTTTCTGGCGCAGCATCCCAATCGGGTATTCACCAGAGAGCAGCTGCTTGACCGCATCTGGGGCTATGAATATGTGGGGGACACCAGAACGGTGGATGTCCATGTAAAGCGCATCCGTGAAAAGCTGAACAGCGAGGATGAATGGGGCATTCGGACAGTCTGGAGTGTCGGCTATAAATTCGGACAAAAATAAAAAGGGGGAATACCCCTTTTTATATGTCGGATTCTTTTTCAGTTGTTTCGGCAGGCGCTTCGGCAGGAACAGGTGCGCCGTCAACGGTCATATCCTCTGCGGAAACCGCTTCCGCAGGCGTATCCTCTGCGGACTGCTGCTGTGTTGCCTCATATTCTGCTTTTTTCTTCAGCAGCTCCTGTCGTCTTGCGTCCTTACGCATGTTTGACCAGCGCAGCATAAAGCAAAGAACCAGCAGGAAAAGGATGAGATAATGAAAGCTATTCATGTGCCGCCAATCCACACGAACAAGTACGAGAACAGCCAGAGCGATGAGAAGCATATCTCTGGGTGCCATTTGTTTTCTTCTGGGCGGTGTAGGCTGAGGGCTGTTTTGTGTATTATTTTCCATAGGGTAATAATCAGGCAAAAAATGCCGTTCTCCTTTCTAAAATTTCTTGTTTTTTGAGCAAAACAGGTACATAAGAACAGTATATCATTATTTTAATGATTTGTAATGCTTTTTTTCTTTTTTGGAGGAATGAAGATGAAAAACGATTCCATTGTGCGCAAGCAGATGATGCTGTATATGGCAACCATTGCGATATTTGTTGCGGTGGTTTGCGGCGCGTTGACAATACTTTATACCAAACATTATATGGCAGAGAAACGGGAGGAATTGATTCAGCAGGGAGAAAAAATCGCACAGGCCTACAAGAAGGGATACCGGACAGGCAATCTGAGCGAGCTAAGCTATGAACTGCAGATTCTGGAAAGCTACATGGGCTCAGGGGTTTTGGTTATCAATGAGAACGGTGAGGTTGCGCTTGCATCTCCGGGGTTTAATGATGAATTTCTGGGGGATAACAGAATCAGCCAGACATTGATTGAGCGTGTGCAGAATGGAGAAATCGTTTCGGTACAGACAAAAAGCGGACAGGTTTCCGATACGCCCATGCTGGTGGTCGGATATCCGTTTTCGGAGGGACATCTGGCAGGAATTCTGATGTGCCGTTCCCTGCCGGAGATTGAGGAATCCTTGAAGGAAATGTACCAGATTAGCGTAATCAGCCTGTTTTTCGTTTCGCTTCTGGGGCTGATTGTCAGCTATGTGACGGCGAAATATGTTGCGTTGCCGCTGATGCGGATGAACCGTGCGGCAAAGGTTATTGCAAATGGGAATTTTGAGGAGCGCGTGGATGTGACAAGCTCGGATGAATTGGGTGAGCTGGCGCAAAGCTTTAATCACATGGCGGAAAGCCTGCAAACGCATGAGAAGGTGCAAAAGGATTTTATTGCAAATATTTCGCATGACCTGCGTTCGCCATTGACCAGTATGCAGGGCTTTCTGACGGCAATGCTTGACGGAACGATTCCGCCTGAAAAACGGGAGCATTATCTGAAAATCGTTCTGGAGGAAACGGAACGGCTTTCTCGTATGACACAGAGTATTGTGGAGCTGAGCCGCGCACAGAGCAGTGCGATTTTGCTGGATGAATCGGATTTTGAATTGAATGAGCTGATTCGTTGGAATATTGAAATGCTGGAACCGCAGTTAGAAGAAAAGAACGTACAGATTCATGGCATTTATGAAGCGGAACAGACCATGGTGCATGGGGACAGAGACAAAATTTCCCGTGTGCTACAGAACCTGTTGGGCAATGCAGCAAAATTTTCACCGCAAAATGGTATTATCGAGGTGGAAACGACACTGGATAAGAAAAAGGTCCTGGTTTCTGTAAAGGATCAGGGACCGGGCATCAGTGAGGAAGACCAGAAATATGTCTTTGACCGTTTCTTTAAAACGGATACGACCCGAAATATGGACAAGACGGGCAGCGGAATCGGTCTGGCGATTGTGAGAGAATTTTTGCAGGCACATGGCGAAACGATTACGGTAAAAAGTGAGAAGGGAAAGGGTGCAGCCTTTGTTTTCTCGCTGAAATTGGCAAAAAAAGAAAATTAAAAGGAATTGAGGCAACGAAACAGGAACTGCCCCTCACCTGTCAGACAGTATGCGATACGATTTAGCAGGTGGGGGGCAGCTCAGAAGAATATGTGATTTTTATTGTTTATTTGCTAGTTTTCATTTTTTTCAGCATGGTTTCCGTTGTTTCCATGTAATAGGAAGCATCCTGTATCCCCTTGATTTTTAAATCGGCGGGTTTGCCCTTGCTGTCTACAAAGACGGTGGTCGGCAGACCCTCCAGATTATCCGTAATCCAAGTGGCAAGGTTTTGATCCGGCATGATGCCTGTGAAGGTAACGCCGGCTTTTTTATACGCATCGGTTGCGATTTTTTCTGCCTTCTGCCCGGGAGTGTCAATGACAACCTGCACGAAGTTTACGTTTGGATGCTTTTTCTGCAAATCCTTGTAGAAGCTTTGCAGGGTATCCAGTTCATTGATGTTGTCCTCCTCGCAGTAGCTTGCCCAGAAGTTTACCACCGTCATATCGTAATCATAGAAAACAGCGGAGGTGACAGGGTCGCCATCAAGGGTATTGGAAATGAAGTTGAGATATTTGCTGTTTTCCTCTGCTTCATCCAGCACCGCTTCCTCATCCGGCAGGGAAATTTCAATACTTTCGCGCAATTCCGGCAGATAGCTTTCCAATTCGCGGAAGGTTGCCTGTGCTTCTGTGGAGAAGTGGTCGATGCCGTCGGCATAATCGGTCAGGAAGAAGAATTGGAAATCACCCTTTACGCCGATTTTTTCCACACTCTTGAAAAAGTCCATTTCCTCTTTTACTTCATCTGTTTCCAGATTTTCTGTTCGCACAACGAGCATTTCCACGATAGGGGTCATCAGTTCTTCCACAGCAATGGTGGATTCGGCATCATTCAGCGGCTCCATATTTTCATCAGGCGCATAGTTATACTGAATTTTTGCATAGATATCGCCGTTCACCTTGACATAGGACGCGGGGATGAGGTTTGTATTTTCCATTTCTACCCATGCATCGGGGATAGTGTAGGAAAGGCCGCATTTCGGCAGGTTAAATTCTGTCTGAATTTCTTGTTGGGTATCGTCGGCAGTATCGGTTTTGCCGCAGGCGGCGGAGCCAAAGAGCAAAAGGGCTGCCAAAAGCAGAGCTAGCTTCTTTTTCATATTTTAAATACCTCCTAGATTCTTTTTTATGGTTCGGATAATATTATAGCGAAAAAGCTTTTTCTCTGCAACCGCAGAGAGGAAAGATTCCGAAGATTCACCTGTGATTTTTATATTTTAATGACATTTTAATCTATTTTGAAACTGCCTTTAAGAGAAAAAAAGCATACTAAAAGGAATAAAAACAAGACAAACAAAAAAAGAATTGTTATACTGATAAAAATATGATTGAAGGAAGTGGGAAAATGGAACGAAAAAAAATCCTTCTGATTGAAGATGAGGTAAAGCTGGCTCGTTTTGTGGAGCTGGAATTGAAATATGAGGGCTACGATGTAACGACCTGCCATGACGGCAGAGTGGGGATGGAGATGATCACGAATCAGGAATTCGACATGATTTTGCTTGACCTGATGCTGCCGGGGCTGACCGGTATTGAAATCTGCCGCCGGGTACGGAAATTTTCGCAGGTACCAATCATTATGCTGACGGCAAAGGATGAGGTAATGGATAAGGTTGCCGGACTGGACAGCGGTGCGGACGACTACCTGACAAAGCCCTTCGCGATTGAGGAGCTGCTTGCAAGAATGCGCGTGGCATTCAAGCACAGCGAGGGAAGTAATATTGCAAAAAAGACGATTTTACAGGTGCAGAATTTGGAGATTGATACGGAAAAGCGAATGGTAACGGTCGATGGCAAGGTGGTTGATTTAACAAAGAAGGAATATGAGCTTCTGACCTATCTGGTACAGAATAAGAATATCGTTTTAACGAGAGAACAGATTTTGAATGAGGTCTGGGGCTATAGCTACATTGGCGAAACAAATGTGGTGGATGTGTATATCCGCTATCTGCGCGCGAAGATTGATGAAGCCTTTGGAAAAAAATACATTCTGACCATTCGAGGGGTAGGATATTATGTCAAGGAAGAATAAGGAGTGGCTGAAGGGAATTCAGCACATGGCGATTGCCAAGCGAATCACGCTGCTTTACGGGGGGATTTTTTCGCTGTCCCTGCTGTTTATCAGTGGCTTTATGATGCTGAATATCTCCGGCTTGCAGCAGAGCGAAATGCGTAGAGAATTGCAGGAGACTATGACGCAGGTGCAGGAATTTTTGCAGACAAATACGGAGCTGAGTGATGAAAGCCTGAGAGAGCTGCTGGGGGATAAATATGTTGAGGTCAGCATTTACAGCAGCGAAGCAAATGAAACCTACAACAATTTTGTGGGAGAGATGCCGCCGTTTCTGTTTCGTCCCGAAGGGGAGCCTCCGAGCAGGCAAAAGCCGCAGAACGGCGCGGACAAGCCGCCTGTGATTGGAGAGAATGAGCTATACAGAGAGGGCTACCAGATTAACGGGCGGAGAGAAAACAAAAGCGGCAATGTGGAATATATTCTGGAAAACAGCACGGATCAGCAGTTTATGCTGCTAACGAACCATTTTGAAACGGATACAGATGCGTATCGAATTCAGGTGTTCAAAATGATGGGGAATAACGCCTATATGATGCGGAATTTTCTTGTAAAAATGCTGATTGTGGATATTCTTGGGATTTGCTGTGCATTTCTGATTGGGAAATATATCAGTGACCGCATTCTGCGCCCCGTTGAAGCGATTCGCTCGGCGGCAGAACGGATTTCCATCGAGGACTTGAGTCAGCGGATTTCCACGGAAGGCCCTGAGGATGAGATGAAGGAGCTGACGATTACGTTTAACTCCATGATTGACCGATTGGATGGGGCGTTTCAGCGGCAGAGTCAGTTTATTTCCGATGCGTCCCATGAGCTGCGGACACCCATTGCCGTCATTCAGGGTTATGCGAATCTGATTAACCGCTGGGGCAAGAGCGATCCTGAGGTTTTGCAGGAATCCATCGATTCTATCCTGACAGAAACCGACCACATGAGTGCGCTCATCCGTCAGCTGCTTTTTCTGGCGAAGGGTGACCAAAATAAGCTGCATGCGCAGAAAGCGAGGGTTTCTCTGAACGAGATTGCGGCAGAGCTGGTGCGTGAAATGGATTTGCTGCAGGAGGGCAGAAGCATCACCTTTACAGCGGAGGATGAGGTGGAAATTTTTGCGGAATATGATTTAATCAAGCAGCTGCTGTGGATTCATGGCGAGAATGCCTTAAAATATTCCCCGAACGGCAGTGAGATTGCGGTGCGGGTCTGGAAGGATGCAAGCTTCGGCTATGTTTCCGTGGAAGACCACGGCGCAGGCATTGCGGAGGAGGACCTGCGTAAGATTTTCGACCGTTTTTATCGTGCGGATAAATCCAGAAATAAGGAGGTTTCCGGTACAGGCTTAGGGCTTGCTATTGCGCGCTGGATCATCGATTGCCATGATGGAGAGGTTCTGGTGGAAAGCAAGGTAGGGGAAGGAACGATTTTCACCGATAAATTCCGGCTGTTTTCCGCAGAAAAGAAAGCAAAATCAAAATAATAAAGAAGCAAAACAAAAGGAAAGAAGGCAAAAAGAGGTGTCTCGAAACAGAAGGACGCTTCTTTTTTGCATGAAATTCATAAAAAAAGCTTGATTTTTCTTTGTTCTATTGCTTGGAAGGGAAGTCTTTGCTATAATATTCATAGGTTAAATCTATAAGATAACCAAAAAAGGTTGAAAAAGGAGGCGTTTACTTATGAAAAAGAAGCTGGCGGCACTGCTTTGCGGTGTTATGTGTGTGGGAGCATTTTCGGGCTGTTCGACGGATGAGCTGGGCTATCTGAAGATGGCAGCAAATGCAATGGATACCATGAAGACCTGTGAGGTAAAGGGAACGATGCAGGCGGATATCAACTTTGATGCATTGGAGACGTTTATGACAGATGTTGCAAAAGCAACAGGTGCGGATATGGTTGCGACAGTTGGGGAATTCCCTGACGGCAGAAAGACCATGCAGATGGATTACGACATGAATCTGGATATGGATACAATGAAATACGATATGTCCTTTGATGTGAATTACGAAGGCAAAAAGTACGATTTGGGTACGGTGTATTACAGTCTGGCGGATGGCATTGTTGTGACAACAGATACCCTTCTGGGTGCATATCAGCTTGCGGGGGCTGTGGAAGAAAAGAATGACAGCTATCTTTTCACAGAGGCCTTTGCAAGAGATTTCAAGGCAGCACTGGGACAGCAGAAATATATTACACTTATCTCTGCCGAGGATATGACAGGGGTAAGTGTAATATATTTCTGCTGTCCCAG
>OGCN01002995.1_pt1 | contig 17072 bp, 14 predicted proteins | sample 1570181 | NCBI WGS metagenome assembly OGCN01 (sample SAMEA4370584, study PRJEB24528) | human gut metagenome | reverse complement strand
AAGTGATCCGGGAACTTGGTTGCAAGCCGAATTTCCTGCATTACGGTGGTTTTCCAGCATCCATCTGTGTATCTGTGAACGAAGAGGTTGTTCACGGTATCCCGAAGAGAGACCGTATCCTGAAAGAAGGCGACATTGTGAGTCTGGATGCAGGACTGATCTACAAAGGATATCATTCTGACGCGGCCAGGACACATGCGGTTGGTCAGATCAGTCCGGAAGCACAGAAACTTCTGGATGTAACAAAGCAGAGCTTTTTTGAAGGAATCAAACAGGCAAAGGCCGGGAATCATTTATTTGACATTTCGGCTGCCATTGATGACTATGTAAGCGGTTTTGGTTATGGAATCGTGCAGGACCTTGTAGGACATGGAATCGGAACCGAGCTTCATGAAGATCCGCAGATCCCGAATTTCCGTCAGAAGAGACGGGGCATCATTCTGGTACCGGGTATGACTCTTGCAATCGAGCCTATGGTGAACATGGGTACTCGCAAGGTGAAGCAATGCTCTGACGGCTGGCTCGTGCGCACCCGCGACGGGAAGCCCTCGGTGCACTTCGAGAAAACCGTCGCCATCACCGAAGACGGCCCGGTCGTCCTCACCACCGAGGAAGGCCATCCGCGCCCCGTGTAGGCTCTACGCTCCCTTGCGTTCGTTGGCGGCTTCCACGAAGGCGGCGAAGAGGGGATGGGGTTTGCCGGGACGGCTCTTGAACTCGGGGTGGCCCTGGCTGGCGACGAAGAAGGGATGGTCGGGCAGCTCGATCATCTCCACGAGGCGCTCGTCGGGGGAGAGGCCCGAAATCACGAGGCCGCCTTCCACAAGCGCGTCGCGGTAGGCGTTGTTCACCTCGAAGCGATGGCGATGGCGCTCGTAAATGACGGGCTCGCCGTAGGCCCGTGCCGCGCGGGTGCCGGTCACCACCTTGCAGGGGTAGGCGCCCAGGCGCATGGTGCCGCCCTTGTCTTCCACATCCTCCTGCTCGGGCATCAGATCGATGACGAAGGGTGTCCCCTCCGGCGCCGCGTCGGCGAACTCCGCGGAAGTGGCGCCGTCCAAGCCGCACACGTCGCGGGCAAAGGAGCAGACCGCCGCCTGCAGTCCCAGGCAGATGCCCAGAAACGGCACGTTGTTCTCGCGGGCGTAGCGGGCCGCGGCGATCTTGCCCTCGAAGGCGCGGGCGCCGAAGCCGCCGGGCACGAGGATGCCGTCCATGCCGCCGAGCACCGCATCAGCGTTCTTGTCGGTGAGCTCCTCGCCGTCGATGAGGTGCACGTTCACATGGCGCCCCGTCGCGATGCCGGCGGCCACGAGCGCCTCGTTGATGGAGAGGTAGGCGTCGGGCAGGCTCACGTACTTGCCCACCACGGCGATGTCCAGCTCGCCTGCGCAGGCGTCCTTCGCCTTCAGGAAGGCCCGCCACGGGGCGAGCTTGATCTTGCGGGGCGCCAGGCCCATCTTCGCCAGGGCCGAGATGTCGAATCCCTGCTCGTAGAGGCTGATGGGCACCTCGTAGATGGAGGGGGCATCGGGGCAGGCGAGCACGTCGTCGGTGTCCACGTCGCAGAACAGCGCGATTTTCTCGCGCACCCCATCGGTGATCTCGTGGTCGGATCGGCACACGATGAAGTCCGGCTGCACGCCCAAGCTGCGCAGCTCCTTTACCGAGTGCTGGGTGGGCTTCGTCTTCACCTCGTGGGCTGCGGCGATGTACGGCACGAGCGTCACGTGGACGAACAGCACGTTGCCCGGCCCCATCTCCTTCTTGAACTGGCGCGCCGCCTCGATGAAGGGCAGGCCCTCGATGTCGCCGATGGTGCCGCCGATTTCCGAGATGACGATGTCGGCGCCGGACTGCTCGGCCGCGCGGCGGATCCGCTCCTTGATGGCCTCGGTCACGTGCGGGATGACCTGCACGGTGCCGCCGAGGAAGTCGCCGCGCCGCTCGCGGGCGATGAGCGTCTGGTAGATGGAGCCCTGGGTGAAGTTGCTCTCGCGGGAGAGGTTCTCGTCGATGAAGCGCTCGTAGTGGCCGAGGTCTAAGTCTCCCTCGTGACCGTCCTCGGTGACGAACACCTCGCCGTGCTGGAAGGGGCTCATGGTGCCGGGGTCCACGTTCAGATACGGATCCATCTTCTGCATGGTCACTTTATAGCCCCGGGCCTTCAGAAGCTGGCCGAGGGACGCGGCGGTGATGCCCTTGCCGAGCGATGAGACGACGCCGCCGGTAACGAAGATGTGCTTGGCCATGCCGGCCTCCTTCCGCCGCAGGCTCGCGCCCGGGCATGAAACATGCGCCTCGAAGCCGTGCGCCCGCGCGACTTCCCAACGCTTAACCAGCCTACGCCCCCAATGTTTCCGACATGAAACGCGCCGACGTTGTAACGCGTTCGAAACACGAGTCGGGAGCACCGGGGCAACGGGCGGCCAGTGAGGGAGGCGCAGATGGGCGCGCGCCATCCGGTCGCGCATCCTATAACGGGCCGACAACGGCGTGCCTTCCGCGCAGTGACGGTTCGCGGGCGCGTTGCGCTTTGCTGCGGGGTCATCTTTAGACTGGGCGTCAACGCAGTTTCCAAGAGAAAGGACGCGCTTATGTCTACGCTGCTCGTTTTGGGCTATCCCACCGAGGAGAAGGCCAAGGAGGCCTATCAGGAGGTGCTGAGCCTCGGCGACGATTTCATCGTGAACCTCCAGTCGGTGGCCGTGGTCGCCCGCCGCGACAACGACAAGTTCGACGTGGTCACGCCGGGCCAGCCCATCGGCAACTCCACCGTGTGGGGTCTGTTCTGGGGCATGCTGTTCGGGCTCATCTTCCTCATCCCCTTCTGGGGCGCCGCAATCGGCGCGGGCCTGGGCGCGCTCACGGGCTTCTTCGTGAAGCGCGGTGTGGACGAGGACTTCCAGGACCGTGTGCGCAACCTGCTGACCCAGAAGGACGAGGCGGCCGTGTTCATGGTGGTCAGCTCCATGACCGAGGACAAGTTCGCCGAGGCCATGCGCCCCTTCGGCGGCGACATCCTGCAGACCTCGCTGTCCATCAAGGACGAGGAAGAGCTCAAGTGCGAGCTCGGCAAGTGCTAGCTTAGCTTCCAAAACGCATGTGCAACCTCAAGCGCCGGCCCTCAGGTCGGCGCTTTTTACGTGCAATGGTTTGACCGGCGAATACTTATCGATTGGAGCAGCTTGTCGTGGTTGCCAGAGAGATGCTCCGTCAAGCCGTCGTCGCTTTGATAAGAATGCCGATCAAGACCAACATGCTATTTCGCCAAGTGCTGCCCGAGCAGCCAGCCGAAAGTGACGCAGCGGCCCAGCGAGATGCCCGGGATGGTCACTTCGTTGTAGTCGATGCCGAACAGGCCGCCGGCGTTGTTGCCCACGGCATACAGCCCGGGGATGACTGCGCCCGCTTCGGTGAGGCACTCGGAGTCGGCGTTTGTGATGAGGCCGCTGACGCTCACTCCCAGTTCCACGTTCATGCGCAGGCCGTAGAAGGGAGGCTGCTCGATCTTCGCCATAAGCTCGGGTCGTTTGCCGAAATCGGTGTCGCCCGCATCGACGAGTTCGTTGTAGCGCTTCACGGTGGCGAGGAAGGTCTCGATGGCCTCGGGAGCCAGCCCCATGACGTTTGCCAGCTCCTCTAGGCTGTTGGCCTGCACAAGCAGTCCATCCTCGATTTCCCAGGAGAACGCGAGCTCTTCCTCGCCTTCCGGCGTCCACGGGTCTTGAATGCGTCGGCCGTCTTGATCCCAGCTCATGCCGCCGGCATAGGGCATCTGATTCGGGAGCTCTTCGCGCCACTTGTCATCCCAGATGGCCCATGAAGCGGCCGCCGGCTGGATCAGCTGCGCATTGCCGCCGCCAGTATAGCCTGCGTCCTCATTGACGTAGCGCTGACCCAGGTTGTTTACGCGCAGATAGGAATAGGCGTAGGCCATGAAGGTCATGAGGGGATGCGGTCCCGGTTGCATTGCGGCGCCTGCCCACAGACCCATCTTGTGTCCATCGCCAGTGCCCGTGCTCTCGTTGATGAAGAAATCAGGGTCGAAGCTGTCGAAATCCCAGGCGGTATAGTAGTCCAGCATCTCTGGGTCTGCTGCGTAGTCGCCGCAAGCCAACACGACGCCCTTGGCCGCGTTCACCTGCAGATAGCCGTTCTCGCCCTTGCAGATGGCGCCGGTCACGCGGCCGCCATCGACGAGGAGTTGCACGGCCTCAGTGAGGTTGCGGTACTCACCGCCGCCGCTCACCACCTCCTGCTGGAGGTTCGCGATCATGGCCTTCGTTGCCGCATACCAGTCGCCGTCGTCGGCGACGGCGCCCTCGTCGGGCCATAACTCCACAACGTGCACGTAGTTCTTGAAGTGGTCGCTGTTGCTCTTCATGGCGATGACTTCGGGAACGAATCCGTAGCCGCGGGCCTTCTCGAGGTACCAGTCGCCGGCGGCTCCGGATTCGCTCATGAAGCGATAGACTTTGTCGCCACGGCAGCGATGGCAGGACTTCTCCATGTGGTCGCGCACCACTTCATACACATCCACGGGCTCGATGTTCTTTTCGGCCATGATACCGGGATTGACAAAGCCGTAGTCCAGGCCGATGTTGCGGGGAGCCTCGGCCTTCTCCACGAGGAACACCTTCAGGCCCTGCTCGGTGCAGCTGCTCGCGGTGATGGCGCCGGCGATACCCGAGCCGATAACGAGCACATCGGTGTCGACGGTTTCGGCTATCTCGTCAGCATCGATGGATGCGGGGGCAGTGAGGAACGAGGGCTCTCCCGTGGCGGCGAGGTCGTCGCCACTTGTCGCGCTGCTATTCGAAGAGGACGTTGCGGGGGCGCAGCCGCCCAGCATGGTCGCACCGGCCAGTCCTGCTCCGCTCAAGGCGGCTGCTTTGAGGAATCCACGTCGTGAAAGTGCCGTATTGCTTGGGGTGTCGTGCATCGTGCTCATCCTCCCGTATCCTTTCTCTGGTTTTAAAGGCCCGTGCTGTTTTTGGCCCAGGCACGTCCGCCATCCTACGGCGGCTACCTCGGATCGCCCAGACCGCGAAACTGATGAAAATGCTGTCTCCCGGGCCGTTCGATCATCCCCACTTTTGGGTGAAATTGGGGAGGGGAGGGATGTTATCTGGCATAATGCCCTCGAAAGGAGGGCTATGGCACACAACGCTTTGCAGACGGTGCGCGCGACGCTTTCAATGCCCCTCGTATGGGCTATGGCGCTGCTGTTCGCAGCTATGGAGGCATCCTCGGCCTTTCCCGTGGGAGCGCTGCGGGCACTTTCGGGAACGTCGGCCTCGGCGCTCGCGTCCTTCGGGACTCCGGAACTGCTCTCGGTGGTCGCCTACGGCCTGCTGCTCGTGACGGCGCGATCTGTCGGCAGCGCGGTCGCGCAGCCTTGGCTCTTCGCGGTGGCACCCGCTTCCAACGTGCTCGGTATGTTGCTGTGTGCGGGCGCATCGAACACCGCCTATGGCATCATCTCCGCATGGATCGGCATCGCGTGCGTGCAGGGAGCCTCGGCGCTGCTCACCGTGATGGTGCTCGAGTTGCTGTGCTCCTGCTCGTCGCTGTGGGTTCTCCGCGCGGTGGTGGGCAGCGCGCTTGTCAACGCGCCGCTTGCTGTCATCGGAGACGGGGCGCCCTTCGAGGGGACCATTGCTCTTCTTATCGCCGGTTCGGTGGCTTTGGGACTATCTTACCGAGCGTGGAGACGCGGCGTGTGGGCGCCCTGCGCGGATCCGGTGTTCAAGCGAACCGGCTCCTTTCCGCCTTCCCTCATGGTGGGTTTGGCGATGGTATCCGCGGGCTTCGGCTTCCTTCAGCAGCTGCTCTACCAGCAGGACGCAAATGTGGTCGTCGGCGTCATCGTGGGCACCAAATTCGCTGCCGTACTGCTGTTCGTGGCTGTGGCGGGGCTGCTTGGGTCGGCTTTCGTCGCCACGCTGGCCAAGACGCTTATCACCTTCGCCACTGCGGCCTTCCTCGTGTTCCTCGCCCAAGGTGGTTACTCGCCGCTGTCGAGCGCCCTCATGTCCACGGGTTATTCCCTCTTCGAGATGACGACCTATTTGGTACTAGCCGAGTTGGCTCTTTCCCTGCGCGTGCGACCGCTTTCGCTGCTGTCGGGCTTCTATTTGATTGAGACCGTAGGCTATCTGCTGGGATGCTCGTTGGAGGCGGCTACCGGCCCCGGCGGACTCGATAGGCGCATGGTGGCGGCGGTACTGGCCCTTGCGCTGCTCATATGCGCCGTGTGGGTATTCACCGAGAAACACGTGAATGATCTGCTGTGGGGCCGCGGCGATGGATCGGCTGGCGGGGATGCCGTACGAAGGCAAGAGATTGATATAGACGCGGGGGTTTTGGGGTCTCTGACGGGAGGGCACCGCGGGGGCGGTGAGGCGCTGCATGGGGAAGGCTGCCGCCTGGAAGATGCCTCCGGGGAAAGCGCTTCGAGCCCCTACGGTCGCGGCGTGGCGCGCGTATCCGAACGGTTCCGGTTGTCGCCGCGGGAGACCGAGGTGCTGCGCCTGTTCGCCGCAGGCCGCTCTGCTGCCTTCATCGCCGAGCTGCAGTTCGTCACCACCAACACCGTGCGCTCTCATATCAAGCACATCTATGGAAAATGCGATGTTCATTCCCGCCAAGAACTCATCACTCTCATAGAGCGCGTCGCTGATCAGTAGCGCTCTGGGTCTCTTATTAGATCTTGTATAATAAGAACAAATGTACTATATTATGAGACGAAAAAGAGGTTGAAGAGGAGAAAGAAAGCAACTATAATTTAGTTGCAGAAAGAAGGCAACGATGACTCAGGTGGAGAAGTTGCTGGCGATGCTCATGGAGATGCCCCGCACGTTTCGGTTTCGCGATTTCACTCGCATCATGGAGCATCTGGGCTACGAGCTCGATCAAAAGGGCTCCACCTCGGGCTCTCGCGTGCGGTTCTATCGGGCACGGGATGGGCGCATGCTCATCATGCACGCGCCGCATCCGTCCGACGAGATGTCCCGCGGCGCGGTTCGGGCGGCAGTGAGATTTCTCCACGGAGAGGATGAGCTATGAGCAACGTGTTGTCCTACCGGGGCTATTACGCAACGGTGGAATTCGATAGCGAGGAAGGGCTGCTCTGCGGGTCGGTGGTCGGCATGAGCGACGGTGTGTACTTCGAGGTGGAGACTGCCGCGGGGGTGGAAAGCGCTTTCCATGAGGCCGTCGACGATTACCTTTCCTTTTGCAAGGAAAAAGGGAAGCAGCCGGAGAAATCCTATAAGGGATCGTTCAACGTGCGCATCAATCCTGATTTGCATCGCGCTGCCGCCCTGGCCGCGGCCGTGCGGAAGGAATCGCTGAACCAGTTCGTTGCCGACGCCATCGCCGCCGCTCTGTAGGGCGTCTCGTGCCGTCTGTGCAAATGACGCGAACGGGCGGGAAGTCGCTGGGGGATGGCAGGCTGCTGCGTTATACTGAATCGGTTGCCTGCGCCTGCCCGGGCGCGGCGGATTCGTGCCCCCGTCTTCGAAGGAGTGTCGCCCATGCGCGAGGGATTCGACAACGACAAGTACATCGAGCTGCAGGCCGAACGTATCCGCGAGCGGGTCGATCAGTTCGGCGGCAAGCTCTACCTCGAGTTCGGCGGCAAGCTCTTCGACGACTACCATGCCTCGCGCGTGCTGCCCGGCTTCAAGCCGGACACGAAGATCTCCATGCTGCAATCGATGAAGGATGACGTGGAGATCGTCATCGCCATCAACGCCAACGACATCGAGCGCTCGAAGGTGCGCGGCGACCTCGGCATCACCTACGACGAGGACGTGCTGCGCCTCATGGACATCTTCCGCTCCATGGGCTTCAAAGTGGGAAGCGTGGTCATCACCCGCTACGCCAACCAGCCCGACGCCGACCTGTTCCGCAAGCGGCTCACGGCCATGGGCATCACGAGCTACCTGCATTACCCGATTCCGGGCTATCCCAACGACATCGACTACATCGTCTCCGACGAGGGCTTCGGCAAAAACGAGTACATCGAAACCGAGCGCCCCATCGTCGTGGTGACCGCCCCGGGCCCCGGCTCGGGCAAGATGGCCACCTGCCTCTCCCAGCTCTATCATGAGCACAAGCGTGGCATCACCGCCGGCTACGCCAAGTACGAGACCTTCCCCATTTGGAATCTGCCGCTGTCCCATCCGGTGAACATCGCCTATGAGGCGGCCACGGCCGATTTGGACGACGACAACATCATCGATCCGTTTCATTTGGAGGCCTACGGCGAGACCACGGTGAACTACAACCGGGATGTGGAGGTGTTCCCTGTCCTGGCCGCCATGTTTGAGCGGATCACCGGCGTCTGCCCCTATAAGTCCCCCACAGATATGGGGGTGAATATGGCGGGCAAGTGCATCTATGATGACGAGGCGGTACAGGACGCCGCCCGGCAGGAGATCACCCGCCGCTACTACGACGCCCTGTGCGAGCGCCGCCAGGGCAGAGGCTCCGACCACACGGTTTATAGGCTGGAGCTGCTGATGCAGCAGGCGGGGGTCACCCCGGACATCCGGCCTGTGGTGGCCGCCGCCAACGAGGCCGCCCGGCGCACCGGCGAGCCTGCCATGGCCATCCAGCTCCCGGACGGAGAAATGGTCATCGGCAAGACCTCTGAGCTGATGGGCTGCTCCGCCGCCGCCCTGCTCAACGCCCTGAAGGCGCTGTCCGGCGCGGGGGGACACGGGGTCCACCTGATCAAGCAGTCGGCCATCGAGCCCATCCAGACTGTCAAGGTGAAATATCTGGGCTCCAACAACCCCCGGCTCCACAGCGACGAGGTGCTGGTGGCCCTGGCGGCCTCCGCCAACCTGGACGCCAAGGCCCTGGCCGCCCTGCGGTCCCTGGCCGCCCTGAACGGCTGTCAGGCCCATTGTTCCGTCATCCTCTCACCTCCGGACGAGAGCACCTATAAGAAGCTGGGCCTCCAGCTCACCTGCGAACCCCAGTATCAGACCAACAATTTGTATCATCGATAAGCGCAATAAGGCGCCCCCGGGAGAAGGGTCTCCCGGGGGCGCGTTTTTTGATGCAGGGGCGGATGCGCGAAAAAGCCCTGGTGATGAGTGCGGTCCATGTCCGCCGTAGGGGCGCACAGCGTGCGCCCGTCTTCCGTGGACCATGACGCCCGTAGGGCGCGGCGACTCGGCGCGCCGCCTTACAAGGTTTCACCCTTTTGGGCGAGTTCCTTTTTCCGCGGCGAAAAAGGAACCAAAACGCCGCCGGGGGAGACTCACATCGCCGTCAGGAACAGGTTCCCTCCGGCTCCAGCTCGTTCTCCCCCGGACCCCCGGAATTTACGGGAACCCAATTCTAGCAGCCTGCCGGTCACTGTCAGGCGCGGGAGAGGCAACGACTGCCCACGCAACCGCGCCGCTGCCGCTGCCGGTCTAAAATCAAGATGGCCTGGACGGCTGGAACAAACAGGCGCGCCTGATCGCTCAGGGTCTAATCTCTGCGGAGGGGAATCGGCGGGCGGATCCCAGATCCGCCCGCCTGTTCTCTGCCGGGGAATGTTTCCCCGTTATCCCGTAGGGGAGGGGCTTGCCCCTCCCGCCGTATCTTGGGAATGGCCGTGGTTCGCCGTAGGGGCGCACAGCGTGCGCCCGCCTTCCGTGGACCATGACGCCCGTAGGGCGCGACGACTCGGCGCGCCGCCTCTCGGACCGTTCCGCAGAGGCGGCACAAGGCGGACTGGATCAGGGGATGATGATAAGGTGCTCGCTGGGTGGCAGTTCCAGCTCGCTGTGATAGGCAGATTCCACACAGGCGTCCAGATCCCAGGCATCCAGAAAGACCTGGTCAATGGCGGACAGGCTGCTCCCGTTTTCGCAGGCAGGCAGCGGCACAGAAACGGCCTGGCCGGATGGGTCGTACTGCACCGTCTCCATGACAGACGGTACGCCGTCGATCAGCGCGGTGGAAGATCCGGCGGTCAACTCCAGTGTGGTCCCGCGGTATACAGCAGTCAAGGAGCGTGAGACCGGGTCCCAGGAGCAGTCCGCCCCCAGTCCGCGGCAGAGGACTGCCGCATCGGCGATATAGGAGCGTGCTGTCCCGTAAAAAGGCTCCGGTATGATCTCAGTCCGGAAGGGGTACAGGCGGGCGTCCAGCTGGGCGGGGCGGGGAGCGGAGCCGTCTGTGGGAAATTCGGTATACCCATAGATCACAGACGCCACCTGTGAGAGGTCCAGCACAGTGCGGAACTGCTGTCCGCCGCTGGGGCTGAGCAGCTGTGCCCGGGTCAGAACGCTCCCATCTTTCATGCGCAGAAAGAGCGGAACGGTGTAGGTTTGGGGGCGTGTGTGTGCCGGAAGCCCCTCGACCTGGAGTTCCAGAGAGTAGGAGGTGGCGGAGAGGGTGAATTCCTTGAGAATGGCCTGCTGTCCGGTGATGGTATCGATGGTCACCGGCTCGTTTGGGGTGAGATGGATGGGTTCCAGCATGGTGTCCAGAGGGATGGACACGGCGTGATCCTCTCCCATGAAGTCCAGCCAAAGCAGGAGCGGACGGTCCTGTTTGCCCATGAAACCGTCGAAATTCAAATCGACCTGCCAGGTGCGGCTGGCGTCCGTCCGGGCGGGCAGCTCCTGGACGCCCATGCTGTGGGCGGTGATTTGGGCGGTATCAGAGGAGCCGGGGGAGGCGAGGGCCCAGCAAATGGTGTGGGGGCTGGCGATGCGCAGGTGCTCCAGCTCTGAGGCGGCCTGCTGATTCAGCGCCTCCACCGTCATCAGAATATAGAGGTTTTGGCCATCATACAGGCTGTTGTCCACCGTCAGGCGATAGCCCTCATGTTCCGCGCTGGGGATGGTTGTCTGGACATAGGGCTCCAAGCTGCCGGTATCCCCCTGGAAAAACAGGTCCAGCACCCCCGCCTGATAGGCGGCGGCAAAGGCTGCGCCGGTCATCAGGATCGCGGCGGCTGCGGCCGCGGCGGCGGTTTTCCACCTCCGTCCTGGGCGGCGGGGGGGCGATCCGGCCGTTTTCCCCTCCAGCACACTTATGATCCTTGCCTCGGCCTCGGGGGGGAGCGTGACCTGGTCCATGGCCCGATTAAACTCCTGTTTCATGGTATCCCTCCTGTTCCAGCTGTTCCTTCAGCTTTTTCCGGGCCCGATGGAGCCGGGAGGTAACGGTGCTCTGGCTCACCCGGAGCATCCCGGCGATCTCCCCGGTGGAGTACCCCTCGTAGTAGAAGAGATATATGACCGCCCGGTCCGTGGGCTTCAGCTTCCGGACGGCCTGGGCCACCGCCTCCACCCGGGGCGGGAGGACGGCCACGGCCTGGGCCTCGTCCAGGGGGACGGTGGCCCGGCGGCGCAGCCGCCGCCATAGGTCCCGGCACTGGTTGGCGGTCACTTGGAGCAGCCACGCCTTTTCCTTTCCCACCTCCAGCTCCGGCTGGGTCTCCAGATATTTGAGGAATACCGTCTGGGTCACATCCTCTGCGTCGGCGGCTGAGCCGGTAAAGGACAGGGCAAGGCGGTAGACCGGGTCCTTATACCGGTGGAACAGGGCGATCACATCGTCCATCCCGGCGCCTCCTTTCTCGTTTCTTCTTTGAGCGCTCACTGATAAAACGCTTTCTCAAAGCGAATTGTCACCGGGTTCGGAATTTTTTGTGTGCCTGGGCCTCGCGGCCGGGGGACGGTGGAGCCGTGTTATATGGATGCCTCCGGAGCGGGAGCCATGGCCCGGGAGAGCTGCCACAGCCGGAGCAGGATGTAGGCACGGGCGCAGAAGCCGGCGGCGGCCGCCGCCAGCGTCAGCCAGGGGGCCCGGAGCAGCAGGTCCTGGAAGTAGAAGAGGGTGGTCAGCAGGACAGCCGCGGTCCGGGCGGAGCGCAGCTGCCGGGGGAGGGGCGCGCCGGGGAGCAGGGCCTCCGCCAGACCGGCCAGATCGGTGAACAGCTGAAAGTCAGCGTACATCCGGACCAGAGCGGCCAGAAGGGAGAGCGCGCCGGGGATATGAGGGGAGAGGCCGGGGAAAAACTGCTGAAGGGACCAGAGCCCCAGGGCCAGCCAGAAGGGGCCCAGCAGGCCCAGACTGGGCCGGTTGGCGGCCAGAGACCGGGTCCCGCGGGCCACCAGCCAGAAGCCGATACAGTTGGGGAGCAAGGGGAGCGTGAAGGAGAAGCCAAAGCGGAAATTCAGGTCAAAGTCCAGAAACAGGAGCAGTGTGCCCCAGAAAATGGACCGGAGGGCGGAAAAGCGGATGTGCTGACGGGTCATGGAAGGACCTCCTCTCGCTCCGGAGCGAGGGAGAAGCTCCCGCCGTCCGGCGTGGTGTACCGGGGGGTGAGGGGGACGGAGAAGGTCTCCCCCTGGGCGTTGGTCACACAGGCGGTAAAGCCGTCCGGGGCGGTGTACTGGCGCAGATCCCCCGTCCAGCAGTCGCGCCAGCCGCTGCCGCCGCCGCCCCCCTCATGGAACGTGATCTGTTCGCCGGCCTCCAGGGTATGAAATTCATACCACTGGTGGAAGGAGGCGCGGTTTTCCACGGCGGTCTCAGGCAGTGCTTGCGCGTTTGCATGATCATAGGTCGTGTGAATGTCCACAATGTCCGGGTCATTCCAGTATGGGACGATGTCCACCATGTAGGAGCGCTGCTGGCCGCAGGTGTTCTCCCGGGTGACCACCATCCCACTGTATAGGGCGGAAAAGCCGGGGAGACGGGGCATAGGGGCGGAGGAGAGGGCGTTATCCTCCTCCGCTTCCCCGGTCGTGAAGGGGAAGGAGGATGAATCGCGGGGGGTGCGGAGCCGCTCGCGGCCCAGGAAGCCTCCAAAATCTGGGCGGCGGATACCTCCAGACGCAGGCCGTTGGCCTCGCCGCTCCAGGTGACTGGGCCGCAGAATGGAAGCTGTATATTATAAAAGCCGTTCTCCAGAAGGCCCTCCGTCTCTGCCAGCTTCTCCACCGTCCAGTACGGCCCGTCGGGCAGGAGATGCACCGTGTGGCACAGGTACTCCACCGGCCAGGGGGCGCCGTCCTCCCGGGGGTAGACGTCCCCGCCTGCATCTCCTGGTCCCGGAACCAGAACACCTGACACAGATAGCCAACGCCGCCGTCGGAGACCAGTCCCCGGAACACCGGGCCGGACCGCCACCAGCGGTGGAGCTGCTCCGGATGCTCCTCTGACAGGCGCAGGGCCTCCCGGTACTGCTCCAGCGCCTGGGGCAGACCTTTCTCCGGGACGGTCATCCCCCGGCACAGAAGGGCCAGGGCGGGCTGATGGAGGTGGTGGAGCATGGCTTTGCCATAGGCGTCCAGCGCCCCGGCCACGGTGGCGGCACGGCTGCGCTCCACTGTGGCCAGGATGCCGGGGACGCCGCAGCCCTGGGGGGATACCGTGACCGGATCGGTCTCCCCGCCCGGAGCGGGGCCTCCCACAGCCAGGGCCATGACCAGCGCCGCCCCCATACAGCCGGATACCAGGGCCATTCCCCGGGGAAAGCGCTTGAAGCGGGCGATGGCCTGGATGCGGGCCTGGATGGCCCGGGCCCCATTGGCCATGGTGGTGGCCCCTGGGACGCGCACCGTCCGGCTGTCCGCCATGGACAGGAGGACCCGGCCGTAATCCCGGCGGTCCTCCCCCTCCAGACGCTCCAGAACACGCTGGTCGCACAGGGCCTCCCGGTCGTTGTCCACCTTGTCAAAGACCAGCCACAGAAGGGGATCACACCAGTGGAGACAGCGCAGGGCGGCGGTGAGCCACCCGGCCCACAGGTCCCGGTGCTTCAGGTGTAGAAGCTCATGGAGGATGACCTTTTCGTCCGGCTCCCAGCCCATAGGCAGGACCAGGGCGGGAGCAAGAAATCCCGTCAGGAAGGGGCTGCGCTCCCAGCGGCACTCCACCACGCGCCGGGGGCGGGGCAGCTGGTACCGCTGGGCCACAGCGTCGATGGCCGCCCGCCGGGGGCCCTCCACCGGGACGCCCCGGGAGACCCGGAGGGACAGAAGCAGGGCGCACCCCAGGTACCACAGGGCCAGGCCCAGCGCCCCGGCCAGATAGAGGAGGAACAGCCAGTCGGTGAGGGACCGGGGGGCCTCCGCCGGGAGAAGGGGGATGGGGCCCCGGGGGAGGGAGAGGGTCCAGGGGGAGCTGTATGCAGAGTCCAGCGTCAGCTCAGTCCCCGCCCGGGCCGCCTCCAGCCAGGGCCACACATCCAGAACGGTGGACCGGCCCCACACCCCCGCGGGGATGAGAAGCCGCAGGACCAGCACCCCCCAGATCCCGTACTGCCACCGGGGGGAGAGCAGATTTCGGAAGATCCGCTGGAGCAGAAGGAGAAAGAGGGCGCACAGCCCGCCCGCCGCTGTCTGCTGAAGGAACATCCAGATATTTTCCACCGGCTACACCTCCATCTCGTCCAGCAGGCGCCGCAGCTCCGCCCGCTCCTCCCGGCCCAGCTGTCCGGAGCGCACGAAGGCGGCCACCAGCCGCCCCGCCGAGCCGCCGTAGGCCCGGTCGGCCAGGGAGCGCTCCTCCTCCGCCACACAGCTTTCCCGGGAGCGGGCGGCGGAGTACCGCCGGGGGCTCTGGGCGTCGGCGGCCACCAGGCCCTTGGCCATCATCCGGGTCAGATAGGTATGCACTGTGGTGCGGCTCCAGCCGGTGTCCTCCGCCAGCCGGGCCAGCACCTCCCCCAGCGTCTGGGGACCGCCCTGCCACAGGGCTTCCATCACCTTCCACTCGCTGTCTGTCAGCCGTGCCATATCCATTCCTCCTACTTGTGTAGTATCTAAGAATATACTACATGAGTAGAAGAAAGGCGTCAAGAAATTTTAGCCGTTTTCTGGAGCGGGAAACCAGGGATAAACGCCGCACGGGTGGCAGATACTACCGGGGAGAAGGGAGGGGATGCCATGGGAATCCTGGAGCCGGAGCGGACGGACACCGGGCCGCATCCCAGAAAGGAGCCCCGCTTTGACGGGCCGCTGACGCTGGAGTCACTGGGGCGGGTGTTTGAGGGCTGTGTGGACTATATGGAGCGGCAGGTATACCTCCATGGGGACCGGGAGCGCACGGTGACGGTGTGCTATCTGCTGGGTATGACCCGGAACGAGCGGCTGAGCGACTATATCCTCCGGCCCCTGGCCCAGGACCCCGCCCTCAGCCGGGCTCCGGAGGAGGAACTGTTTTCCCTGCTCCAGTACGGGGCGCTGTACAACCTGGCGGCCAACCGGAGGACCGCCCTGGAGGACGTGGTCAACGACCTGATCCTGGGCAGCTGCGCCCTGTTTTTCCCCGGGCGGGCCGATGTACTCACCCTGCCGGTGCCCACCGAGGAGAAGCGCTCTGTGGGGGAGCCGGAGAACGAACCCGCCCTGAAGGGGGTGCGGGAGTCCTTCGTGGAGTCGATCCGCACCAACACGGCCATGGTCCGCCGGCATCTGAAGGCCCCGGAGCTGAAGATCCGGGAGCACATCGTGGGCCGCCGGTCCCGGACGCAGGTGGATGTGCTCTATCTGGAGGGGATCGCCGACCCGGAGACGGTGGAGCGGCTGCGCCGCCGGCTGGACAACATCGACATCGACGGGGTGGAGGCCGCGGGCAACCTGGAGGAGTATCTCGTGGACCATCTGAACACCCCCTTCCCCACCATGCCCTACACGCAGCGTCCTGACCGCTTCTGTCAGGGACTGCTGGAGGGCAGGGTAGGGCTGATGGCGGACGGGCTCCCCTTTGCCTGGATGCTTCCTGGGACCATCGACCAGTTTTTCAAAACAGGGCAGGACCGGGCCTTCCACTGGATGACTGCCTCCGTCCTCAACCTGGTGCGGTGGTTCTGCGCCCTGGTGACCGTGCTGCTGCCCGGGCTGTATATCGCGGTGGTCACCTTCCACCCGGAGGCCATCCCGGTGAAGCTGGCCCTGTCCATCGTGGCCGCCAAGCAGGAGGTGCCCTTTTCCACCGTGTTTGAGGTGCTCATTATGCTCCTGGCCTTTGAGGTGCTTCAAGAGGCGGGGCTGCGCCTCCCCAGCCCCATCGGGGCCACGGTGTCCATCCTGGGCGGGCTGGTGGTGGGCAACGCGGCGGTGGAGGCCCGCATCGTCTCCCCGGCGGTGCTCATCGCGGTGGCTATCGCAGGCGTGGCCGGATATACCATGCCCAGCCAAGACTTTGCCGCCGCCTTGCGGCTGTGGCGCTTCCTGCTGGCCATCCTGGCCAGCGCCGCGGGGCTGTTTGGGCTGGCGGCGGGCTGCGCGGGGCTCATCTATCATTTAGCCAGCCTGGAGACCTTTGGGGTGCCCTATCTGGCCCCCTTTACCGCCGGGGCGGGACAGCCCCAGGGACATCCCAACCTGCTGCGGCCTCCGTTGCCCCGGATGAAGTGGCGGGACGGGGCCAGGCACACCGAAAACCGGAGGAATCAGCGATGAAGAAACGATTGGCCCCTGCCGCACTGGCCGTGGCGGCGGCGCTGCTGGCGGGCTGTGGAACAACCGCCCTGCCCTACGCACGGGAGATGGGGGACATGGCCCTGCTGCGCACCATGGGGGTGGACGCCGGAGAGAAGGAGGGGGACCTCCGGGTGACGGTCTCCACGGGAAAGCGGGCCGCAGGGCTTCAGGGAGAGGGGCAGCCGCCCCTGATCCTGTCGGCGGAGGGCGGCTCCCTCAGTTCGGCCTGCCTGGCCATGCAGGGGCTCAGCGACAGCTATGTTTTTTATGGCTATGTGGACCAGCTTCTCCTGGGGGAGGAGCTGGCGCTGGAGGGGGTCCAGACGGTGCTGGACTACTTTGCCCAGGATGTGGAACTGGGCCTGGGTACACAGCTGTGGCTGATTCGGGGGGACACCGCCCAGGGGGCCGTACAGGCCGGAGAGAAGACCGGGGTGGACAGCCGCCTGTCCACCCTCCAGACGGACAGTGAGATGGGGGCGGCGGGCGTCACCCGCACAGTGGGGGAGACATCCGCCAGCCTTCTGGAGTGGGGGAGCGCCTATCTCCCTGCCCTCCGTGCGGTAGAACAGGAGCGGGAGGGGGAGACCGCCCTGCTGGAAGCTGGGTACGGTG
>OGCN01002989.1_pt1 | contig 17108 bp, 9 predicted proteins | sample 1570181 | NCBI WGS metagenome assembly OGCN01 (sample SAMEA4370584, study PRJEB24528) | human gut metagenome | reverse complement strand
CCCACTCCGCTTTCTTCTGTTCCGATGCTTTCTTTTGCATTTCAGCGGCCTGTGGCATTTCATCCAGCAGTTCTTCCTCCGATTCATCCTGCCCCATTTCTTCTGATAAACCGCTGTCCGGAATTGTCACAGGTGCATCCACAAGGCTTCTGTCCTGTTCCTCTCCCGGTTCGGAGAACTGGATGCCAAAGCCTGCATCTGCCAATGCTCTGCCGACGGCCGCCGTTTCAGCGGTCTCTACATATTTCAAACCGTAGGCATCATCCTCTTTGCGCCAACGCTGAGCAAATGCACAGGAAATATACGCATCCTCTGCATCATTGCGATTCAGATATACCCTGCTTTCGATAATTGCAACCTCATTTTCCAGCTTTATAATGCGCTTTGTAATCTTTCCTTCCGGGTGCATCAGTCGAAACCAGAGTTTTCTATACTTTACATCTAAATAAAACTGCTCCTCGCCATTCTCCCCTGTCAGCCGTCTTAAAAAAGCCGAGGGATCAAAGCCATCTACCTTATTCAGCCCGTTGATGATGGACATGTTGTTTACTACTGCTTCGTTCATTGTAATTCCGCTCCTTTCTTCCTGATAATAAAAAAGCTGAGTCATCAGTTACCCAATCACTCAGCTCTTTCCTAAAGTGTCAGCTGCTCTGCTTCTTCTTGTTTTACAGCCTTCTGTTCTTTCTGCTTCATCTTTTCAAACATATCCCTGATTCGTTTTGACAGTATTGTGTTTCGCTGAATGGTATCATTGCGATGCACAGCGGTAAATAATGCACGCTTCTGTCCCACTAAAATCACTTCTTTCTTTGCCCTGGTAATTGCAGTATAAATTAAGGCTCTTTGCAGCATTACATAAAACGTGGAAAGCACCGGGATAATAACACAGTCAAACTCGCTCCCCTGACTTTTATGAATTGTTGTTGCATACGCCAAATCAATACTACCTAATTCGTCCATGCTGTACTCTTTTATTCTGTTATCAGAAAATGTAACGGTTACAGGAAAATCGGCATCCTTATCTACCATAGACACAAAGCCAATATCCCCATTGCTGACCGTTTCCATATTCTTCGTCTGCATTACCTTATCCCGATATCGAATCGTCCGATTCCCGGAACTGATTTCCAGACGCTTATTCACCAAAGGATTGAGTATATCCTGTAATACAAGGTTCAGCATTGCAGCGCCTGCATCACTTTTCACACGGAACGGTGTTAAAACCTGTGTATGCTCTACACCGTAAATCGAAGTTTGTTTCAGAAATTCGGATTTTATAATCTCTGCCGCTTCCGCTGCATTTTCCGCAGGCAGAAATTGAAAATCATCCCCGTATAACAGCTTGGTTTCTCCCATCTGAATGCTTTGTGCATTTAACGGAATCCGGCTGGTATTCTTCTGGCGGAATACCATATCCAAAACCGTCACAGGCACAATCCCACTTGCAATCATTTCATTCAGTACATTGCCTGCGCCTACGGACGGCAGCTGATTCGCATCCCCTACGAACAGCACCTTTGTTCCTGTACCTAAGCTATGTAACAGATAATACGCCAAGCGCATATCAACCATAGACGCTTCATCCACTACAACAAAATCCGCAGGGATAATGACCTCCTCATAATCAGCGGTATCAGAGGTAAGGTTTAAGGCTGCATGCAGCGTAGACGCATACGGAAAGCCTGTACTCTCCGCCATTTTTCTGGCTGCTCTGCCTGTAGGCGCTGCCAGCAGGATTTCTTTCCCCGGGTGCAGCCGTTGATAGACTGCAAGGATACTTTTCAGTACCGTTGTTTTCCCGGTACCCGGCCCGCCTGTAATGATAGAAAAGCGATTCTCCATACACATCCGAACTGCCTCTGCCTGCTTCTCAGAAAGCAAAACACCATTTTCCTTCTGCACTTCCTTCAGATACTGCTCCAATTTTGCACTATGTCTCTTTTTCGCACTTAACAGCTTTGCTGTTATTTTTGCTGTCTGCTCCTCAAAATGGAAAAACTGCGGTAAATAAATCCGTTCTCCATCTGCATAGAGCTTTCCGTAAGCACATAAATCCGAAAGCGTATTTTTTATCATAGCTTCTGTTACCTCGCCTTTCGGCACCGCTTCAGAAAGCAATACATAAGCCCGTTCCAGCAGAATATCCTGCATAAGAAATAAATCCCCACTGTCCTTTGCTTCTTCCAGAATAAAAAGTATCCCATTTTCCAACCGCAGCGGATCCGCAGGTAAAAAATTGATATTTCTCGCAATCTGATCCACCGTTTTAAAGCCAAAACCGGAAATTTCGCAAAGCAAATACGGCGAATGCTGTATCACATCTACCGAGCGACTCCCGAAATGCTTCTGTATTTTCTTTGCTTTATTCAGCGTTACGCCATAGGCTCCCAGAAACGTCATAATCTCCTGCATGCTTTTACTGCCTGCATAGGAATCCAGAATCTGTTCCAGACGCTTTTCGGAAATACGCTTTATCTCCAGAAGACGCTTGGGCTCCTTCTCAATCACATCCAGTGTATCTGTCCCGAACCTTGCTACAATTAAATCCGCCGTATGCTGCAATCCCGCTTTTTGTTTTTGGTAATACCTCGGTATAGCTGTCTACATGAAATTGCAGACCATATCTGCTGTTCTCCCATGCGCCTGTTAAGGCAAGCATACTATTGCGAATTGGCGGCAGATAATACCCGATTACAGAAAAATGGATTTTGTTATCTCTGCCATACCCAAGCTCTTTCGGTATCCCGGTGTCTTCGCTGGTCATTCTAAAGATACAAAATCCATTCTTTTCATTCTGATATATGGTTTTCTCATAAAGTGCAAGTAAGGTTACTTTTGTCGTAACTCCTTTCTCTGCACGATTCTGATTGTTCCAAGTCATTTCCTTTTGCTCCACTGTTTTATCAGCTCCCTTTATTTTACAATCTTCTTTACCTGAAATACCCTGCTTTCTGTCGTTGTCGCATATTTTTCATAAAGCTTGCTATCGTTCAATTTCATTTTCTGCAGATTATCCTTGGTAATGCCGGTGCGCTGCATTGGCTTATAGCTGATGTGATATTCACTGCCATCTGCGGCAACACATAACCCTTTTGTTGCATTTCCAAGCATTTCCGCAAATTTCGCATACGCCGTTTTGATTTTCTGCTCCAGCATTCTGGAATTACTGTCAATCACAGCCTTTTCACTTTTCATACGATAAATCAGCTCTAACGCTTCTCCATAATCACTCTCAATCAAAACCTCATCAGGATTGTTTCTCTGCATCTGATAGCGTTTTAAGCTTGCTAATACCAGATCTCCGTCGCCACTTAAGGCAGGCTCAATTCCGGGTTCCACATACTCTGTCCAAAAAGATTCCTCCTGTAAAATCAGATTTTCCTCAAAATCTAAATCTCTGTCGATTCTGCGAAAGACAAAATCATTTTCCGAGTTCCCGAATAAACACGCGCAATAAGCAGTATCCAGATTCTTTACAGCCATGTAATGTCTGCACTGTACCTCATAATGATACGGAACAGCATCATTCTCCCATTTCTCCTTTGTGTGGATATTAGCCGTCTTACACTCTAAAATACCAACCGTACCATCGGATGTTTCAAAAAAGTAGTCTACGTCCGCCAGCATAAACGGGAATAACGGATGTCGGTACATTACCTTCTCCTGCCAGATGCGAAAACCTGTTTTCTTCGCAAAAATAGCAGCTACTAAATCCTCCAGTCGTTTACCGACCTCCATAGCTACCCATCCGGACGTATTATTATCCTCCGGCTCTCTGCCAAGTTTCTCAAAGTATACATCTCTCGCTGTTTTATACGGCGAAAGACCGATAACGGCTGCTGCATCACTGCCGCCGATTCCGTTTCTGCGGTATTGCAGCCATGTTTCTTCCTGCATATCTTCTGTACTGACAAGCACATCTGCTGTATAATTCAAATTTAATCCCATGAATTTTTCCCCCTTTACCAATGATACTCTCCTGCAATGTCGTAGTCCTTCCAGCGCAGATGAACGGCTCTTGCGATATTCTCCTCCATCTGTACGATTTTGGAGCCGTCAATGCCTTCGCACTGCATCAGATAAATAACCTCTGCAATCTGTAAATATACCTCATATACGCTGCATGGTGCATTTCCGTTCTGAATCCGAAAACCCTCCGAAACTTCCATTGCATACCTTTTCGGTACGCCAACACGTTTCATTACGCCGAGCATCGCATTGATTGGATACAGCACATATACATCCATTAAGGACTGCATATTACCCAAAGCCTTGCCATACTGTGCATAAAGTAGATTCAGCTGCTCATCGAATTTTGCAAGGTCAGCCTTATTTTTATGCTGCAATTTCAAAGCACTGCCTAAAGGAATATTTCTCGCTTCAGAGCCGAAAAAAATCATAGGGTACAAATTTGCGCCACTCTGCCCGGTATCGGATGTTGTCAGCCGAAGCCCCAACTGAATCTCCTGATTGGGCAAGCCATATTTCTGTAAGCTTTCACGATACTCCTGCAACAAGCTATCCTGATTCTCCAAAGACCATACGGCTGTAGCGATAGAATGGTCATAGGATGCCCCTGCAAAGGTATATCCCGAGAAATTATCCTGTAAATATTCTACCGTTCTGCGGAACAGTTCCGGTGTCTCCAAGACAGCATAATCCGAAGCGTCTCCGCCATGAACAGCGGAAATTTTATCCTCGCAGAAACGCAGGAGTGCATCTCCACCGGCTACACCCATGCAATAATTCAGAATCTGTGCCAGCTCCGCTTTCTGCACCTTATTCAATGCATTGCCGGATATTCTGGCACGCTCCAGAATTGTCTTAATCGCACAGCTGCGAACCGGGTACAAGTCCTCCTTGACCTTCAGAATCAACCGCGTATGCTCCAAGGTATCCTCAAATACATTTGCCTTGCCTGTTTCTCTCAGTTTTTCCTCAAGCATAGCAGAAATCTGATGTCCCTCTTCGATAGGATAAAATCTGATTTCATTGCTTTTCACCTTTCCCCATTCGGAGTTTTCTTCTCGCCGTTCAAGGAATGCAAGAAAATCCTCCTCCTGCCAGAAGCCTTTCCTGAATTCATCCGCAAATACTCTTTCTTCCATTTCTTTTTCCACCTTTCTGTAACATAATATTTTTTCTACTATCAAAGGCATCTGCCTTTTGACCCAAATAAAAAAGGAAGGCATCTTAAACTGTTCACGCTTAAAATCCTTCCTGATTAAAAAACTGTAAAATAAAAAAAGCGCTATTGCCTTATGCCGTATAGACATAAAATAATAACGCTTATCATCCTTAAACAACATCTCTCAGCGAACGCTTCGATACCCAACAATACTTGTACCTTTAGAGTATCATAGAGGATTTGCTGTGTCAATGTTCCTGATTGCAATATTATATTATTTTACAGAAAGGTTTCCTGAATTGCTACAATTCTTTGAAAGCATATATTCCTTTTCCGCTCTTGCAGATGGCAAAATGCCCATAGGAATTTCACCTGCCCCCGTTTGACGGCCTGCTCCCATTGCCTGCGGCGGTTATCATCACACTCGGACTGTGGCTGAACAGAAGTTTCTCTCCAATGTTGTCTGCAAGATTTTATATTCAATTTTCAAAGGCTAGGTATTTTCTTGTACTGTAGATATACCAAAAGGGGAAACGAAAATAATTTTAGAATAGAAATTTTTCTTGCTCTTTATTATATATCACATTTATATTCATTAGCAGTGCAAAACAATCATATATCGTGACTATATTGGATGAAAAAAGGCGTTCACCGTTTCCGATGAACGCCTAATCTTACTTACCGGTTATTTTTTTAATTTACTTTTCGATTTTTGTAACCGTTACCATTTTGCTTACTGCATCCCAAGTCGTTGTTGCACCAAGCTCATCTGCTACAAAACGAACAGGCACATAGGTACGATCATTGAGGATAACGGGAGCAACACCATATTTTTCAAGTACTTTTCCAATTGTCATCTTAATTTCCTTGCCATCAATAGTCAGTACGACCTCTTTTTCCTTTTCATTCCAAGCAACCTTACCACCCAGAGATTCTGTTACGAATCTGATCGGAACCAAGGTTCTGTCGTTCATGATAACAGGTGCAACGTCCTTTTCGTAAGCCTTGCCGTTTACGAACATTGTCTTGCTGCCAATCTGCATTACTACGACTGTCTTTGTTTCCTCTGCGGGCTGGTCGGGTTTGGATGCGTTCTGCTTAAATGCAGCCTTTACTTCCACCTTAGATGCAGGCATCGTAAAGGTATATTTGCCATCGCCCTTATCGGTCAGCTTGATTTCCTTGCCGTCTTTGTCGGTTGCTTTGATTGTGTCAAGTGCATAGCCATCGTTTGCCTTTGTTGTAATGGTTACAACGCTGCCCTTTGCCGCGCTTGTCTTATCAAGCGTAACTTTGCCATTGTCTGCGGGAGAAACGGCTACGGCATATTTTGTTACGCCGCCGCCACCGCCGGAAGAACCGGAGTTAATTTTCGTCCAGTTTACAGTTATGGTTACGCTGTGGTCAGGCATAGTAAAGCTAATGCCTCTGTCGTTGATTTCTTCATTTTTTGCAGTCCAAGTTAAGTCGCTTTCACTTATTCCCACAAGTGTAAGGTCTTTTAATGTATATCCACTTCTCTTACCAATCTGGAGAGCTACTCTCTCATCTTTGGCATAATCAGCCTTATACGTTGTTCCCGGAGTAATTATCATTGTATCTCCATAAAGGCCGTATGCTGTAACAGTATACTTTTCACCGGAAATAACATCTTCATAAGTTGCTGTTGCCGCAACCGCTTCAGCAGGCATTTTAAATTTTGCTGTTACGCTTGTTTTGCTTGTGCCCTCAACAAATTCTACACTGTCAAGACCGATCCATTCCTTAAACTGCTTGCCTGTTTCTGCTGCATTTGCCTCGATCATTACAATCTCATCTTTTTCAAATTCGCCGCTGCCTGTGCCGCCGTTTACCGTTAAAGTATATTTCGTACCGGGCGTATTTGCCTTTTCATATTTGAAATATTCATACGTTGCATCAAAGGAAGCAACCTCCGAAGCTGTTTGTGGGTCCTCACCGCCCGTAAATTTCGGTGTTTTATATTTTGAGAAATCCGGAGTATTTGTTGAATCTATTGTGCCTGTTGGGCTATACAACTCGCCTGTGCCGTCGGAAATTTCAACACTTCCTGCCGAAATAGCATTTGTTGTTATGGAGGATGCAAGAAGATATCCACCCTCCTGAATAACGTTATCTACGGAAATGGCCTGTTTTTTAGCGGCAATCTGCACACTTCCACCCTTTTGGATGTATTTATATTTTGTACCATGTCCATCACAGAAGATTCCGTATCCACAGGATTCCGCTAAAAGCTGTGCATCGCCCAAAATCTCAATTTTTTCGGATGGAAAAACAGCAATGTTTTCCACCTGATTGCCTAAAGTCTCGTTAATTATTGTTCTAATTTGAACATAAGCATTGTCCTTGAGGGTGATGTTTGAGCCGCCGATGCTGATGATTTCATTAACAGTACCCGTGTCCTGATCTATTGAAATCAAAATTTTCGCATTTTCCTCAATTGTCAAATCTCCGTAGGCTCCCAAGCCGCACACAAATTTAACGGTTGTGATGTAGGGAATAGAAATGGTACCGTTTCCTTTAATCGTTACATTATGTTCAGAGTAAAGACCATAACAATTATCCAATTCACCTGCAGATACATTGGAAGGAAGCATTTTGCTTGTACCCTCCAGTTCAACCGTTAAATCCTCCAATCCGCTGTATATCATAAAGCCGGAAGAATCTGTTTGGCCACTTCCCGTGGCAATGTCTTTCTTGTAGTATGTTGTAATTTCCGCATTGTCAAGGGTTAGTGTTTTTGTGCTTTCATTAAACGAAATTTTTCCGTTGCCCAAGACATCACTTGCATTTTCACTTGTAACCTGAATTCCGCCAACCCAAAGATCGTATTTTTCAGGTTCAACCGTTGTTTTTTCAATTTTGTAATATTTATGAGCCTCAAGCTCTGTCTTATTTGTCGGCGCTTTAATAGCTGCTGCATTTTCTGCACTGTCGCCCGCTTTAACTGTTACGCCTTCAAAAGCTATTGTGGCAAGGCTGTCTTTATTTGCCTTAATTGCAGGATTGCCCGAAAATTCCGCACTGCCGCCGCTAAAGGATATTTTATCCCCCAAAAGGAATAATGCATACCAATAATCGGTTACTGCCGTCATTTTACCGTCTTTAAAATCGAAGTTCTTCGCATAAATGCAGTAGCTGCCGGTTGATAAAAGCTTAACCTTGCCACCATCTTGAACATAGTCAAAGCCACCCTTGGTTGATGTTTGATAGAAACAATACAAATCAGAAACAATGTCAACCTTGGCATTTTCTGTTACCTTAAAGTCTCCCGCAGCGCAGATACCTATAGTGCCGCCTCCCGACATTTTAAGGTTAATGTTAGCATCGCCACCAATTGTTAAGCCGCCTTCGGCAAAAATTCCTTCATGGGTGCCTGCTGTTGCCTGGTGGTCTGTTTTAATTGTCACCTTGTCACCAATAGTTAAGAGCCCTTTGGAACCAATTCCATAGGCAAAAGTCCATTCCGGAGCAATGTTAAGGTTAAGGGTTCCTTCGCCCACAAATGTGAGGGTTCCCTCGGAATATATTCCGTTATACCCAGAATAACCCAGTGAGCCGTCAAACGGTGCACCAACCGTATTTTCACCCTCAAGCTTAATGTTAAGCTCCGAAAGCTTGCTGTAAACAGAAGCCCATACGCCCATGTTCGCTTTTTCTGTAATGTTTGCTCCGCTAAGGGTCAATGTATTTGTTTTGGCATCAAACTTAACTTTCCCATCATTCACAGTACCTGCTAAAACATTTGCTGCATTTTTGTTTGTAACCTGTGTTTCACCAATCCAAAGGTTATATTTTTCTTCAGGCTCATAATTTTCAGAATATATTTTCAGATATTTATATATTTTATATCCGTCTGCTGTGTTAGGAAGCGAAGTGATTTCTGCCGCAATATCTTTGCTTTCCCCTGCGAGTATTTTCATATCGGTATAGCTTGAAGTGTCAGGCAAAATACCTCCCAAATAAACTGCCTGCTGACCTCCTGTAGCCTCAATTATTCCGTTAGAAATTTCAAATTTTTTGGACGAAACTGCAACAGAAAGTCCCACTTCTTCGCCATCAGCTATTAAACTGCCTCCTGTGAATTCCATGCCTTCCACAGCAAGACCTGCATATTCGGATGTAATCCTCACTGTGCCGCCGTTTTGAGTATAAGGCTTGCTGTCCGACTCAATGCCGACATATGACGAATATACCTGAACTTCTGCGCTGTCTTTAATTTCAAAACCATTAGCCATGGCTCCTATGAAGTATGTACTTTCTTTATAACTGTCTTCGTTCGTGCTGGTTGTTATATTAAGCTCTGCACTTTCCTGAACAACGCATTTTCCGTAAGATATAACGCCATAAACAAATCCTACTTTATCGCCGGGGTTGTCACTCATTGTGTTCACATTAACAGTTGTGTTTTTGCCGAATGTAAGGTTGCCTTCGGCAAAAATTCCCATGTTCATGCCGCTGTCCTTAGCAAAATTTGCTTTCGGAACATCCACATGTATTGTTCCGCCTCCTGTGAAGGTGATATTGCCTGTGCTTGCAATTGCAATGGCATAGTCGCATGTAAGAGCCGTAGTCGGGCTTGCCATAGTAAGAATGTTTTCATTCTCAAGATTAATTATAAGATTTGGCATATCTGCATAAATACCAACATATTCCGCTTTCCCATTCACTGTTCTAAGCACACCGACCAATTCAAAAAAGCCTGCGTTGCTAAGTGTGAGGGTATTTGTTGTTGGGTCAAATTTTGCAGAGGTCGGATTATCGGTTAAAATGTCGTCTTTGTTTTCTTCCGTCACCTGAATTTCGCCCAACCAAAGGTTATATTCCGACGGTGCTGTTTTTGCGTTTACTGCAAAATATGGATATGCTTTAAATTCTTCTTAATAGGCTGTGCAGCTTCACTAGAGGAGCCGCCTTTAACCTCCACGTCGCTAAAGGTGATTGCTTTAGGTTCATAAACTGTAACACCGGTTTTTGCAAAAAATTCTGCATTTCCGCCTGTAAACGAAGTGACGGAATCATTTCCGTTCACACACAAGGCTTTATCATTTGAAACCACATTAAGCGCTCCGCCGCTAAAGTCGAAGTTTGTAACCTCAATACCAACATCAGTACTCTTAACGTTCACTTTTCCGCCTTTTTGAATGTAATTAAGCCTGCTTGATCCGCCCAGACTTACAAAAATCCCCCAGGAATTGTTCATCTCTGTGGAAAGGGTAATTTCGGTGTTTTCCAAAACCTCAAATTCCCCCAAAGCGTTAATTGCTTTAATTGCGGTTGAAGCATTTGCCCCACGGGTTAAGGCAATATCCAGCTTTGAGTTGCCCAAAGCTTTAATTCCGCCTTCTGCATTAATTCCATAAGCCGCAGTCCCTGAAACAACGTTTTCCATTTTAATTGAAACATCTTCCTCAATAGTTAAAAGCCCTACCGAGTCAATTCCATAGATATAGTTCCAGTCGGAGGCAAAGGCAATATCAAGGCTGCCTGTTCCGCAAATGGTTAAGTTTCCTGAGGAATATATTCCTCTATAGCTTGTGGTAGTTTCATCTTTTGGTGAATCAATTGTGTTATTACCTTCAACTTTAATAACAAGGTTTTCAAGGCTGCTGAATATTGATGCACCGAATCTATTGACGTGTTTTCCTGTGATATTTGCTCCGCTAAGGGTCAATGTCTTTGTTTCGTCATCAAAAGAAACTGTACCGTCTTTTAAAACATCATCTGCGTTTGTGCTTGTAACCTGCACTCCAGAAATCCAAAGGTCATACTCTTGGGCGGGCGCAGCTGTTTTTTCAATTTTATAATATTTATGTGCACCGATTTCTTCTGCTGTGGCAGGAACTTGGGAAAGCTTTTCAGCAACTCCCGCACTTTTTCCTGCCGAAATGGCATAATTTTTAAAGCCTGAAAAATCAAACTTTGCATTGCCGGAATCTATGGCTTTTTCTTTGCCAAAAAGCTCTGCCGTGCCGCCGGTAAATTTAAGAGTATCTGCTGTGTGCAGGGCAGTTTTTTCTGATGTTACGTTAAGGCTTCCGCCGCCGAATTCAAAGTTATCCATATAGATGCCTTCATCAGCCGCATTAACAGTCACTCTGCCTCCTGTCTGCTTAAACCCTGAACCGCTTGCTACAGAATGTGAAATGCCCTTTTTGTTTGACTTTATATCAAGTACGGCATCTTCCGAAACCTTTAAAACATTGGCTTCAATTGCCGAAACATAGTCATGTCTATTGTTTATATCCACCGTAGTTTCCGAGTTGCCTTTAAATTCAATTGTTTCGGGAGAATACAAACCTATATATTTATTTTCCGTATCATCAGTAGTGTCTTGAATCGTAATTTTCACATCATCAGAAACAGTAATGCCCTCTGTGGCATAAATTCCCTGGGCCTCCTCCTCACGATATTTTCCAAGGTTTATGGTAAGGTTCGAGTCCCCCTCGATATTAATTGCTCCTTCATTATAAATACCGCAATAGTTGTTGGAGTACGTGCTTTCATAGGTACCAATAATGCTTGATTTTCCCGTAGCTTTAATGTTAAGTTCATCAAGCTTTCCGTAAATCGGATAATGCTTGCCGCCTTTACTATAGGCAAGTCCTTCGTCTATATTTGCTCCGTCAAGGGTAAGGGTGTTTGTTGCCGCATCAAAGGAAATCTTGCCGTTGTTAACTGTATCTGTGGATAAAACATTTCCTGCATTTGCGCTGGTAACCTGTGTGTTTCCCACCCAAAGCTTATATTTTGTTTCTCCGCCTTTCGGCTTCCAAAGGGCAATGTTGTCAATAAAAGCCACAACACCTTCCGCCGGATTATTTTCAAAGTAAAACTCAAGCTTAACAGTATATCCTGCGGCCTGCCAAAAGTCAAATATTTTATTCTGAATTTTCTCTGTGCTTGGTTCAACTCTCCAATGCACACCGGAAAAACCGCCCGACAGCCCTACCGGCGTAATTTCGGCAGCAAGTTTTCTGCCTGGGTTTTTGCCATCCAGCGTCCAATAGTCAAAGGTAAGATAATAATCCTTACCGATTGAAAGGTCAAAATTATCGCTTGTTTTAATTGTTACTTTAGCATCTTTTCCGTTTAAAAAAAGAGAATTTTTGCTGCCTTCGGGTGCAAGCACGTTCTCGCCAGTTTCAACAACATAGGCCCCTTGGCCGGACCACTCTTCAGGCATATCGGTTCTTGCCATAAAGCCCAATTCCTCGTTCTCTTTAAAACTCTCCGAATCATAAGATTCAAAATCCTCGCTCCAAACAAGCTCGTAGCCGTCATATGGCGGCTCAAAATCGGTCGCCGCAAAGGCACTTGCCGGAACAAGAGAAAAAACCATAACCATGCTTAAAACGAAGCTTAAAAGTTTTTCCCTCATAATATCCCTCCTTTTATAATGTTAAAATACAATAAAATATATTGTTGGGGCCCCTCCAAAAGAAGAATCAAGAAGATAATTTTCAAAAAATTATTGCTCCGCCGAAAGAACTTCAAAGCCTGCCACCCTTGCAATCTCTCCGATCGTGGTTTTAGTATAGCCTTTTTCCAGAAACAGAGCCACCGCTGCACGCAGTACCTTCTGCTGTGTTAAAAGGCCTACTGATTGTTTTCCTCTCGGCAAATTAGCACACTCCTTCATATATAAAGTATACTTGCGATTACACTCCTGTAATATTATGTAATTATCATAACATACGACTTACCATTCTGCAATCAAAACTTTTATAAAACTGTCTTTGCAGCAGCGGCATTAAAAAATAAGTATAAAAAAAGGCACTGCCTTAGGTGCCTCCAAATAAAAAAACATATTATAACTGAAATAGCGGCAAAACTGCAGATACAAGGAAAAATTCCGAAGGCACCCTTTAACTTAGATTGTCTGGGAACTCTGACGGCGTAGCCGCACTTTGCAATATTTCAGTGGTTAGGTTTCTTATACCTTGCCATAATAAAAGGTCCTACTAATGATATTTATCGTATCATAGAAGAACCTTTAAACACTATTTTACAGAAAAGCCCTCACATGCCCTTTTTATAGCAATGCGGTCGCCAAACCACTGCTATTTTATAACAAGGAGGTTTTTATATACTAAAGTTTTATCTTCCCCCAGTAAAACTGGGGGTTTATTTCCACGCATAAATGCACCAAGAAAAAGCAGCACAATATAAAATTGTGCCGCCAAGATCATTAAAGCAACGGTGTCATATACAAAGGAAGGAACACAATTCCATTTTCCTCTTTTAGATCCCCTGTATGCAGAACGTATGGGGTATTTGTTTGTTGATCAAATTTTCTAATAAATTTTTTTAGGGATGTGATTGTGTAGTTTTTGGAAGATTTCACTTCAATGGGAGAAATATTATGGCGATTGCTTGTTTTGCTTTTTGCAATCAAAAAATCAATCTCCATTCTTTCTTCTTTATCTTCCCTGCAGGAACAGGAGTAAAAATATAATTTGTGACCACTTGCAACAAGCATTTGGGCAACAATGTTCTCCACGATCATCCCTTTATTTACTTCCAGTTTATCAAAGAGCAATTTTTTATAAAGCTCCTCACTTACAATCCCATTTTCATCAAATGCATGACTAATCAGCAACCCTGTATCTGCCATATAGCATTTTAAGGTCATGCGATCCATATTAAGTTTCAATCCAATGCTCGGAGCTGTAGAATTGTAACAGATATTTACGATCATTGCATCCTCAAGCCAAAACAACGCATCCTCATAGTCCCGCAGGCGCGCCTCTTTACTGATAGATGATAACTTAAACTTCTTTTCATGCTTTTGCAGTTGTGACGGTATTTCATCAAAAATACTCGCTACCTTAATTTCATAACCACTTGCGTGTTTCATAATATCTGCTCTATATAAGGTAAGTATGTCTCTTTTGATTTTATCTACTTTATCAAAATCCTTAGATAAAACATACTCCTGAACTGCCTGCGGCATTCCTCCGACAATTAAATACTGCCGGAAGTAATCCATAGCCTTACGGTGCATGCTCTGACCCATTGACTTATTCTCTGTAAAGCACTTTTTAATAATCCCCATAAGGGTATCATTTCCCAATGCTAAGAGAAACTCCTCAAAATCCATCGGGTACATTCTGATGTGGCGTTCTTCAGATGGAATCAGAATATCCTGCACATTCTTTTTAATAGACATGAGTGAACCTGTTTCAATATAATCATACCGCCCATCTGCCACAAGATATTTAATCGCAGCTCTCGCCCTTGGATACATCTGCACCTCATCAAAAATGATTAGCGATTCATGCGGATATAGCTTTACATTATAATAAACCGATAAATACATAAATAGCGAATCCAAATCATTCAGATAATTATTAAATAAGTCTTTCACTTCATCATTTACCCTATTGAAATCAATCATAAGGTAGGTTTTATATTCAGCCTTGGCAAATTCCTCAACAATATAGCTTTTTCCAACACGCCTTGCTCCATCAATCAGTAATGCTGTTTTTCCTGCTCCGTCCTTCTTCCATTCCAGGAGCACATCATATATTTTTCTCTTCATTTAAAAGCTCCTTTCAATTATATAATAAAACTACGCCTTTATTTTATCACGAAATCCAAAATTTTAACACCATAATTATACACATTTTCAAAGTTTTTATATCCGTAGTTTTACACGTTTTCGAGAAATTTAATCAGCATACTAGCTAAAAAATGAAGGTTAAAAACCGGGAATCCTTTTGGCATAATAAAGCACCCCACTTGTTTATCGTACTATCTAACAAATGGGGTGTTATTCAAGGTCTCTTTTAGTAGATATATTTTTTCTTTCTAAGCACAGATACCTTTCTTATTTTTCTCTACAGGTACTATCATTTCTCTGGCAAGTATCATCCACTGCACGATATGAAACAAATCTGCCTGAAATTCTGCTGTAAAGCGTGTATCTTCCTTCCACGCAAAAGTGCTTTCATCCATCCGTTTTATGGCATTTTCTGCCGCCTGATATATTTCTATAGACCTAGTATCCTCTCTTGAAAGCATAATACGCCGACTGATATATTCCTTCTGCCTATGCTCATTTACAATAACCTCACCAAGAAATAGCTGTTGTAGAATCAGCATGATAACCTCCTTTATCCGTTTTTCAGTATCTTCCTGCAAAAGATACTTGGGCAGATTCTGCATCAGTTCCATCACAAGATAAAGTGCTACATATCTGCACTCTATTTCCCGAAAGGCTTGGTAGTGTCTGGAGCCCTCATCAATATGCAGAGAAACAGCCTTTTTATAACGTGCCTCATAATGCTCATACCATTCTTTCAGTTTCTTTTGGTAGTCCACGTGATCCACCTCGCTTTATCCCATTTATTGTGTTTTCACTTCCTTTATGCTGCATTTTTCTCTCTGATTTTCTTCAAAACTCTGCTTTCGTATCGTTTCACAAACTCCTGTACCTCACTCGTCATAACATGATTGCTGTATCCTCTGCACTGAATGATTTTATTCTTCTGCAGCTCCATCGTATAGAACGGTTTGTCCGGCGATTGCAAATCCCGCACAAAGAGGATAATACTCGTTCCGTCTGCCACACGGGAGGTATAAGTTGCAACACAGTGATGGAGGGTGTGCCCTTCTTCTTTGATTTCCAGTAAATCCTTTGGCACAACAACGGCGAACCGATTATCTTTCCAGGCATAGAGATTCCGATATTTTTTCAGTAATCGCTTTGCTCGGCCTTCTTCCTGCTGTATTTTCTTTCTCCGCTCCTGCTCCCGTCTATTCAGTACATCCTGATATGCTAATTTATGAGCGACAAGTAAATCTTTCGGGAACAGGACAAAGCTATTTTTCAGATCATATCCAAGTTCCCGGCAAAAACAGATATAGTCCTTCCAGATGCCCATAATTGTTAAAAGGTCATACTGTCGGTCTATAAAACCATTACAGTACCGTTCTGCCTTATGCAGTGTCGTATACTGTAAAAGTGTAAAGATAACATTCGTGTTTTCTCTATATGTATCATAGAACCGCTTAAACTCGCCGATGCTCAGGTTCACACCCTGTTTACACAGTTTGTTATATATATCCAACTGATAGAAGGACATATCGCAGGCTTGAATAAAGCGAAAATTCTGTTTGGAAACCCCAAGCATTTCGTGAAGGGACTTCTTATTCCTCTGCACACGATATGCATAATTGGAATAGCTTGTAAGCTCGTAGGCCATTGCATAAAGCCCCGCTTTCACGAAGTATTCGATTTCAGGCATACTCTGATACCGCTTCAGATAGCCATAAGGATTCACTGCGGCCCCGTCCCAACGGGAGGCAAATTCCTTTAATGCACAATATTGATACCGCGTATTCTTCAGAACAGCATGCAGATTCTTTGTATAGACCGCTACGTCTAAGAAACTATATTTCATCCAATCCTCACACCATCTGATTTTACCGGTCTGTTTAAACTGCCGATATTCATAGCCAAGAACCAAGCTATCTTCATAAAACTCTCGCATCAGCTCCTTCGTGCTGATTTTAGGATTACGGTAATCACCATAATACGATTTGGAAACAGAAAAATACCGTACCAGAAACCCTTTCGGTGTTTTCTGGAAATAAGCAACCTGCCCATGGTCAAAAATATGTTTTGCTTTTCCCTCTGCAAGAAATATAACCTTTACGCCACATTTCGGGCAGTGTCCTTTTGCACGATGCCGTACTTTATGCACCTTTACCTCCTGATGGCAATGCGTGCAATAGCCGTCCATATATTTTTTTCTGCTGTAGCGATAATAGATATATCTGCTGTGCGCCATCGCAACCGCATCAATCCAATCATCGAAGTCCTTGGGCAAGGGCTTTACTTCCTGCATTTTCCGATCTATTCGTCTCTCAATCATTGCATGCTTCTTTTGAAGTCGCTGCTCCAGAATCATGTTCTGCGCCTGCCTGATTTTTGCATACCCACTTCGCTTTA
>OGCN01002985.1_pt1 | contig 17132 bp, 9 predicted proteins | sample 1570181 | NCBI WGS metagenome assembly OGCN01 (sample SAMEA4370584, study PRJEB24528) | human gut metagenome | reverse complement strand
AGAAGGGAATCCATGCCGACCACGAGCACCTTGCCCTTACTCGCCGCGCTCGAAGCTCCGCGCAGCACCAAATCATGCTCAGGAGCAGGCGCCGGAGCGGGTTTGGGCGGCTGTACGGCCTGTGCGAGCGCTGTCAGCGTGATTTCTTCCTTGGCAAAAGCCACACAGAGCTCATCAACGGTGCCAAAGCCCAGGCGTTTCGCAAGATCATCGAGCTTAACCGCGGTTTTTCCCAAACGCGCGAGTTCTTTATCCAGGCGGTCACGGCCCTCGGCGATCTGCTGCGCGAGCTGCTCAGCATTGAACCACTGCCGCACCTTGTTGCGGGTACGGGGACTCGCGGCATAGCCGAGTTCGGGATTGAGCCAGTCGCGGCTCGGCTGACCGACTTTTGCCGCAATGATTTCGACGGTCTGTCCGGTCTTAAGCTTGGTATTGAGCGGCACCATCATCCCGTCGACTTTTGCTCCGCGGCAGCGGTGACCAAGCTGAGTATGGATTTGGTACGCAAAATCCACCGGGGTAGCACCGGCGGGAAGCTCAACGATGCGGCCTTGCGGCGTTAGACAGTAGACATGGTCGTCTTCCACGGCCGGCGCTGCCGGCTGCCCCTTCTGCCCCGCCTCTGCATTGGGTGCTTGAGCGCTCTGCTCGGCAGCGCCCCCGCCCACATCACTCCTCCAGGCCAGGAGCTGACGCAGCCACGCCACGCGCTGCTCCTCAGCAATGGAGGCGCCGTTGGAATTGCCCGCCTCTTTGTAGCGCCAATGCGCAGCAACACCGAGTTCGGCAAATTCATGCATGGCTCGAGTGCGGATCTGAATTTCAATCGGCCGGCCGAGCTGATCGGTAATGACGGTATGGAGCGACTGATAACCATTGGGCTTGGGATTGGCAATATAGTCGTCATACTCCTTCGACAAAACTGTGAAGTGCTCCTGCACAATCGAGAGCGCTTCATAGCACTGCTCGACGGTGTCGACGATGATTCGAACCGCACGGACGTCAAAGAGCTGATCAAAGCGCAGGTGCTTGCGCTGCATCTTTTTCCAAATGGAATAGATATGCTTCGGGCGGCCCGACACCTCAGCCTGAATACCGTGAGAAATCATCAGCGCCTGGATCTTCTTCACCGCCAAAGCCATGAATTCCAAACGTTCCTCACGAGACTCATCGAGTTCAGCAGCAATCTGGTGATATTCGGCCGGATGCGTAAAGCGAAGCGAGAGGTCTTCGAGCTCCCACTTGATCTGCCAAATACCGAGTCGATTAGCCAAGGGCGCATAAACGGCGAGCGTTTCCTCACCGAATTCCACTGCGCCCGGCGCCTGTGAAGAGACAAACCAGCGCAGCGTCTGCAGGCGGCTTGCCAATTTGAGCAGTACGACGCGCAGATCCTGACTCATCGCCAGGAACATGCGGCGAAGCGCCTCGGGCTGCACCGCCGCACTGGATTCTTTGTTTTCCGAGCGTGCGCGCTTGGAGAGATCATTCATCTTCCCGAGCTCGCGCACAAGCCCTGCCACATTCTCCCCAAAGCTCTTTTCAATCCATTCATCGGGCTTCTGCACGAGCGTGGGCACGCTGAAAAGATACGCCGCAGAAATGAGCTCCGGATCGTTTCGAATGGCCCGCAGAATGTTGGCAACACCGTCGGCATGCGCCATGACCGACTCGCCCGTAGAAAGCGTCCTGCCGTAATAAAGCGGTTCCACCGAGCTGCGTGCAGCAGCCGGATCAGCGGTTTTCGTGAGTTGGGTGGCATCCATCGCCGCCTCCAAAATCTTTTTCTTCTTTTGGCTGCTCGGGTTGGTTCCAAACCCGCACAGCACCGTAATGGATTATTGGCCGCAGGCAAACGTCATCCGCACAAGGACTCTTTAAACCTCATACAGCTTCCGTCGCTACTCGGTGAATTGTAGGTAAGCAAGAGCGCCTTGCGCAGAAAGCGGGCTGAAAGGAATCAAATCCTTACCGACTGGCCGCTGAAATAGCACAGCCGGAAGGATTAGGGTTTTCACTGTGTTTGCGTAAATTAGAGCAAGTTCAGCCGCCAGGACATCTTCACGGAGCCCCCTGCAGAGCGAACGCTGGATCCAGCGCGTGAAGCAAAACCGGAAAAATCCAATCTGGAATCCCGCCATTCAATGCCGGCAGCGAGTTCGGCATTCCATTGGAAGCGTTCGGGCTCAGCAGCCGTCATGACAGTTGCTGACGATGTCGAGCCCCCGGCGGGCCCTTGAACCATCACATCGCGGTCGCCGCCGACCGTACTGTTCAACGCTGCAGTCAACGACACATCCAAGCGCCTCGGCTTCACCTGCCCCCAATATCCGGCTCCCGGCGCAAAATGAAGCGCCCCCGTTATGACGCCGCCCGCCGTTGCCGCCACAGCCTGCGCGGAAGCTTCACGAATGGTGAGCACTGCTCCTGCCGGTGAGCGCCATGTTCCTTCAGCCGTATCCACCCGCAGATACCGCAGTCCGGCAAAGCCCGAAATCACCCATGAGCGGTCAGGCCCGCTGCCCGACAACGCGCTGCCGGCGAAAAGCGGCTGCTCATAAAGAAAGCCGCTGGAATAAATGCGCCGCTTGAGTTTTTCCATCTCAAGATACTCACGGGCCGCCCCCATGCGATAACGGTCGTCAGCCTCAAGCCACGTCAAATCTACCGTTCCCCAGCCGCTGCCGAGCCGTCGGCGCACAAAGAATGATGCGGAAGCTTCGTCGGACTCGCTGTCTACCCCGAGTTCCGCTGCCGCTCCCTGTTTATAAAGCGTATCCAGACTTCTTGTTGTGAAGCTCCCCATCAAGCCGACACGCCAATCCTCCCGCCCGAAAATGACAGCGGCGTCAAAAGTGGTGTCTTCGCTTTTGACCGTAAAGGGTTTAGAGACCGGCGTCGATACATCAACCTTAGTGCTGCCGGCTGAAGCGCCGATAAAAACAGGCACATCCTGCACTACCGCCGGCAGATGCTCCTGCAGGTTCGTGCGCCAGGCTTTCAGTCGTTCCGTCCAGTCAGGATCGGCCTTTTCCGAATCTGCGGAAGCCTTTCGGCTAGCCGCCTTTTGCGCTTCAAGCGAACGAATTTCTGCAGCACGCGCCGCCTGCGCCTCCGCCATTCTGGCGGCCGAAGCCAGCCGCAGGGAGGTCGAGACGGTGTTTTGCATCAGTCGCTCATTGGTACCCGTTGAAGAGGCGGCCGTAGCAACAGCCATCATCGTGCCTTCAACCACGTCGGACGTATTGGTAAAAAGCGTGCGGTAAAAGCTGGGCACAAGGAGCGATGTTCGGTTTTCATAAAGCTCTTGAAGCATTGCCGCGAGCGGCCCCTCAAACGTTGGGCTGCCCAACACCCCGACCACCGCGCCTGACGCATCGAAATAAAGTCCTCCTGTTTCCAGAAGCCCCTCTACTTTCAGCGTCAGATTTTCCAGTCCGGAGACCTCAGCGCGGCTCAAATCAAGCCCTTCAACTTTAAAGGTCGTCCCCGCCGCCGGAACGCCGGATGCGGCTTTGCGGTCAGCCGATTGGGATGATGCCGGTAAATCGGCTCCGTCTTCAGCGTCCTGAAGAGTGTCGTCTTCATCCGTGCGGGTGAGTGAAGACAAAAGAAGCGTTGAACCCGCCTCAAAGCGAGCCTTCGTACCATCCTCGAGCGTCAGTGTGGTGTGTTCGCCCTCGATAGAGAGCACGCCGCCGCTTCCTACCCAGAGGTTCCAACGATTGGAGGCTGCCTCCCGTTCCGTACTGCTCCCGCCCACCGCAATCGACATCCCGCGCGTGAGTGAAGCCTTCTTTTGCACGCGAACCGCACCCTGCGGCGCCGCGGCGGGCGTAAAAAAGAAATTTTCGATTGGATCCGTTCCGGCCTCGTTGCCATCATCAAATGCCGCATGAGTCCACACGAAAGCGCCGCCCGAACCCACACGAATGTCAAGATGACCGCCGCTGCTCACAGAGAGCTCTTCAATCATCAAGGTTGAAAACTGCTCCGCCTGAGCATTGTCTTCACCCACCGTCACCAACGAGCGTTCCATATCCGCCGTCAGTTTTTGAATATGTACTTCTGCGTTTGATGTGAACTCAGACGCCTCCGTTGCCGTTGCGCTGAGGATCAGCGACCCGCCACGGCTGACAACCTCCCAAAGCTCTGCATAACCGTCAACTTCGACCTGCAGGCGGGCGCCGGAGTGAAGCTCAGCCGTACCGGCAAACTCTCCTGCCAACCCGTACACATTCTCCAATTGTGCGCCGCTCCCGACAGTCAGCTGACCGCTCACTTCAAGATTGGCCGTACAAAAATAGGCACCTGACAGCTCGAGATGGCCTGACTGCGTCACGTTCGTTGAGCTGTGATCTGCATAGTCCTCTATAACAACATGATCGGACACCATGTAGGGATCAGAGATATCGCCGTAGACACTATTGGCCAATACCGGCGAAGCGGCCCCGCAGAAAAGAAACCCTGCTGTCATTAAGCTTAGAGACAGAGCGCTCAAACACGGCAGACCGCCCGAGCGCAAGCCGCCGCGGGATACGAGACGCACTCCTAAGTGATGAGGGAAGACAAAAGTGGAGTGCACACTGCGGCCCACGCCGCGAGCACACTCGGAAGTGCATTCTGTTGTTTTCATTATTTGAAGAGAATGTAGTTGAGAGGTGCCCGCAAAGGGGCTCAAAGATTCTCGCTGCTCTTCAAAGCTTTTGCTCCAACGCCTGTGCTCGCAGCCTTTTAGCTAAAGGAAGCCGCATTAATGCATCACGTTTTCAATATTATCACTCCATTAGTTGAAAACAATTAACGATATGCCTCATCACTTTAGAGAAAATATCAATCAAATATCTATGTAAACTTTGAATTGACAGGTTGATACCTGTCAATCGCAATCAAAAGACTATAAATTTTGATTGTGTATTTTTTGAGTATAAAAAATCCCTCCCATGCAAAAAGCATAGAAGGGATCGCGTTATCTTCGGTTATGAAGGCGCTGTGACCGCGGTTAGTTGCGCAGACTGTGGATCGGCGCCGGGATGCGGCCGCCAAGCTTCACGAAGCCCGACGCATCGCCGCTTGGATCGTGGATGATGGACGCTTCACCGAGAAGACCGCCGAAATGAGCAACGTCGCCCACGGTCTTGCCCGGAACCGGAATCACACGGACCGCAGTGGTCTTGCCGTTGATCATGCCGATGGCGGATTCGTCGGCGATCATGCCGGAGATCGTCGAAGCGGGGGTGTCGCCCGGGATGGCGATCATGTCCAGACCCACAGAGCAGACAGAGGTCATGGCTTCGAGCTTTTCGAGCGTCAGGGCGCCCGAGCGCGCAGCGGCTTCAATGGCACTGTCTTCGGACACCGGAATGAAGGCGCCGGAAAGCCCGCCCACGTGCGAAGAGGCAAAAACACCGCCCTTCTTCACCTGGTCATTGAGCATCGCGAGAATGGCCGTCGTGCCGGGAGCACCGATGGAAGAAAGGCCGAGAGACTGGAAGATCTCGCCCACGCTGTCGCCCACTGCCGGCGTCGGGGCAAGCGAGAGATCCGCCACGCCGAACGGAAGGTTCAGGCGGTTGGCGACTTCATTGCCGATGATTTCACCCACGCGGGTCACCTTGTAGGCGGTGTGCTTGATGACTTCTGCCGCATCCGTGATCGTCAGGAATTCACCCTTGGCCTTAAAGGCACGGTCAAGAGCCTTTTTCACCACGCCCGGGCCGGAAACACCGACGTCGATCACCACATCGGGTTCGCCGACGCCAAGATAGGCACCTGCCATAAATGGCACGTCCTGCGGAATATTGCAGAAGACAACGAGCTTGGCGCAGCCGATTGCGTCGCGGTCGCGAGTTGCTTCCGCCACATCCAGAATGCGCTGACCCATGAGGCGTACGGCATCCATGTTGATGCCGGCCTTCGTCGAACCCACATTGATTGAAGAGCAGATACGGTCGGTGACAGCCAGCGCCTCGGGAAGTGCATCAATCAGATTCTTTTCGCCCGGCGTCATCCCTTTTTCAACCAAAGCGCCGAAACCGCCGATAAAGTCAACGCCCACTTCTTTGGCGGACTCATCGAGCACGCGGCAGGCCGCCACCATCTCATCACGGCTGAAGCTCGCGCCGACAGTGCCGATCGGGCTCACGGAAATGCGCTTATTGACGACGGGGATGCCATAGCGGTCGCCGACGAGATCACAGGTCTCAACGAGTTTTTCGGCATAGCGGAAAATCTTCGAACGCACTTTGTAGGCGAAAGTATCGAAGTCCGAACTCGCGCAGTCAAAAAGATTGATGCCCATCGTGACGGTGCGGACGTCGAGATGCTCCGAACGAAGCATATTGATGGTGGAAAGTACCTCGCGGTCAGTCAGCATGTTTTGTCTCTGTCTGAAAAAAAATTTGGAATGAGTTGCGGTCGCGTGATGGTTGACTTATTCCACCTTGACGCGGTGAATAGCTTCGAAGATATCGCGGTGCTGCAGATTGCAGCGCAGGTTCATGGCGCGGGCACGATCAATCATGACGCGGTGCAGCGCGCGGCGATCAACATTGAGCGGAATAGAAACTTCAAAGACCTGCAGCGACATGCCGTCCTCAATCGGGAAAGCACGCAGGGATTCGATGTTGATCTTCTGTTCGGCGAAAATGCGCGAAAAATTAGCGATGATGTCGTTGCGGTCCGTACCCCAAACGCTCACCACATAGGGCTCGCTTTCCGGCTGCGGCGTCGGCGCCTTGAAGTCAATCACCATAACGGCCAGATCAAACTTGCGGCGGGCGATTTCGGCTTCAAGCTCCTGCTGGATCTGTTCGTTAGAAAGACCGGCGGGCTTCTGAATGACACACATCAGAGCGAACTGGCCGTGCAAGGCCATCTGGTTCACCTGCTCGAGATTAACGCCGCGGCGAGTGAGCGCATTGGATACAACGGCGACGATGCCCGGGCGATCGAGGCCGAAAACCGCCACATTGGTGCGGTGCAGGCCGTCATTGATTTCAGTTGTCTGAGCAGGTTGAGCTTCAGTCACTTTGTTTCTCCGGAAGGCCGCCGTTTGAAAACATAACGGCGGACGCTGGCACTGGTGCCGGCTTTGCTGTATGGGGATTGGGATGAGTCCATGCCGGAAGTGAAACCCCATCCAAGGGAATCCGGCATGGCGGCAGATTTTATCGAGTGTATCGCGATGGCCGCCGATCATTGGTTGGAATTGAGCTGTGTTCCATCTGATACAGCGCAAAACGCGCCGTAATCAGACCGTATATCACTCGGTCTGCCGCCCAAAGCTTTCTGGCAGACGCAAAAGTGTCTCGAGCCTTGGAAACGCCGCAATCGCAGCAGCCCGAGCACTCGCGGCTGCAGCGGCAAGCGTTGTGCCGCGAAGCTGAGCCGCCGTACGGGCGGCTTCCAGGATGTCCGCTGGGCGTGTGTCGAGCGTTGAGTGCCCGAGAGCAAAAGCATCCCGTCGACTCGACGGCGGCATATCAGGCGCGTCGGTTTCAAGCACCCAGGCTCCGTCGGCAAGCTCCGACAAATGCCTGCGAATGCGTTTGCTTCCGTCGTAAGTACAGGCACCGCCGAAACCGAGCACCAGTCCGAACGCTAAAAAAGCCTCGCGTTCAGCATCCGAGCCGTTAAAGGCATGGACGGCGCCGCGCACGGGCTGAAACCCCGTTTTGCCCGGCGAACCGTAGACTCTTCGCAGCAGTCCGAGCGTCTTTGAAGCTGTCCGGCGAACATGAATAGAGAGCGGAAGGTCGAGGTCGCGGGCGATCTTAAGTTCTTCGAGAAACACCTGCTCGGCCTTATGCTGATCAAGCCCGGGCTCAAACCCGTCGAGCCCCACCTCTCCGAGACCGATGAAATGCGGATCGTCGAGCAGAGACTCGGCCAGCTCACGCAGCCCGACGAGCTCTGCGGGCGTTGTCGAGTCAAGCCAAAGCGGATGGATGCCAAGCATCGCCCCCAGGCCCCACTCGTGTGCCGTAGAGAGCGTTCGCTCCCAGTCTTCAGGCGCCCCGGCGCAGAGCAGGATATTCTCGAGGCCCGCCTCTCGTGCTTGAGCGAGCCATTGAGCACGATGGCCGTCCAGACGCTCAACCTGCAGATGCGAGTGCGTGTCAATGAATTTTATGGCGCGAGCGGTCATAAGGAACCAACCCGTTAAAAGCGGTCTGCATCCACAATCACGCCGCCCTTGAGCTCTACCGCACGATCGCAGCGGCGCGCGAGCTCTCGGTCATGCGTGACGATTACGACAGCCGTGCCTTGGGTATGCGCCAGTTCAAGAAGCGATGTGAAGACCTGTGACGCGGTTTCGTGATCCAAATTGCCCGTCGGCTCATCCGCCAGCACGCAGGCGGGCTGCGTCACCAATGCACGCGCAATAGCTGTACGCTGACGTTCGCCGCCCGAAAGCTGCGAAGGCAGATGCTCGAGACGATCGCCCAAACCCACGGCTTCCAAAGCCTGCTGAGCTCGAGACAACGCTTCACGCTTAGGCAGACGGCGGATGAAAAGCGGCATAGCCGCATTTTCCAAAGCGGAAAACTCCGGCAGCAGGTGGTGAAACTGATAAACGAACCCGAGGGAGCGGTTGCGCAGACGATCGAGCTCACTCTCTTTGAGCGCGGCGAGGTCCTCGCCGGCAATGGCCACTCGTCCGGCATCCAAACCGTCAAGACCGCCCAGCACATGCAGGAGCGTTGACTTCCCGGAACCCGAAGCGCCGAGTACGGCCACCGCTTCGCCCGCATGAATCCGGAGATTCACATCTTTAAGCACCGGCAGCGCACTCGTCCCCTCGCGATAGCTCTTGACCACATGACTTGCTTCCAGAACAACGGAACGCTGCGGATGATTTTGCGCATTATTCATAGCGAAGAGCCTCCGCGGGGTGAATCTTCGAAGCCCGCCAGCTCGGATAGAGTGTGGCAGCCAGAGAAAGCAGGAAAGAGAGCACCGCAATCGGCACGATGTCGCTCAAACGCGGATCGCTCGGCATGCTGCTGATGAAATAAATTTCCTGAGGCAGGAATTCAACCCCGAGCATCGACTCGATGGCCGAGACGATGGCGCCGACGTTTTCGGCAATCAAAAGGCCTGCAGCAACGCCCGACAGAACGCCCACCAACCCAACAATCGTGCCTTCCACCACGAAAATCGACATGATGGAAGCACGCGAAGCGCCGAGCGTACGGAGAATCGCGATGTCAGACTGCTTTTCCTTCACGGTCATCACCAATGTGGAAACGAGCCCGAAAGCGCCGACCAAAACAATAAGAAAGAGGATGATCCCCATCATGCGTTTTTCGACCTGCACGGCTGCGAACCACGTGCGGTTTTGCCGCGACCAGTCCGTCGCATAAAGTCCGGATGGAAGCACCGACACGAGCTTGGCCGCGATCTGCGGCGCACGGTCCATGTCCGTCGTCTTGACGCGCAGTCCCTGAGGACCGCCCGTACGATAGAGTGCAGCTGCATCCTCAATATTGACCAAGGCATAAGTCGAATCGTATTCGTAGTGCCCGCTCGAAAAGTAACCCGCGACCGTGAGCTGCTTCATGCGGGGAATCAGTCCCGCCGGCGTCATGTTCCCTTCGGGCACAAGCAGCGCCACTTTGTCGCCGATATGCACGCGCAGCTGCCGCGCCAGCGCCTGGCCGAGAATGACCTGAAAGGCCTTGGGTTTCAGGTCAGAAAGCTCTGCGCCGGAAACGCTTTGCGCAAGTTCGCTCACCCCTGGTTCCTTGGCAGGATCAATCCCTTTGACGACTGCGCCGCGCACGACTGCGCCGGAACTAAAGAGCCCCTGACCTTCCACGAAGGGAGCAACGGCGACAACGTCACTTTGCGCCTGAAGTACCTTTTCGACGCCTTCCACGTCGGTGAGAGCACCTTTGCTCGCCCTGATCTCAACGTGGGGAATCACGGAAAGCATGCGGTCGCGCACTTCCTTTTGGAAGCCGTTCATCACCGAGAGCACGATGATGAGCGCGGCAACGCCAAGCGCGATGGACGCCACCGACATGCCTGAGATAAAGGACATGAAGCCGTCTTTGCGTCGGCCTCGCCTCCCGCGCCGGGTGTAGGTGAGGCCGATCATGAATTCAAATGGCGTCTGCATCGTGCTCTTGGAAATCGCTCTTGAGGCGGAATAATTCAACGCTTCGAACACCCTTTCGTTTTGCATCCGGCATGACGAAAGCGTGCGTTCGACAAAAACTGCATTCTAACGGCGCAGGATGCTTCCCCCGCGCCGCAGCAAAAGATCGAAACGGTCGACAGAAGAATGTTAGAAGACACCAACACTCCTCAATGAAGACGAAGCACCTGCAGTCCCCAAGGCTACAATCACGGGCACTATGACAACTTGCTTTTATCTCCTGCCCGGCGCCCGGCTCCCTGAGGCCGCCGCCCGCGAGACTGCGGCCGTGCTTGCAAAGTCCGACCCCGCCTCGCTTGAGGCGTGGACTGCACTCGGGACCGGCCGTGAGCCGCCTGGTCTGCAGCGCCTCGCTGAACCGCTCCACGATCGCTCACCCCATCAGGCCTGGCTCTGGAAGGTGCTCACGCACCGATCCGGCGCGCCGATCACCGCCCCTTACGAATGGATTGCTTCGGGCGGTCCCGTGCTCGACCAGGAATTCTGGAAGCTCACGCCCTGGCAGCGAAATTCGATGGGACAGCTCGAAGCCGTCGAGCTTCATGAGTCTGAGATGCCCGCTGCTGCTTGTGCGCTTGATCCTATCGCAGCACACGCCGGCATGCGTCTGATGATTTCTGGAACGACTCTCTTTCTCTGCCGCCGCAAGCCCTGGGCATTCTCAGCCGCACCGTTTAGAGATCTGGCGGACTGCGTCGGTGCAGGAGCGAGCCTCGCCGCCTGCATGACGGGCAGTGATAAGCCTGAAGCAGAAAATCTGCTTGAGGCATTCACCGCTGCCGCTCAAACGGCTGCGGGCAAACTGCCTTCGATTGAGGGCTTTTGGCTTTCGGGCGGCGGAGCATACACTCCCATTTTTCCGCCCTCGACCTACCGTGCTGTAGCCTGTGATGATCCAGTCGTCCGAGCCTGGGCAGCTGCTGCCGGTATTCCCCGCACCGCGCTCATGCCCGTTCGCAGCGGCGAACGCGAACAGGAACGGTGGGGGAAAGCGTTCGTTGACGCACCAATCGGCGAGCGCATCATCGTTATTGAGCATCTCCTCGAACCCTGGCGCCGCAGTGACTGGAGCGCCTGGCGAGAAGCGCTCCCCACGGCACTCGGCGAACTCGCACGTTGGCGCAGCCGCGAAAAAGCCGCCGGCATTGACGACGCTGTTTTCGTGCTCTTTGGCAATGCCGGCGCCGCTACGCTTTTGCCGACGCCCAAGAGCTTCAATCCGCTCAAACGCTTCAAACGGTCGGTGCTCCCGCTCGAAAGCTGGTTCATTGACAACTTTGCGGGAGAGGTTCCATGACGCGCATTCTCTCCCGTCCTTACGATCAGCATGCCGCCGATCGTCTGGCCCTTTCGGGTTTTCTGCCGCCCATTGCGCGGGCGCTTGCCGCCCGCGGCATTCAGGTGCCCTCCGATTTAGAGCAGGAATGGGCCGGCATGCTGCCGCCCGCCATGCTCGAAGGTACGCGTGAAGCAGCCGAACGGCTTGCACTCGCTCGAGAGCGGCATCAAGCCGTCACCATCGTCGCCGACTACGACTGCGACGGCGCTACGGCATGTGCCGTCGGTATCCGGGGTCTGCGCATGCTCGGCATCACCGCAAACTACTTCGTGCCGGACCGCGTGCTCCACGGCTACGGGCTCACGCCCAACGTCGTCGATATCGTCGCCGCCAGAACCCCCAAGCCGGATCTCATCGTCACGGTTGACAACGGCATCTCGTCAGCTGCGGCCGTTGACCGCGCTCGGGAGCTCGGCATCGACGTCATCATTACAGACCATCACCTGCCGGGCGCTGAACTGCCGCGGGCACAGGCGATCGTCAACCCCAATTTAACGGGCTCGACCTTCCCGTCGAAAAATCTCGCAGGCGTCGGCGTCATCTACTATGTGCTGCTCGCCCTGCGTTCGCTCCTTCGCGAACGCGGCGTCTTTGACGCTAAGACTCAGCCGCGCCTGGATGCGCTGGTGGACTTTGTGGCCCTTGGCACAGTGGCCGACGTCGTCAAGCTCGACAAAAACAACCGTATTCTGGTTTCGCAAGGCATTCGCCGCATTCGCTGCGGCCGTACGCATGCGGGGCTCGAAGCCCTGTTTGCCATTGCCGGACGCGATATTCGTACCGCGGGGGTACGCGACTTCGGCTTTGCCGTTGCGCCGCGCATCAATGCCGCCGGCCGTCTCGGAACCATGGAAAACGGCATCGAATGTCTCTTGTCGGACGATCCCGCCGCGGCCCTTGCCTTTGCCGAGAGCCTCAACTCCATCAACACCGAACGCCGCGAACTTGAAAGCGAGATGCAGCAGTTGGCTGAGGCCGCTTTATCCAATATTGACTTGGATCATCACGCCACTTTTACGATTTTCAACCCCTCTTTCAATGAGGGTGTTGTGGGATTGGTGGCAGCGCGCCTGAAGGAGCGCATCCACCGTCCGGTCATCGCGTTTGCGCCGACGGAAAACGGAGAACTCAAAGGTTCGGGCCGTTCCATTCCCGGCATACATCTGCGTGATGCACTCGACTTGACCGCCAAAGCACTGCCCGGCGTCGTACTTCGCTTCGGAGGCCATGCCATGGCGGCCGGACTTTCCATCAAACCCGAAGGGTTCAAGGATTTTCAGGCGGCGTTTGAGGAAGTCATCCGCAGCCGATGCGATGCCTCCGTTTTTGAGCGTGTTGTGCTCACCGACGGCGGACTCGCGCCCGACGAGATTACCGAAGCGCTCTGTCAGGAAATCGATGAACAAATCTGGGGACAGGGTTTTGAAGCCCCGCTCTTTGCCAACGAGGTTCACGTGCTCTCACAGACGCTTCTCAAGGGCACGCATCTCAAAATGATGCTCGAGCTCGGCGGCTCGCGTTTTGACGCCATCTTTTTCCGTCGCAAAGAACCTTTAGCGTCGCTCACGAGGATTGCCTACCGGCCGTCAGTCAATGAATTCCGCGGCCGTCGAACCGTGCAGCTGGTGGTGGAGGCGGCCGAATAAGCCGTCAGCGGAAATTCCGCCGCTTTTTCCTATGATTCGGGACGCTCAGCAGCACATGCGGCGTCCCGAAGCCGTCTATAATTTTTGTTTCCCTGTATTTTCAGGGCACGTCGGTGATTTTGTGCTTCAAAAATTCTCGAAGCCCGACGCACTTTTAGTACAACGAATACGCTCTATCCGCATAGGTCAGAAATGGAAGCTGAACGCATCAACCAAATTGAAGCCTCGATCGACGATCTTACCCGTCGGCTCAATGAACTTCGGGGGTATCTTTGACGTCGACCGCAAAGCTCGGTGCCTCGAAGAAGTAAATCGGGAAATTGAGAACCCGGACCTCTGGAATGATCCCAAACACGCCCAGGAAGTAAGCAAAGAAAAGAAGATGCTCGACGATATCGTCGGCAGCTTCAACCGTCTTACGCAGGGCATCGCCGATGCGGGCGAACTCTTTGAACTTTCTCTGGCCGAAGAGGATTTCGATTCCCTCGAAGTCATCGGAGAGGACGTGGACCGCATCGAGCACGAAGTTGCTCAGCTCGAATTCAAGCGCATGTTCAACCAGCCGATGGACTCGGCCAACTGCTATCTGGAAATTCAGTCCGGTGCGGGCGGCACGGAAGCTCAGGACTGGGCCAGCATGCTCGAGCGCATGTATATGCGCTACGCCGAACGCAAGGGCTTTAAGGTCACCCTCGAAGAAGAAACACCGGGTGAAGTCGCCGGCATCAAGTCCTGCACGCTCTTTATTGAGGGCGAATGGGCGTACGGCACGCTGCGCACCGAGACCGGCATTCATCGTCTGGTGCGTAAGAGCCCCTTTGACGCCAATGCGCGCCGTCACACCTCCTTCACCTCGGTCTACGTCTATCCGGAAGTGGATGATTCCATCGACATTGAAATCAATCCTGCCGATCTTTCCATCGACGTCTTCCGCGCTTCGGGCGCAGGCGGTCAGCACATCCAGAAGACCGAATCAGCCGTCCGAATTCACCACAAGCCCACCGGCATCATTACGATTTGTCAGGATGACCGCTCGCAGCACCGCAACCGCGAAAAAGCCATGCAGCAGCTCAAAGCCAAGCTCTATGAGCTGGAAATGCGCAAACGCATGGAAGCGCAGACGAAGCTCGAAGAGTCGAAGTCTGACATCGGCTGGGGTCACCAGATCCGCAGCTACGTGCTTGATCAGTCGCGCGTGAAGGACCTGCGTACCGGCGTTGAAACCGGCAACACGGGCGGCGTGCTCGACGGTGATCTTGACCAATTCATCGAAGCGAGCTTGAAGGGCGGCGTAAATGCCGTTCCGGCGGCCGAATAAGCCCCAAACTCCGAACTGCCCTATTCCAGACTCAACGCTTCGGAAAGCCCTGCACTGCACCTTTCCGAAGTGCTCGTTGGATCCCAACATCCGCAAAACACTTTTAGGGGAATCAAATGGCACAAGCCCAGCAGAACCCTCAGACCGTTCAGGCCCCGGCCGAAGACGAAAACCATATCATCGCCGAGCGCCGCGCCAAGCTTGCCGCGCTGCGCGCCGCCGGCGTCGCTTATCCGAACGACTTCAAGCGTACGGATCTCTTCGGCGACCTTACGGCCAAATACGGCGCTATGACGACGGAGGAGCTTGAAGCCGCCGCCCCCGAAGTTGCCTGCTCGGGCCGCATCATGCTCAAGCGCATCATGGGCAAGGCCTCCTTCTGCACGGTGCGTGACTTCACCGGCACGATGCAGTACTTCGTGCAGCAAAATGAAGTCGGCCCCGACGCCTATGCTGCCTTTAAGACGTTCGACCTCGGCGACATCGTCGCTGCCAAGGGCGTGCTTTTCCGCACCCATGCCGGCGACCTCGCCATTCGCGTGAAAGAAATCCGTCTGATGACCAAGAGCATCCGTCCGCTGCCCGATAAGCACAAGGGCCTGCAGGACACGGAGCTTTGCTACCGCCAGCGCTACGTCGACCTCATCATGAACGAGGAATCGCGCAACCGCTTCCTCACCCGCTCGAAAGCCATTGCCGCCATCCGCGCCTTCATGCTCAATCACCGCTTCCTTGAAGTGGAAACGCCGATGCTCCACCCGATCCCGGGCGGCGCCAATGCAAAGCCCTTTATCACGCACCACAATGCGCTCGATATGGATATGTACCTGCGCATCGCGCCGGAACTCTATCTGAAGCGCCTCGTGGTCGGCGGTTTTGAACGCGTCTTTGAAATCAACCGCAACTTCCGCAACGAAGGCGTGTCGGTTCGCCATAACCCCGAATTCACGATGATGGAGTTCTACGCGACGTATTGGACGTACCGCGATCAGATGGACTTCACCGAAGAGCTCCTGCGCACGGTCGCCAAAGAAGCGACGGGGTCGATGGTTCTGCAGTATCAGGGCCATGAAATCGATCTCTCCAAGCCTTTCCATCGCCTGACGCCGCTTGCCGCCATCAAGAAGTTCGCGCCGAACTACACCGATGAAGAACTCAACAACCCGGACTTCATCCGCGCCGAGCTTAAGCGCCTCGGCGGTGAGATCCCGGTTGACGCCGGTCTGGGCGCTCTGCAGATGGCGCTTTTTGAAGAAACCGCCGAAGCCAAGCTGATCGAACCGACCTTCATCATTGACTACCCGGTTGAAATCTCGCCGCTCGCCCGCGCGTCCGACGCCGATCCTGAAATCACCGAACGTTTTGAGCTTTACATTGCCGGCCGAGAAACCGCCAACGGGTTCTCCGAGCTCAACGATCCGGACGATCAGGCCGCCCGCTTCCGTGCTCAGGCTGACAAGAAGAGCCACGGCGACGACGAAGCGATGTATTACGATGCGGACTACATCCGTGCTCTGGAATACGGTCTGCCCCCGACCGCCGGCTGCGGCATCGGCATTGACCGTTTCATGATGCTGCTCACCGACGCTCCGACGATCCGCGACGTGCTGCTCTTCCCGCACATGCGCCCGGAAAACACGAAGTAATCCATGATGCAGGGTTCCTTTATCCCTGCGTTTGGAAGCTCATCGAGCCGGCCCTTCGGGTCGGCTCACTTCAAAGCCCGCCGCGAGGCACTCACGCGAGTCCTCACTGCGGGCTTTGTGCTTCCGGACGCATCCGGCAGCTGGTCAAGCGCAGCGCTGTGCGCGCACCCGGGGCTGATCCCCATTCGCCTTTCAAGCGGCGCTCTCATCGGCCGAACGGCTCCCGAATGGGCGGACAAAATCAGCCGCATGCCCGGCATGACCAAGCACCAAACAGGGCTGCGTCTCGATGCGGCACATTTGCTCGACTTTGGCATCGCAATGCGGGCCGCCCACCTTTCTCAAGGATGGCGCGAAGAGCTCCTTGACCTCTTCAGTCTTTCCGAGTCGGCGCAAGGGGCTGCCTCAGTGCGCCTCGAGCGAGCGCTCTACCGTCCTCTGGGAGCGCTGACCCGCGCGGTTCATCTCTCGGCTCGTTTGCGCGATCCCGTCGACGAATTCGACCCGGTTTATATCCTCGGGCAGCGAAGCCGCACCAAACGCGTCGGCCCCGGCCTGTGGGACGGCCTCGCCGCAGGAATGGTGGGCGCGGGTGAAACGCCCGCTGAAGCGCTGCTGCGCGAAGCGCAAGAAGAGGCGTCGCTCCCAGCTGCGGACGCACAAAATGCTCGATACCTGGGCAGCTTTTTAATTTCCCGGGCCGTATCGGGCGGCTGGATGTTAGAAGCGTCTTATACCCACGACCTTGTGCTCCCCGCAGGCTTCGAACCCTGCGCGGCAGATCATGAAGTCGAGCGCTTTGCACGCTTTTCGGCACGGGAAGTGCTCGACCTGATTGAAGCACGCAAGGTTATGCACGAAGCGGCTTCGTCTCTTCTCTTTTCCATGGCGGCAACGCCCAGCGCCGCGGATTAAGGGCTCTTTTCAAGGTTTCTCAATCTTGACATCCTCTCCGCTCTGATCTCTGGACCACCCACCCGCTGTCAAGCGGTCTACCGCTGTTTTTGATTCCGGA
>OGCN01002971.1_pt1 | contig 17213 bp, 10 predicted proteins | sample 1570181 | NCBI WGS metagenome assembly OGCN01 (sample SAMEA4370584, study PRJEB24528) | human gut metagenome | reverse complement strand
ATTCCTTACTGGCTGTAAGGGATATTAACCATAAATATATTGTAGTAGAAAGGAGGATGGAATCCAGATGAAGAAGGTAGAACATTTGATTAAGGAAGTCTATCCGGGCTCCATCGCAGAAGAATTGGAGATTGAACCGGGAGATGTGCTGCTGTCGATCAATGATCAGTCAATTGAAGATGTGTTTGATTATCGTTATATGATAAAGGACGAATATATAGAAGTGCTTATTCGCAAACCGGATGGAGAAGAATGGGTTCTGGAAATCGACAAGGATTACGATGACGATCTTGGTATCGAATTCGAGAATCAGTTGATGAGTGATTACAAATCATGCAGCAATAAATGCATTTTTTGTTTTATTGATCAGATGCCGCCGAATATGCGAGAGACCTTATACTTTAAAGATGATGATTCCAGACTTTCTTTCTTACAGGGGAATTATATTACGCTGACTAATATGAAAGAAAAGGACGTAGACCGCATTATCAAGATGCAGCTGGCGCCGATCAACATTTCCGTGCAGACTACGAACCCGGAACTTCGTTGTAAAATGCTGAATAACCGATTTGCAGGAGAAAAGTTGAAATTTTTAGATCAGCTTTATGAAGGTCATGTGGAGATGAATGGTCAGATCGTGTGTTGTAAAGGTGTGAATGATGGAAAAGAGCTGGAACGCACGATGGACGATCTGTCAAAATATCTTCCGTTTATGCGCAGTGTCTCTGTTGTGCCTGCGGGTATCACGAAGTACAGAGACAATCTTTATCCGCTGGAACTTTTTACGAAAGAAGAGGCTGGAGAGATTATTGATATGATCGAGAGCCTTCAGAAAAAATATTATGAAGAATATGGACTTCATTTTATGCATGCAAGCGATGAATGGTATATTACCGCTGGACGTGATTTTCCGGAAGAAGAGCGGTATGACGGATATATCCAGTTGGAAAATGGTGTCGGTATGATGCGACTTTTCATTACAGAATTCACGGAAGCGCTTGAGCAGGTGAAAAGCAATCCTGGATATCTCAAAATGCGTGAAGAAGTGAAGCGCACGGTCACAATCGCGACCGGAAAATTGACTTACGCAACCATTTGTTCATTTGCAGAGCGTATGATGGAGGCATTTCCGGGACTTCAGATCCATGTATTTGCCATAAGGAATGATTTCTTTGGTGAGACAATTACCGTATCCGGACTGATTACCGGACAGGATCTGACTGCTCAGATAAAAGAGTACCAGGAGAATAGTAGGAAACATTTTGTGGAAAAAATCTCTGATGCGAAGAAATTTGTGGATAACATAGGAAGTGCTGATAAAAATGTGCATGGATTAGGAGAAGATCTCATTATTCCATGTAACATGCTTCGTACCGGAGAAAGAGTATTTTTGGATGACTGGACTGTGGAAGACGTGGAACAGAAGCTCGGAATGCGGCTTATTCCAATAGAATCTGGTGGAGGAGATTTTGTCGAGGCAATTCTGAATCCGGAATATAGTATGGAGCGTACCAATGATAATTTTGTCTATGTAAAGGCGTATGACAGATAATGTAATTGAAAAATAAGTATGACTAAAAAATAACATTAAAAAAAGTAATGAGCAGAGGGTGTCCAAATAGAAGCGTTGCATTATATAATATATGAGTTGAAAAAATGATTCAGGAGGAAAAGAATGAATACAAAAGAAGCAAAACAGTCTGTTCAGATGGACAAAGCATTGTTTGATTTTTACGGGAAGCCTTCCATTGGACAATCACTGCCACTTGCGATACAGCACGTACTGGCTATGATCGTCGGCTGCGTAACGCCTTCTATTATCGTGGCAGGCGTAGCAGGTCTTTCACAGGAAGACTCTGTGATTCTTATTCAGGCAGCACTTGTGATGTCTGCATTGACGACATTGATTCAGTTATTTCCGTTTATTAAGACAAAATGGTTCACTATCGGAGCAGGACTTCCGGTCATGATGGGAATCAGTTTCGCATATGTGCCAAGTATGCAGGCAATTGCTGCGGATTTTGATATTGCAACGATTCTTGGAGCGCAGATTGTTGGTGGTATCATTGCACTTTTAGTGGGATTAAATATTAAGAGGATCCGCAAGTTCTTCCCGCCGCTTATTACCGGTACGGTAGTGTTTTCTATTGGATTATCTTTGTATCCGACCGCGATCAATTATATGGCCGGAGGAGCCAGCAGTGAAAATTACGGTTCATGGAAGAACTGGCTCGTAGCAATTATTACATTGATTATTGTAACGACACTTAATCATTTTGGAAAAGGTATCTGGAAACTGGCATCTATCTTAATTGGAATTATTGGTGGATATATTGTAGCACTTTGTTTTGGAATGGTAGATTTTTCTTCCGTTGCACAAGCGGCAATCTTCCAGCTTCCGAAGCCGATGCATTTTGGAATTAAGTTTGAGCCTTCATCTTGCGTAGCACTTGGTATTTTGTTTGCTATTAACTCTGTGCAGGCAATTGGAGATTTCTCTGCAACTACAACAGGTTCTATGGATCGTATGCCGACAGATACGGAATTATCCGGTGGTATTGTAGGCTATGGAATCAGCAATATTTTTTGCGCATTTTTCGGTGGACTTCCGACAGCAACTTACAGCCAGAATGTAGGTATTGTATCTACAACAAAAGTTATCAGCCGCAGAGTGCTTGGAATTGCTGCTGCGATTCTGATGGCGGCCGGATTGATCCCGAAATTTTCATCAATACTGACTACGATTCCTTATTGCGTGCTGGGAGGAGCAACAATTTCTGTATTTGCATCAATTGCAATGACAGGTATGAAGCTGATTACAACAGAGCCGATGGATTTCCGAAATACAACAGTTGTTGGACTTGCAGTTGCAGTCGGCATGGGTGTGACTCAGGCAAGTGAATCACTGGCACAGTTCCCGGACTGGGTAACGACTATATTTGGAAAATCACCGGTAGTTCTTGCAACTATTGTGGCGATTGTGTTAAACTTAACTCTGCCAAAAACAAAGAAGTAGATTTTGAGTTTGTTGGACGGGGGTTTTTAAAAGAGGGTAACCCTTTTTTGAAAGCCTCCGTTTTGTAGTGTTTATTGATTTTAGGGAAAGTAACAGTTTGTTGGAGAATGTGAATATGGAAGAACAAAAAAGCGGACAAGAATCAGGAAAACAGGGGCAAAAGCCTCATAAGAGAAGAAAGCGTTATTCCGGGACGCATCCGAAAAAGTATGAAGAAAAATATAAGGAATTAAATCCTGAAAAATATGGAGATACGATTGAAAAGGTCATAGGAAAGGGCAGCACTCCGGCAGGTATGCATATTTCCATTTGTGTGCAGGAGATCCTGGATTTTCTGGACATCAAACCGGGTCAGCATGGGCTGGATGCAACACTTGGCTATGGCGGACACACAAGAAAGATGTTGGAAAAGCTGGAAGGACATGGTCACATTTATGGTCTTGACGTGGATCCGATTGAGTCCGAGAAGACAAAAAAGAGACTGCGTGATCTAGGATATGGAGAAGATATTTTGACTGTGAAATTATGCAATTTTGCAGACATTGACAAAGTGGCAGAAGAACATGGAAAGTTTGACTTTGTACTGGCAGATCTTGGTGTGTCCTCTATGCAGATCGATAACCCGGAACGCGGTTTTACTTACAAATTTGACGGACCTTTGGACCTGCGCATGAACCCACAAAAAGGAGAAAGCGCGGCACAGCGTTTGAAAAGCATGGACGCAGAAGAAATAGAAGGAATGCTGGTGGAAAACTCTGATGAACCATACGCAGCAGAGATAACAGAAGTGCTGATGAATTGGAGAAAACACGGGAAATCTCCGGAAACTACAACAGAATTAAAAGAAGCAATCGAAGAAGCTCTGACATTTCTTCCGGAGAAAGAGAAAAAAGAGGCGGTCAAGAAATCATGTCAGAGAACATTCCAGGCACTTCGCATCGACGTGAACCAGGAATTTGAAGTGTTATATGCATTCTTAGATAAACTGCCACAAGTCATGAACCCAGGTGGAAGAATTGCAATCCTGACCTTTCATTCCGGGGAAGACAGACTTGTGAAACGAGCTTTTAAAGAAGGAAAAAAAGCAGGAATTTACAGCGAAATCTGTAAAGACGTGATTCGTCCATCAGCACAGGAATGCGCAAGAAATCCACGCGCAAAATGCACAAAAATGAGATGGGCAATTATTTAACAAAGGATGTAGTGAAATGTTAAAGTACTACGTCCCCATCATTGATTGGCGGTGTCACCTTTGTGCATTGTGAATAAAAATGGGAAGGATTTTTTATGAAGTATTACCTTGCTCCGCTTGAGGGGATTACAACTTATATATATCGTCGGGCTTATCATCAGCATTTTGCACCGATGGATAAGTATTTTGCGCCCTTTCTGGTACCACATACGAAGAAGGGGTTCAGTACGAAGGAGAAGAATGATGTGATGCCAGAGCACAGTCCGGGCATGAATCTTGTGCCACAGATTATGAGCAATCAGGCGGACTCATTTTTACATACGGTTGAGAAACTGAAGGTCTATGGCTATGAAGAAGTGAATCTGAACCTGGGCTGTCCCTCCAAGACAGTTGTGTCTAAAGGGCGTGGCTCTGGATTTCTTGCAGATCCGGACGGATTGGACCGGTTTTTGGATGAGATTTTTAAAAAATGTGATGTGAAAATTTCAATTAAGACAAGAATTGGAAAAGATGATCCGGAAGAATTTGCGCGGCTTCTTGATATTTACAATCAGTATCCGGTAGAGGAACTGATTATTCATCCGCGGGTACAGAAGGATTTTTATAAAAATCAACCGAATCTTGGTGCGTTTCATGATGCGGTGGAGGAAAGTAAGATTCCGCTTTGCTATAACGGAGATATTTTTACGCCAGAAAGTTATGAAGAGATGAAACGGGAATTTCCGCAGGTAGATACCTTTATGCTTGGAAGAGGGATTTTAATGAATCCGGCTCTGCTTGATCTTATCCGTATGAGAGAAAAAACAGATGTGAAAAAAACAGATGTGAAAAAGACAACTGATATAGATGTGACTGAGTGGAAAAAAGAAGAAACGTCACGAAAAATGCAGAGTGCAGACAGATATAAAAAGGAAATCCATGCATTTCTTGAACAGATTAAATGTGATTATCTGGAAGTGGGAATGGGTGAGAAAAATACGTTATTTAAGTTAAAAGAGCTGTGGGCATATATGGGACAGAACGCTCCGGAAGCGAAGAAGGCGCTGAAAAGGATCCGGAAATCTCAGAGTATGGCAGATTACGACAGTGCCAGCCGGGAAGCGTTGGAAGATTTCATACTTTTTTAATTGCATCTGCTGTAGAAAAGAAGTACAATTAACATCGTGCCGAATAGAGGAGTTTTCGGTGAAGGTACAATGAAAAGTGGATCAGCAGCAAAAGGAAAGGAAGTAAATAGATGGAACAGAAAACAAGAGGCGGGAGAGGCTTCTGGTATATCTGGGGATCTGTGCTTATCAAACTGGGAATTGCATATCTTGTATATATGGCGGCGGTATCACTTCTTGCAGGCGTACATCTGATGCAGATGACAGGTGGAGATGCAGATGCGATGATGCAGATTGCGCAGAGTACAGCACAGTCCGGAAAATTATATGATCAGATCACAAATGAGCTAATGAACTGGGCTGTTTATATTGAGGGCGTGGCAGCGCTGATTACGATTCCAGTCATGTTATTTTTATTTCACAGAGACAGCAGAAAAGAAAAAGAGCTTGGGATTGTAACGGAAAAAGCGTCAATTTGGAAATATATTGCAATTATAGTGATGTTTGCAGTTATGGCACTTGGGCTTAATAATCTGATATTTTTAAGTGATCTGTCAGCAGCGAGTGAAACTTATTCCGATACAATGCAGACTTTATACGGACAGGGATTTGCAGTGCAGATTCTCGTGCTTGGAATTTTGATGCCGACATGTGAAGAACTGGTGTACAGAGGACTTGTCTATAAAAGATTACGTTATACTTCACCGTTTTGGGCAGCGGCTTTGTATTCATCACTCGTATTTGCATTTACCCATGGCAATCTTGTCCAGGGACTTTATGGTTTTATCATGGGCATGATGTTCTGTTATGTGTATGAAAAATATGGTTCTGTGAAAGCACCGATACTTGCGCATATTACAGCGAATATCCTGTCAGTGGTTGGAACGCAGTTCCAATGGTTCGACTGGTTGTTCAAAGATCCGATGCGTGTCGGAATTTCAACAGTGTTATGTGCATTTATTGCATCAAGTATTTATGTTATGATTCAGAGATTGAACACAGATACAACTAAAAATAATAGCCAAAACGAGGGGTAGTTATCAGACTACTCCTTTTACAATCATAAAATATCTAATTATCTGACAATTTAAAAAGAAGTTTTTATTTACAAATTTGAAAAATGGGTGTATAGTAGGAAAAAATAAAAAATGTAAGAAAGGACTCAGATATTATGAACGGGCAACAGCGACAGAAAAATGCTGGCTTGTATCGTCCTTCGTTTGAACACGATAACTGTGGTATTGGAGCAATCGTCAATATCAAGGGCCAGAAAAGTCACGATACCGTGGCGAATGCATTAAAGATTGTAGAACAATTAGAACATAGAGCGGGCAAAGATGCCGAAGGTAAGACAGGTGATGGAGTAGGAATTCTGTTACAGATTTCTCACAAGTTTTTCTCCAAAGTCTGTAAACCTTTCGGCATCTTTTTAGGTTCTGAGAGAGATTACGGCGTAGGTATGTTTTTCTTCCCTCAGGACGAACTGAAAAGAAATCAGGCAAAGAATATCTTTGAAGTGATTGTGGAAAAAGAAGGAATGGAATTCCTGGGCTGGCGAGAAGTACCGGTACATCCGGATGTGCTTGGAAGTCGTGCAGTAGAGTGTATGCCATGCATCATGCAGGGATTTATCAAGCGGCCGGAAAAGGTTGAAAAAGGAATTGACTTCGACAGACGTCTGTATGTGGTACGACGTGTCTTTGAGCAGAGCAGCGATGATACTTATGTAGCTTCACTGTCAAGCAGAACGATTGCTTATAAGGGAATGTTTCTGGTAGATCAGTTACGTCTCTTTTTTGCAGATCTTCAGGATAAGGATTATGAATCTGCCATTGCACTGGTTCATTCCAGATTCAGTACGAACACGAATCCAAGCTGGGAGAGAGCACATCCGAACCGTTTTATTGTACACAACGGCGAGATTAATACAATCCGTGGTAACAGGGATAAGATGCAGGCAAGAGAGGAAAATATGGAATCTGAAGATTTAAAAGGAGAACTTCACAAAGTCCTTCCGGCAATCAATGCCACAGGTTCTGACTCCGCTATGCTTGACAATGCCATTGAATTTATGGTCATGAGTGGCATGGAACTTCCACTGGCAGTTATGATTTCTATTCCGGAGCCGTGGGCAAATAATAAGAGCATGTCCCAGAAGAAGAAAGATTTCTATCAGTATTATGCAACAATGATGGAACCATGGGATGGTCCGGCATCAATTCTGTTCAGTGATGGAGATTGTATGGGAGCAGTTCTTGATAGAAACGGACTTCGCCCGTCCAGATATTACATTACAGATGATGATCAGTTGATTTTATCATCTGAGGTCGGAGTTATGGATATTGCACCAGAGAAAATCATAGTAAAAGAAAGACTTCGTCCAGGTAAAATGCTTCTGGTCGATACGGTTCAGGGACGTGTCATCGGAGACGAAGAGCTGAAAGAAATGTATGCGGACAGACAGCCTTATGGTGAGTGGCTGGACAGCAATCTGATTGAGCTTAAGAATCTGAAAATTCCGAACCAGTTAGTACCGACCTACAAACCAGAGGAGCTTAAGAGACTTCAGAAAGCATTTGGTTATTCTTATGAGGAAGTAGAAACTTCTATCAAAAATATGGCACTCAACGGTGGAGAAGGAACTGCTGCCATGGGTATTGACACACCACTTGCAGTACTTTCGGATAAGCATCAGAACCTGTTCAATTATTTTAAACAGTTATTTGCACAAGTTACGAATCCACCGATTGACGCAATCCGTGAGGAAGTGGTAACATCCACGACTGTATACATCGGAGCAGACGGAAATCTTCTGGAAGAAAAAGCAGAAAACTGCAAGATGCTCAAGGTCAATAATCCGATCCTTACAAATGTTGACCTTCTGAAGATTAAGAACATGAAACAGGATGGATTCAAAATTGCAGAGATTCCGACTATTTATTATAAAAATTCCAGTCTGGAAAAAGCAATGGATTACCTGTTTATCGAAGTAGATCGTGCAATCCGTGACGGAGCGAATATTTTGATCCTTTCTGACCGTGGTGTTGACGAGTATCATGTGGCTATGCCGTCACTTCTGGCATTGTCCGGACTGCAACAGCATCTGGTGCGCACGAAGAAGAGAACTTCCGTTGCAATCATTCTTGAGACCGGAGAGCCAAGAGAAGTACATCATTTTGCGACATTACTTGGATATGGAGCATGCGCAGTCAATCCATATCTTGCACATGAGACAATCCGTCAGCTTATTGATACAGGCATGCTGCAGAAAGATTATTACGCTGCAGTTGATGATTACAATCACGGAATCTTAAGCGGCATTGTAAAAATTGCTTCTAAAATGGGTATTTCCACAATTCAGTCTTATCAGGGAGCAAAGATTTTTGAGGCCATTGGATTAAAAGAAGAATTTATTAACAGATATTTTACGGATACAGTCAGCCGTGTTGGCGGCATCGGTATTGAGGAGATTGCACAGGATTATCTTGCAAGACATTCTCAGGCATTTGATCCACTTGGACTGGAAGTAGATCTGACACTGGATAGTCTCGGACAACACAAATCCAGAAGCTGTGGCGAGGAACATCTGTACAATCCACGTACGATCCATATGCTTCAACAGTCTACAAGACTTGGCAATTATGAAATGTTTAAGCAGTACACAGATATGGTAAATGAAGAAGGTGCCCACATTAATCTGCGAGGTCAGCTTGATTTTAATTATCCGAAGAAAGGTATTCCGATTGAAGAAGTAGAGAGTGTGGATGAAATCGTTCAGCGATTCAAGACAGGTGCTATGTCCTACGGATCCATTTCCAAGGAGGCGCATGAGACGCTTGCAATCGCCATGAACCGTCTGCATGGTAAATCCAACAGCGGTGAAGGTGGTGAGGAAATCGAGCGTCTGGATACAGAAAAATGTTCTGCAATTAAGCAGGTCGCTTCCGGACGATTTGGTGTAACAAGCAGATATCTTGTCAGCGCAAAAGAGATTCAGATTAAAATGGCACAGGGTGCAAAACCAGGAGAAGGTGGACATCTTCCAGGAGGAAAGGTCTATCCGTGGATTGCCAAGACAAGACATTCTACGCCAGGTGTCAGCCTGATCTCACCACCACCGCATCACGATATTTACTCTATCGAGGATCTGGCACAGCTCATTTATGACTGTAAAAATGCAAATAAAGACGCAAGGATTTCCGTAAAACTTGTATCTGAAGCAGGTGTTGGAACTGTCGCAGCCGGAGTCGCAAAAGCAGGAGCCGGACTGATCCTGATCTCTGGATATGATGGAGGAACCGGAGCGGCGGCTAAGAGTTCTATCCACAATGCAGGACTTCCTTGGGAGCTTGGACTTGCGGAAACACATCAGACATTGATCCAAAATGGACTGCGTGAACGTGTCCGTATTGAGACAGATGGAAAATTGATGAGTGGTCGTGACGTGGCAATTGCAGCAATCCTTGGAGCAGAAGAATTTGGATTTGCGACAGCACCACTTGTAACTATGGGATGCGTTATGATGCGGGTGTGTAATCTGGATACATGTCCGGTTGGTGTGGCAACACAGAATCCGGAACTTCGCAAGAACTTCCGCGGAAAACCGGAATACGTCATCAACTTTATGAGATTCATCGCACAGAATCTGCGCGAATATATGGCAAAATTAGGTGTTCGTACGATTGATGAACTGGTTGGAAGGACTGACCTTCTGAAAGTCAAAGAAGTGCCGACATCTGATCGTGCAGCAACACTGGATTTAAGCCAGATCCTGCAAAACCCTTATGAGGGAACAAAGACACCAATGACTTATAATCCAAAGAAGATTTATGATTTCGAACTGGAGAAGACGCTGGACGAAAGAGTCCTTGTAAAAGAACTGCTTCCGGCACTTGAAAAGCATCAGAAGAGAAGCCTGGAAGTCGATGTCACGAACACCAACCGTACATTTGGAACAATTTTCGGATCAGAAATTACAAGAAGATATCCGGAAGGCGTAGAGGAAGACAGTTATGTGATCAAATGTACCGGAGCAGGCGGTCAATCATTTGGTGCATTTATTCCAAAGGGTCTGACACTGGAACTTGTAGGAGACGGCAATGATTATTTTGGTAAAGGTCTCTCAGGCGGAAAACTGATCGTGTATCCACCGAAGGGTGTTACATTTAAACACGAAGAGAATATTATAATAGGAAATGTTGCACTTTACGGAGCAACCAGTGGTAAAGCTTTTATCAATGGTGTGGCAGGTGAGCGTTTTGCAGTCCGAAACTCTGGCGCAAAAGCAGTTGTAGAAGGTGTTGGTGATCATGGATGTGAGTACATGACCGGCGGATGCGTTGTTGTTCTTGGCAAGACTGGAAAGAACTTTGCAGCCGGAATGAGCGGCGGTGTCGCTTATGTACTGGATCTGAACAGTGATCTTTATAAGAATATTAATAAGCAGATGGTAAATATTGAACGAGTAACTTCGAAGTTTGAAATCAACGAGTTGAAAGAAATGATCGAAGAGCATGTGGCTTATACGAATTCTGAGAGCGGAAAAGAAATTCTGGACCACTTTACCGATTATCTGCCGAAATTTAAGAAAATCATTCCGATTGATTACGAGAAAATGCTTTCTACTATCGTTCAGATGGAAGAACAGGGCATGAGCAGTGAGCAGGCTAGAATTGAAGCATTTTACGCAATTAAAGAAGGAAGAAGATAGGGGGCGGACAACGTGGGAAAACCAACAGGATTTATGGAATATGAAAGACAGGATAAGCCGGCAGAGTCACCGAAGGAGCGAATCAAACATTTCCGCGAATTCCACACACCTTTGTCAAAAGAAGAACAGGAGCGCCAAGGTGCAAGATGTATGGCGTGTGGCGTTCCGTTCTGCCAGGCAGGACAGATGATTATGGGGATGGCAAGTGGCTGCCCTCTCCATAACCTGGTGCCGGAGTGGAATGATCTGATTTACCACGGCAACTGGGAAGAGGCTTATTACAGGTTAAAAAAGACGAATAATTTTCCGGAATTCACTTCCAGGGTATGTCCTGCACTTTGTGAGGCAGCATGTACATGTGGACTCAACGGAAATGCAGTATCATCAAAAGCGAATGAGTACAGTATTATTGAAAATGCTTACGAAAAAGGATACGCCGCGGCAAGACCGGTGAAAGTCAGAACCGGAAAGAAAGTAGCTGTTGTGGGATCAGGACCGTCCGGACTTGCTGTGGCAGATATGCTGAACCGCAGAGGACATAGCGTGACAGTGTTTGAACGGGAAGACAAAGTCGGAGGACTTCTTCGTTACGGAATTCCAAACATGAAACTGGAAAAACAGTATATTGACCGTAAGGTAAATATTATGGAAGAAGAAGGAATTACATTTGTAACAAATTGCAATATCGGTAAAGACAAAAAAGCTTCTTCTATATTAAAAGAGTTTGACCGTGTAGTTCTCTGCTGTGGAGCTTCTCATCCAAGAGATATCAAAGCACCGGGACGGGACGCAAAAGGAATTTATTTCGCAGTCGATTTCCTGAAGTCCACGACAAAAGCATTGTGGGCAAATGATATGAAACTGGTGGATGGCACATACATTTCTGCAAAGGGAAAACACGTTATCGTTATTGGCGGAGGTGATACGGGAAATGACTGTATCGGAACTTCTATGAGACATGGCGCAAAATCTGTTCTTCAAGTAGAAATGATGCCCAAAGCACCAGATACTCGTGCAGATAACAACCCGTGGCCGGAGTGGCCAAAAGTCTGCAAAACAGACTATGGTCAGGAAGAAGCAGCGGCAGTCTTCGGACATGATCCGCGTGTATATCAGACAACGGTCAAAGAGTTCATCAAAGATAAGGAAGGAAATCTCTGCAAGGTCACACTTGTGAAGCTGGAGCCGAAGAAAGACGAGAAAACCGGACGCATGATGATGACTGAGATACCGGGAACTGAGTATACAGTACAGTCAGATCTTGTACTTATTGCAGCAGGATTTCTTGGAAGTGAAGAATATGTGACAAAAGCATTTGGCGTGGAAGTCAATGCGCGTACAAATGTGGCAACATCGGCAGGTGAGTATCATACAAATGTGGAGCGGGTGTTCACAGCGGGAGATATGCACAGAGGTCAGTCACTGGTTGTATGGGCAATCCGCGAAGGAAGAGAAGCCGCACAGGAAATCGATGTCAGCCTGATGGGATATACGAATATGAATGTACAGTAACAAAATAAGTATCGGGTGAGAACTTCAAACAAGCTTGATTTCTCACCCCATATTTATTTTTCTGCATGGCTTGACTGGTCCTGACTGGTCCAAATGTTACAAAAATGTTAAAAAATATTGCAAATATGTACTGACTCATGTATAATAACATCTAGATGTAGTAGTAAAACTATATAAAATTGTATACATTTGAGTGAGGAAGTTTTTATATGAATAAATTTGGAAGAAGAATACTGGCAGCATTAATTACGAGCAGTTTAGTAGTTACACCGGTTTTGGCAGCACCTTCAGTAGATGATCTTCAGAAGAGTAAGGCATCAGCGCAAAGTGAAGTAAACTCACTTCAGTCACAGCTTCAGAGTATTGTAAGTAAGATTACTCAATTGGAAGCTGATCTTACAACAAAGGGTGAAGAGATTATTCAGGCGCAGGCAGATCTGGAACAGGCGCAGGAAGACGAGAAGACACAGTATGCGGCTATGAAGCTTCGTATCAAGTATATGTATGAGGCTGGTGATGCAACAGCGCTTGAATCACTGGTAAGCTCAGAAGATTTTTCAGATCTGTTAAGTAAAGCTGAGTATGTTCAAAGTGTACATGGATATGATCGCGACAAGCTGGAAGAATATGTTGCAACTAAGCAGAAGATTGCTGATCTGAAGGATCAGCTTGAGACAGAGCAGTCACAGCTTGAGAGCATGCAGACAGAATATGAGACAGAAGAGTCTAATCTGACAACTCTGATTGATTCAAAACAGGCAGAAGTAGCAGATCTTGATTCACAGATTCAGGAAGCGGCAGAGAAGGCGGCGAAAGAAGAGGAAGAGCGTCAGAAGAAAGCAGAAGAGGAAAGACAGAAACAACTTCAGGCAGCATCTCAGAATAGTACAACAACGAATAGTAATTCAGGCAGCTCCAATAGTTCAAGCAGCTCCAATAGTAATAAAGGAAACAGCAGCTCGAATTCAAGCAGTTCCAGTAACAAAGGAAACAGCAGTTCATCATCAGGCAGCAGTTCTGGTAGTTACGTATCCGGAAGTACAGTATCCCGTGCATATTCAGCACTTGGAAAACCGTATGTATGGGGAGCGGCAGGACCGAATTCTTTCGATTGTTCCGGACTTGTAAGTTTCTGTCTGACAGGAAGATATTCACATACATATAGCTCCAGTGATTTCGTTGGATTGACTAAGGTAAGTAATCCACAGCCAGGAGATATTTGTGTAAGAGTTGGGCATGTAGGTGTTTATATAGGTGGAGGTCAGATGATTCATGCACCACACACAGGAGATGTAGTGAAAATATCTGCAGTACCATCTAATATGTGGTACGTTCGTCCATAAAGTATATAAGAAAATGAATAATTTAATGCCAGTTCTTTTTTTGAAAGGACTGGCATTTGTCATATACAAGAGCATATCTAGACATCTTTGATGGAATTGTATCTGAAATGGTAAAAAAATGAACACAAAATGATAAAGATTGCGTCAAATTTGTAGCGGGTTGCGTAAACTATGAAAAATGTGTATAATAACGATGGGGCGTTTTCGAAAGAAAAATAATTAAAAGAGGGAAGATGAATATGAACAAAATAGGTAAGAGAATTCTGGCGGCGGCAGTTGCCAGTTCTGTACTTGTGACACCGGTTTTCGCAGATCCATCTGTTGACGATTTGAAAAAGAGCAAAGAGTCCGCACAGAATGAAGTAAGTTCACTCCAGACCCAGCTTAATACAGTAGTGGGAAAGATTACGGAACTGGAGTCTCAACTTAGCAGTAAAGGTGAAGAGATTATTCAGGCACAGTCAGATCTGGAAGATGCCGAGGCAGAAGAACAGAAACAGTATGCAGATATGAAGGTTCGTATTAAGTATATGTACGAAGCTGGCGATCAGAGTGCTGTAGAAAGCTTAGTTGGTTCAGAGGATTTCTCTGATATGGTCAACAAAGCGGAATATGTAAGTAATGTACATAATTACGACAGACAGAAATTACAGGAGTACGTAGAGACAAAGCAGAAGATTTCTGATCTGAAAGATCAATTGGAAGAAGAACAGTCACAGCTTGAAAGTATGCAGACAGAGTATGAGTCACAGGAGTCGAAACTTGATAACCTGATCGCATCTAAACAGGCAGAGGTGTCTGATCTGGATCAGCAGATCGAAGAAGCTGAGCGTAAGGCGGCGGAAGAAGAGCTGAAGAGACAGCAGGAAGAAGCAGCAAGACAGGCAGCGGCAGCAGAAGCAGCAAGACAGCAGGCTGCATCGAACAGGAATAATTCTTCCAGCTCATCAAGCAATAGCTCAAGTAATAGCAATAAGGGAAATAGTTCCCATAAAGGAACAAGCAACAATGCTCCAAGTTATGTATCAGGAGACGCAGTGTCCCGTGCGTATTCTGCACTTGGAAAACCGTATGTATGGGGAGCGACAGGACCGAATTCCTTTGACTGTTCAGGTCTTGTAGGTTTCTGCCTGACAGGTAGATATTCACGTTCCTGCACATCAGCGTCATTGAATGCCCTTCCGACAGTGAGTAACCCACAGCCTGGAGATGTGTGTGTAAGATCCGGACACTGTGGAATTTACATTGGAAATGGTCAGATGATCCATGCACCACATACAGGTGATGTAGTAAAAGTAGCAAGTGTCCCTTCTAATATGAGAATCGTACGTCCTTAATAAAAGAATATTGAATTTATTTGCCAGGATTTCTTTTGAATCCTGGCATTTTTAATATCATGATGCCAGTGGGAGTGCGAAGCACGGAACAATCCGTAGGCATCATAGTTGGGGCTTTTGCCCCCAACATCTTTAGGAAATTACAATTTCCATGATATAAAAACTCCGAGGCATTCTTGAATTGAGTCATATTTGAACCATAGGTGAGTCACATTTGAAAATGTCTGAAAAAAACAATCTCATTATTGATAATTCAGTAAAATTATTGTATTCTGAACGTATAAGGCAAATGAGGAGTATAACATTCGGGTGGGGGAGAAACCTGAATGTGAAAGGGTAATTAATAAGGAAGGGTGAGAAAATGAAAGTACGAGTTGTTCGGGCGCTTATTGCCTCTGCTGCAGTGAGCACTTTATTTGTTACGACAGCGTTTGTAACACCAGTATTTGCGGAACCGGAGAATCAGGTGGAAGCACTGGAAAATCAGAAAAGTGAGGTTGAGGCACAGGCAGATAGTATCAATTCCCAGTTGGTTTCATTGTTGGTCAGCTATAAGGCGCTACAACAAGACATTGAGAATCAGCAGGTGAGAATTGGTGAGGTTGGACAAGACCTTGCAGTTGCGCAAGAGAATGAGCAAAAGCAATATGAAGATATGAAGCTTCGTATAAAATATATGTATGAAAATGGTGATGCATCATTTGCAGAGGCTATTCTGACTGCAACATCTTATTCGGATTTAGTCAATAAGTCTGAGTATGTCGAGAAAGTTCATGGTTATGACCGAAACAAACTAATGGAATATGTGCAGACAAAAGAAGAAGTTGCGAATTTGAAAACAGAACTTGAAGGCGAACAGGCAGATATGGAAGTCATGGCGCAGGAGATGAGTTCACAACAGGCAAATTTAGAATCAACTTTAACCCAGATGCGTGCCCAGATCGCAGATTTTGACAGCCAGCTTGCAAGTGCGCAGGCAGAGGCAGATGCAAAAGTAGCAAGAATGCAGGAAGAGCAGCAAATAGCTCAGAGTAAGAGTGAAAATCAGACGGGAAATGTTTCATCGGCTAATCAGGTGGGTTCAGCAGCCAATACAGGAACGACAAAGCCAACCGGAGGAAATGCAATACCGTCAACGGGGAATACAACGCCATCGACCGGAAATACAGGAACGACAAAGCCGGCCGGAGGAAATACAACACCGTCAACGGGAAATACAACGACGCCATCGACTGGAAATGTAAGTACGACAACACCATCAACTGGAAATACAGGGATGACGACAAAGCCGTCAACAGGAAGTTCTTCTAATACAAGCAAGCCGGGCAATGCATCTGCTGGACAGAAGATTGCCAACAAAGGCTGTGAATACATAGGAAATCCGTATGTATATGGAGGAAACAGTCTGACGAATGGAATTGACTGTTCTGGGTTTGTGCAGCAGATTCATGCAAAATTTGGAATATCGACACCGAGAAATTCCACATCACTTCGTTATGGCGGAAAAGCTGTAGCTGTTTCAGATATGATGCCGGGAGATGTAGTCTGTTATGAGGGGCATGTCGCAATTTATATTGGTGGAGGACAGATAGTACATGCTTCCAATAGTAAACCTTATCCGGCAGGTGGAATAAAAACGTCCAACGCATATTACAGAACGATTGTTGCTGTAAGACGTTACTGGTAGTAAAAATTACGGATATTGTAAAAATGTAAAAATATAAAATATAAAATATGCAAAAATCCGATATGATGTTTTTGAAAAACCCTTGCATTCGCAAGGGTTTTATGATATCATTTTAAGGTCGCAAAAAAGCACGCACATGGCTGTCTGAGACGGTGCCAGTCAAAAGAAAGAGACTGGTTTCAAGGACGTATACCGGTGCGGAAGTAAAAAAACCAATTGGAGGAAAGAAACATGAGCGTTATTTCAATGAAGCAGCTTTTAGAAGCAGGTGTTCACTTTGGACATCAGACAAGAAGATGGAACCCTAAGA
>OGCN01002962.1_pt1 | contig 17254 bp, 13 predicted proteins | sample 1570181 | NCBI WGS metagenome assembly OGCN01 (sample SAMEA4370584, study PRJEB24528) | human gut metagenome | reverse complement strand
CCACGGCTTGTTCCGCGTTCGCTGCTTCACCCAGGACGACGCCCACATCTTCATGCTGCCGAGCCAGATGGAAGAAGAAATTTCCGGCGTTATCGACTTGTTTGACAAGGCTTACAACGTATTCGGCTTGGAATACCGCGTCGAATTGTCCACTCGTCCGGAAGACTCCATGGGCTCCGACGAAATTTGGGAATTAGCGACGAGCACCCTGCGCAAGGTATTGGAAGACAGAAACATTCCGTACCAGGTCAACGAAGGCGACGGCGCTTTCTACGGTCCGAAGCTCGACTTCCACGTCAAGGATTCCATCGGCCGTACCTGGCAGTGCGGTACGATCCAGCTCGATATGCTCATGCCGGAACGCTTCGACATGACTTATGTCGGCGAAGACGGCCAGAAGCATCGCCCGGTCATGGTACACCGTACCTGCTTCGGCAGCATCGAACGCTTCCTGGGCATCCTCATCGAAAACTATGCTGGAGCCTTCCCCGTATGGCTCGCTCCGGTACAGATCAAATTCCTGCCCATTTCCGATAAGCATTTGGCCTATGCTTTGGAACTGCGCAAGAAATTCAAGAAGCTGGGCATCCGCGTAGAAGTAGACGAAAGCAACGAAAAGATCGGCTACAAGATTCGCAAGGCCCAGATGGAAAAGGTTCCGTACATGGCTATCATCGGCGACAAGGAAATCGAAACGAATACCTTGTCCCTCCGTGACAGAGCAAAAGGCGATCTCGGCGCAAAACCGGTCGACGAAGTCGTCGCTCATATTCAGGAACTAACGGCTACGCGCAAAGGATAATAGCATAGGATATACGTTAGGGCATGCCCGTGCAGGGCATGTCCTTTTCCTATTACAAAACGGTTCGTCTCGCCATACTTTTTCTCATTTCATAGTTGACAAGATCGGATATATCAGGCAAAATAAGTAGCGTTGTGTCTTCATAGGGCGTACAAGCCGCGTGGCCTGCGACGGCTGGAAATGCTGCGTACGGAGTGGAGATAGAACGCACTATACGTTTGAAATGAGGGTTATACATGATGAAGAAACTAATCGCTATGGCGGCGGCCAGTATCCTGACAATGGGCATGACAAGTGCCGGGGCTGCCAATCCCTTTGTCGACGTGCCTGCCGACAGCTGGGCTTACCACTCTGTGGCGGAGCTGGCTGAGGCCGGCGTGATTCAGGGCGTAGACGGAAATTATTTTCAGGGAAACCGTTCCATTACGCGGTATGAAGCGGCTGAAATGGTCGCCAAGGCTATGGCTCATATGGACAGGGCGTCGGTGGAACAGCGGGCCGTGATTCACAAGCTGGCCGACGAGTACGCTGAAGAGCTGAACCGCCTCGGCCTTCGCGTCGCGGCTTTAGAGAACAAGGTCGGCAATGTGAAGTTTAGCGGCGACGCCCGCTTCCGCTATCGCTATCAGAATTCTGCAGGCAGCCGCGCCGGCAAGGAAAATGACAATTCCTGGGATTACCGCATCCGCCTTCGCGGACAGGCACAGTTCGACGAACGGCTGAAAGCCACCGTAAGCATTAGTTCGGATTGGCAGAGCTTCAGTGAAAACGGCGCGGTCAGCGGCGGCACGAACGACGCCTTAGCCTCGGCCGGACGGATATATACAAGATCGGCGGCCCGCGCAGCTATGGGTACACGTACAGCGATATTTTCGACCGCGCTGAAGGGCAATACCGTACAGATGCTTTTGCTCTTACGGCGGGCTACGGAAAATTCAAAAAGGGGAATGTCATGGCCGGCAGCGTCCAAGGCGATGATTCCATCAACGGCGTAAAGACTGGCTACGGCGAAATCGAAGCTTTTTTTGGCAGCGATTCGGCTGCCGGCGTATATTATAATGATTTCAATACGACTGGGAACGGAGAAGCCAACAGGGATTTTAACGCCGACTCCTTATGGGGCGCCTATGCCAGCGTCAACATCGGCTCGAAATGGAATGTATTGGCTCAGTATGAACGCACGAACTTAAACCATGATACGAAATATACGCACGACGACGGCTCTGCCGACTTGTTCATCGGCCGCCTGATGTACGGGAAATCGAGCATGGCAATCCCGAAATCGTGGGATATCTGGACGGAATACATCGACGCAGAAGACGGTACCTGGCTCGGCGGCTTTACGACGTCGTGGCGCTTCGCCTCGCAGATGGACAATTTGACGTCATGGGGCGTCGGCGTCAACTATGTATTTGCCAAGAACGCCATGTTCAGCGTCATGCAGTCCTTCGCTACGGAAGCCAAGGCCGGCGGCATGGCTGATCCGGAAGAACAGACGCGGGCAGAATTGATTTTCGCGTTCTAAGCGGAAGAACCCGGCGCGGCGGACAAGTCGCGCGAAGGCCGGCTGCCAGTTGACGGCAGGGACAGAATCTCCTACAATAGAAACGAAACACAGACAAAAGAGAGGTACGTTATGATTATCAACTGGTATCCCGGCCACATGGCGAAAGCCAGGCGGCTGATAGAAGCAAATCTGAAGGTCATCGACGTTGTCATCGAGCTCGTCGACGCCCGCATCCCCATGAGCAGCACCAACCCCATGATAGCCAGCCTCATCGGCCAGAAGCCGTCGGTCGTCGTCATGAACAAGGCCGACTTGGCCGACCCGGACATGGTCAGGGAATGGGTACAGTATTATAAACAGCAAGGATGGCAAGGGAGTCAAGCAGCTCGTCGCCTTGGTGCGCAAGCTGGCCGAGCCCAAGCTGGCCCATTGGCGGGCCCGGGGGCTGAAGAACCGTTCCGTGCGGACGATGATTCTCGGCATTCCCAACGTAGGCAAGTCGACGCTCATCAACAAGCTGGCCCGGCGCAGCGCCGCCAAGACGGCCGACAAGCCGGGCGAAACGAAGGGCAAGCAGTGGGTTCACATCGGCGATCAGCTCGACCTTCTCGACACGCCGGGCGTATTGTGGCCTAAGCTGGAAAATCAGGTCAGCGCCTATCGGCTGGCCGCGACAGGGGCCATTTCCGACACGGTATTCGACATGGAAACGGTCATTACCCAGCTCATCGAAGAATTGAGCCAGTTCTACGCCGACGAATTGCTGGCGAGATTTAAGCTGGACGCGCTGGGAGCTGCGCCCTTGGAAACGATCGAAGCCATCGGCCGCAAGCGTGGCTGCATCGTATCAGGCGGCGTCGTCGACATGGAGAAGACTTATAAGCTCATTTTGAAGGAATACCGCGAAGGCAAAATCGGCTTGATTTCCCTGGACCGCTGCGGCGAAGCGTGTGGGGGCGGAGAATCATGATCGACATCGGGCAGCTAAAGACGGCTGATATTAAAGCCCTGCTGGAGCAGAATCCCGACGACGTCATGGCCCTGCTGCAGACTATGAAGGAAGACCGCCGCCTTTCCGTGCAAAAATTAGCGGATACCTATATCCGCCGCAAGATGAAGGAAGAAGCCGAACGGGAACGAGTCATGCACATGTATTCCCTGGAAACGGCCTATTATAACGACGGCATATACCACGTCGCCGGCATCGACGAAGCCGGGCGGGGCCCCGTGGCCGGGCCGGTCATGGTAGCCGCCGTCATCCTGCCGCCTTACTGGGAATGTCCCGGATTAAACGACAGCAAAAAGCTGTCGGCGGCGAAACGGGACGCTTTGTATGATAAAATCATGGCTGAAGCCGTGGCCGTGTCGTGCGTTGCCAAGTCGGAGCTGGAAATCGATGCCCTCGACATTTACCACGCGACGATGCAGGGCATGTATGAAGCGGCGGCGGGCCTTGCTGTGCCGGCGGAAGCCGTCCTCATCGACGCCATGCCCTTGAAGGATCTGACGGTACCTCATCAGTCCGTCGTCCACGGCGACAGCCAGAGCGCGTCTATTGCGGCGGCTTCGATTATCGCCAAGGTGACGAGGGACCGGGTCATGATGGAATACGACGAGGCTTATCCTCAGTACGGATTTGCCGTCCATAAAGGCTATTTGACGCAGCGCCACGTCGACGCCATACGGCAGTACGGCCCCTGTCCCATCCATCGGCGCAGCTTTGAGCCGATCAAGAGCATGACGGCCGGACAATAATATACTTAAATATATGCAGACAAAAAAGCTGGTCATCGCCGGCTGCCTGTTTCGGCAGCGGCGAGGCCAGCTTTTGCAGTGTATAGGCGGTCTGTCAGAATAAATCCTTTCGCCACAGCATGAAGACGGCGCAGAGGGCGCAGAAAAAGGCGATGGCGATGACGTATACGAAACCCATGACGTTGTTGGCGAAGGGCAGGGGGACGTTGATGCCCCAAAAACTGAAGATAATCGTCGGCACGGCCAGGATAATCGTGATGGAGGCCAGGAATTTCATGACGATGTTCAGGTTGTTGGAAATGATAGAGGCGAACGTATCGGACATGCTCATGAGGATGTTGGAATACATTTCAACCATTTCGATAGCCTGCTTGTTTTCGATGATGACGTCTTCCAACAGGTCCTCGTCTTCTTCGTACATTTTCAGCAGGTGATGGAGAGACGTGTTGCGGCGCAGGCGCATGAGACGCTCCATGACGATGCCGTTGCCCCGCAAGGCCGACGTAAAGTAGGTCAGGGACTTCTGTAATTCCAATAAGAGGAAGAATTCCTTGTTGCGCATGGAATGGCGCAGGATATCTTCGATATCGTCGGTGCGGTGGTTGATCTGCATCAGGTATTTCAGGAACAACGTGGCTGAGCGATAGAGTATCTGGAACAAGAAACGCGTTTTTTTGAAGGTATAAAACAGAGGATATTTATTTTCCGTGAACGCGCGCATGACTTCCGTTTCCTGGATGCACAGGGTGATGATGAAATCGGGCGTGATAAAGATGCCCAGCGGCAAGGTGTCGTAGCTGTCCGTTTCCAGAATAATCGGGATGTTGATGACGACGAAGATGTAGTTGTCTTCTAATTCTACGTGAGAACGTTCTTCCGTATCCAGAGCGGTCTTCAGCACGTCCGTCGGGATTTCCGTTACCATCGATACGAGCTGTAAGTCTTCCGAATCGGGATTTACGACGTCGATCCATGAGCCTTTTTCCGCAGACACCAGGGAAATATTATTTTCCAGGTGGCCGTTATTGTGTTTGTATACTTGAATCATGGCGCTTCTCCGTTTCCTCTTAGTTTAGCGGACTTTCGAATCCAAATTCTAATATAATCATAAATATCTATCAAGTCAAGGGAAAGGGGCAGATTTTAAACGAAATGAACTGTAAATTTAGGGTAAACGGGTGGCTGGCCGTCCGCCACGGCGAAGGCAGAGAATAGACTACACGAACAAGAGAGAATTTGTTATAATGAATAAGTATATCTTTTTGTAAGACGCGCCGCGAGGCGAAGGAATTCGAAAGATACGTACAGAGAAGCTGCGGAAGCAGCAAAAGGGGGATATATTGTGATTGCTGTAATTATCAACGGGGCAGCGACCGCTTTGGGCGCCGTGCTGGGCGTCATATTGAAGAAGGGCGTGCCGGAGCACGTATCGAAGGCCGTCTTTTCGGCCATCGGTCTGTGCCTGGCCGTCATGGCGATTCAGGGCGCCATTCAAACGGAAAACATACTGCTCATGGTGTTGTCCATCGCCATCGGCGTGGCTGTTGGGACGGTGTTGGCTATCGAAGACCGGATGCAGTCCTTCGGCCTTTGGCTGCGGAACCGCATGAAAGCCGGCGGCGATTCGAACTTTGTCGAGGCCTTCGTCACCTTGTCGGTCATGCAGGTCGTCGGCGCGATGGCTATTTTAGGGCCTATTCAGGCAGCTCTTTTAGGAGATACGACGCTCTTATATTTGAAATCTACCATTGACGGCATATCGGCCTTTATTTTCGGAGCGTTGTACGGAGTGGGCGCCGTGCCGGTAGGCATCGTCATCATCGTATACGAGCTGGCCGTGTATGCCGCGGCGTCCCTGCTGTCGCCCCTCATGACGCCCGATGTCATCCGCGAGCTCAGCGCCGTAGGCAACGTCATGATCCTGGCTATCGCCTTGAACATGATGGGCTTGACGAAGCTCAAGGTGGCCGATTATACGCTGGGTATGGTTGTTCCTATCATATATTATAACCTTATTGTATTGTTTTAAGAAAACTGCCGCGAGGAAAGAGGAACGGTCCATTGCGATTAGTGAAAATGGAGCTGCGGGGATTTAAATCCTTCGCAGACAAAACGACACTGGTATTTGACAAAGGCATAACAGCGATTGTCGGGCCGAACGGAAGCGGCAAGAGCAATATTTCCGACGCCGTCCGCTGGGTCATGGGCGAGCAAAACGTGCGCCAGCTCCGCGGGCAGAAGGCGGAAGACGTCATTTTTGCCGGCACGGAAAGGCGGCGGCCCCAGGGGGCGGCGGAGGTGTCGCTGTATTTTGACAACAGCGACGGCACGCTGGACGTAGACTTTGCAGAAGTCGTCGTGACGCGGCGCCTGTTCCGCTCCGGCGACAGCGAGTATTACATCAACAAGCGGCCCTGCCGGATGAAGGACATTCACATGCTCTTTGCCGATACGGGCATCGGGCAGGATTCCATGGCCGTCATCGGGCAGAACCGCGTCGACCGTATCCTGAACAGCAAGCCCGAAGACCGGCGCATTATCTTTGAAGAGGCGGCCGGCATCAGCCGCTATAAGGGCCGCAAGCAGGAAGGCCTGCGGAAAATCGCCGAGACGGAGCGAAACGTCGAGCGTATCCGCGACATGATGGCTATGCTGGAGGAACGCCTGGGGCCCATGAAGGAACAGGCCGAAACATTACAAACCTTTCGCCAGTTAGATGCAGAGCGCATATCCTATGAAGGGACGCTGACCCTGCAGGAGCTGCGCAACTGCGAACGCTTGCTGGAAAAGGCGGAAAACAACCGCCTGGCCGTGCTGACAGAACGGCAGGACGTCGTGAAGGCGTTGGCCGAAGCCGAAGAGAAGCGCAGTACCCTGATGGCCGCTATGGAGCGGGAAGGGGAGACGATGCGGCGACTCGACAGCGAAGCCCGACAGGTCCATACTGAACTGGACGGCATGAAAAGCCGCCGCGAAGCTTTCGTCCAGCGCAAGGAAGCGCTGAAGGAAAGAGGAGCGGAGCTGGATCGGGAAGAACGGGACTGGCAGAAAAAGAAGGAAGACGCTGCCAAGCGCGGCCTGGAATTGCAGGAATTGTCGGCTCAGAAGACGGCGGAGCTGGCTGCGGCCAGGAAAGGCCTGGCCCTGACGCAGGCCCTGTTCGGCAAGGCGGAAGAGCAGGCCCGTCAGGCTGCGGCTGAGCTGGAAAAGGTAACTGCGTCTAATTCGGACCGCCAGCAGAAGCTGTTTGTCCTGCGGCGCGATGCAGAAGAACTGCGGCGGCGCCTGCAGGAAAATGGAGAACGCTGCGATGAGCTGCAGCGGGCCGTAGGGGCGCAGCAGGCTGCTCTGAAAGAGGCCGAGCGGCGCTGCGGCGACGCGGCGGCGCAGGAAGAAGCCCTGCGGCAAGAAGCGTCAGCGGCTGAAGGGGCTGCAGCGTCCAGCCGCAGCCAATGGGAAGAAGCTGCGCAGGCGCTGCAGCGCATAGAAGATACGTACCGCCGCCAGCGAGGTCAGGAAGACGCGCTGGCTCAGCGCATCCGCGTGCTGGAAAGTATGGAGCAGGAGCACGAAGGGGCAGGCCGTCCGGCTAAGGCCGTTTTGGACGCCAAGACAGGCTGGAGACGCCAGGTGTGCGGCCTCGTCGGAGAACTGTGCCGCATACCGCCGGCCTACGCCGCGGCGCTGGACGTTGCTCTAGGCGCGGCGTCCCGGTACATCGTGACAGAAGACGAACAGACGGCGAAGGCGGCCATTGCCTATTTAAAAGACCGCCGAGCCGGCCGGACGACATTTTTGCCCCTCGATACGGTGAAGGAACGCCGGCGGACCCGTGACGAAGAAGCGGCAGCCCAGGAGCCGGGCATCATCGGATTTGCCAGCGATATTTTGACCTATGACGCGGCCTATGCCGGTATTTTTGCGTCGCTTTTGGGAAAGACCCTCGTCGCCGATTCGGTAGACGCCGGTTCCCGGACGGCGCGGAAATATGGATACAGGCTGCGCATCGTCTGCCTGGACGGCACGCAGTTCAACGCCGGCGGTTCTTTGACCGGCGGCAGCCTGAAGGCCAAGGAAGGCTCCCTGATCAGCCGGCGGGCTTTGCTGGAAGACTTAAAGGAACAGGCCGTCCAGCTTCGGGCGGCCAAGGAACGGACGGCTGCCCAAGGGCGCGAGATGCGCTGCAAAGCAGAAGAGCTGAAACAAACCCTTGACAAACAGGATGAGCAAAGCCGCGCGCTGCAGGTAGAGCTGCAGAAGCGGCAGTGGCAGGCTGAGTCGGCCCGGCAGGAAGCAGAGAAAGCGCAGGAAGAGCTGCAGCGCCTCGACGGGCAGGCAGAGCAGCTGCAGCAGATACGGGCCGATATGCAGGCCGAGCTGGTGCGGCAGGAAGAGGCGTTGGCCATCCTGGAACAGACGCCGGCAGAAAATACGCAGGAATTGGAAGCGGCGCGGACGGCGGCCTTGCAGGAAGCGGAGGAATGCCGTCAAACCCTTACGGAGCGGCAGATTGCCGTGGCGACGCTGGAAGAACAGGTACGCCAGGCGGGAGAGCAGATGCGCCGGCACTGCGAAGAAACGGCGCAGCATGGCCGCGACGGCGAAGGGCTGTCCGACCGGCGGCGCGAATGGCAGGCCCGCTTGACGGAAACGGAAACGCTGCTGCAGGAATTGACGGAAAAGATTGCCTTGAAAGAACGGGAAACGCAGCAGAAGGATGCGGAAAAAGAAGGATTTTACCGCGGCAAAGCCAGACGCTGGAGCAAGCCCTGACGGAGCTGCGGGAACGGGAACGGCTGTGCAGCGAGCGCCTCAGCGCCGCCAACGTGCAGCTGGAAAAATACAGCGGCGACATACGCCGCGGCGAAGAACTGCTGGCCCTGCAGGGGCTGACGCGGCAGGAAGCGATGGAACGGCGGCGCGACGGCTCGCTGAAAGAGCTCCACGACCGCGTGGCCGACTTGAAGCGGCGCATTGCCGATCTGGGGCAGATCAACGGCAACGCCGAGGAAGAATACCGGGCGGCCCTGGCGCAGCAGGAATTTTACCAGAAGCAATGCGCCGATTTGCAGGAATCGAGGGCCAAGCTGGAAGACATCGTCGCCGAAATCGACGACGCCATGACGGCCCAGTTCCGTCAGGCTCTCGGCGAGATCGGCGGCCATTTTCAGCAGATTTTCAGCCGCCTCTTCGGCGGCGGCCAGGCTAAGGCCGTGCTGACGGACGAGCAGGACGTGCTGAACGCCGGCATCGAGATCATGATTCAGCCGCCGGGAAAGAAAAAGCAGCAGCTGTCCTTGTTGTCTGGCGGCGAACGGGCTCTGACGGTCATCGCCCTGCTCCTGGCCTTCCTGGCCTATCATCCGGCGCCGTTCTGCCTCGTCGACGAAGTGGACGCGGCCCTGGACGAGGCCAACGTCGAGCGCATGGCCCGCTATTTGAAAAATTACAGCGGCGCGACGCAGTTCATCGTCATTACGCACCGCCGCAAGACGATGGAAGCTGCCAATACGCTGCAGGGCGTGACGATGGAAGAACGGGGTGTATCCCGGCTATTAACTGTTAAAGTAGACGAACTCTTAGAGAAAGGAACGTAATCATGGGCTTTTTTTCAAAATTGCGCAAAGGTCTGGAAAAGACGAAGAAATCATTTATTCAGAATATTGAAACGGTCGTCCGCGGCTACGCCAAGATCGACGACGAAATGTACGAGGATTTGGAAGCGGTCATGCTGACCAGCGATATCGGTGTCGAAACGACGGATTACCTGCTGGGTAAAATCAGAGAAGGCGTCAAATCGAAAGAGATTCGCGACGGAAACGACGTCGTTCCTTATTTGGAAAAATGCGTTGTCGAGCTGCTGGAGGAAAACGCCGAGCCCATGCCGGATCGGACGGGGACGACGGAGGTCATCTTCATCGTCGGCGTCAACGGCGTCGGAAAGACGACGACTATCGGCAAGCTGGCCAAGTATTACACCCAGCAGGGGAAAAAGGTCATGCTGGCCGCCGGCGATACGTTCCGCGCCGCTGCATCGGAGCAGCTGACGATTTGGGCCGAACGGAACGACGTGCCTATCGTAAAGCATCAGGAAGGGGCCGACGCGGCGGCCGTCGTGTTCGACGCTACGGCTTCGGCTAAGGCCAGGGGCATCGACGTACTCCTCGTCGATACGGCCGGACGGCTTCACACGAAATCAAACCTCATGGAAGAGCTGCGGAAGATGGCCCGCGTGGCCGGCCGCAACATCGACGGCGCGCCTCATGAAACGCTGCTGGTCCTCGACGCGACGACGGGACAGAACGCCGTCAGCCAGGCCAAGCTGTTCGGCGAGGTCGTGCCCCTGACGGGCGTCGTGCTGACCAAGCTCGACGGCACGGCCAAGGGCGGCATTATCTTGTCTATCAAGCGGGAATTGGGCGTGCCTGTCCGCTGGGTCGGCGTCGGCGAAGGTGCTGACGACCTGCGGCCCTTCGACGCGGCTCAATTTGCCGATGCGCTGTTCGATAAAAACGTAACGCAGCGGGAACAGGAAGAAGACTAGGAGGGACGAGCTATGTACGTAGGTAACTTAAAGCAGTGGGAAAAAGAAATTCCGTATGTGCCGGCGGGTTTAGCCCGGTGGATAGAAAAGCTGGCGTCATACGATTTGGCTTCGCTGGCACCGGGCCGTCACGACTTGGGCGACGGCAACTACATGAACGTCGACGTCGGCGAAACCCATCCGGCGTCGGAACGGACGATGGAAGCCCATCGCGAGTACATCGACATCCAGACGGTCATTGAAGGCGATGAAATTATCGGCTATCAGCCCATTCGCAACGCCGGCGCCGTCGTGGAAGACCGCTCGGCGTCCGATGCCTGGTTTTATAATCCCCGCATTGGCGAAGATACGGTAATCCGCATGGTCCCTGGGACCTTCGCCGTCTTTACGCCTGCCGACGGCCATCGCTGCCTCTGCGCTCCCGACGGAAAGGGGAAGCCGATTAAAAAGGCCATCATGAAAATACGCATTGCGTCTTTGGGAAAGGCATACTAACGGATGATCGTCGGAAACTTAAAAAGAAATAAAAGTTTTCATCACCCAGATAATTTCTATTGACTAATAAGATAGAGTATATTAAACTATAAATTGGTACTGAGTTTTCATTTTTAGTTTACTATATTACATAGGATGTGTTGAAATGGCGGCAGATATTCGAGAAAAGATCATTGCCGAAGCTTTGCATGAAATCAACCGCCGCGGCGCGGATTTTCATATGGATGATTTGGCTCGAAACCTTCGCATCAGCAAGCGCACGCTGTACGAGCATTTTTCATCGAAGCAGGAAATTATTGAGAAATCGATGCTTTCTTTAATCGACGACATACATGAACAGCATGTGGCCCTGCTGGCGAATACGGAGATGACGACGGAAGAAAAAATCATAAACTTCTTCAACGTAAAGACGCATTATATCTCTGTCCTTTCCGTTCGCAAGACCGATGAAATCCTGCGCAAGATGCCCGAGGTCTGCGCCGCGCTGGAAGAACGGCGCCGCATGGATTGGGCGCTGCTGAGCCAGTTGTTCGAACAAGCGCAGCAGGAAGATTCCTTTAAGGAAGTCGATAAGTTTCTTCTGATTCACATGCTGCACAGCGCTTCCGATGATATATTGGAATACTTCGACGAGTCGGAACATGAATCTTCTTTTTCCGAATATATGGAAAAATGTATCCGTGTAATTTTATACGGAATAAAAAGACAGGAGGCAAGTAACGAATGATACACAAACATAAGGTATTCACGATGGGCGTGACGGTGCTGACTGTCGCGTCGTTATTGGCAGGGTGCGGCTCTCAGGAGGCCGGGCAGAAGGCGCCTGTCGCCGTCAATACGTATAAGGTAACGGCGGAAGACACGCCTGTGCGGGCCGAGTACAGCGGCACGGTCATTGCGACGGATAAGGTTCCTGTACGCGCTAAGATTTCCGGCCGCGTCGTTGAAAAATACGTGCAGGGCGGCCAGCAGGTCACGGCGGGGCAGCCTTTATTCCGTATCGACAGCCGCGAATACGATGCGGCTTTGGAAAACGCCAAGGCCAACCGGGCTCAGGCTGCGGCCAATCTGGCCAATCAGCAGCTCAACCTGCGCCGGTATCAGCAGCTGGTCGAGCAGGACGCGATTTCCGTTCAGACACTGACGGATCAGGAAGCGGCGACGCGGCAGCAGCAGGCTGTGCTGGAAGCCAACGACGCGCTGGTGCAATCTGCTCAGGATAACGTCGACGATACGATTGTATACGCTCCGTTCAGCGGCAAGCTCAACGTCGACGACGTAGCCGTCGGCACGTACGCTACAGCCGGCCAGACCGACTTGGTGACGATTTCTACGTTAGATCCTGTGTACGTAGAATTCTCCGTCAGCGAAGCGGAATACCTGCAGATGATGAAGAAGCGGTCGGACGAACCGGGCAGCTGGGGAGACCATCTGCAGCTGCGCCTGAGTGACGGCTCTATGTACGCCTATGAAGGCCACGTCGTGCAGATTAACCACGGCATGGACGGCAATTCCGGCTCCATCATTATCAAAGCGCAGTTTGAAAATCCGCAGAACCTCCTGATTCCGGGCTTGTACGCTACCGTCGTTTCTGACACGCAGGTACAGCAGCACGCCGTCATGGTTCCGCAGCGCGCCGTACAGCAGACCCTGGGCCGCTACTTCGTCTCAGTCATCGACAGCGAAGGCAAGGCGCAGAATAAGCCCGTTACGCCGGGTCAGAAGGTCGGCAAGTTCTGGATTATCAACGAAGGCATCAGCGACGGCGACCTCATCATCGTCGACGGCTACCAGAAAGCTACGGGCGGCGCGACGCTCGATCAGCACTTGCTGACAAAAGCCGAAATTGAAAGCGGCTCCGATATAGCTGTGAAAACAGAAAGTAAATAGGGGGCGAGAGAGTGATATCAAAATTCTTTATTGACAGGCCGATCTTCGCCATCGTCATATCGTTGATCATATCGATTGCCGGTCTCTTGGCGATGATGTCCCTGCCTGTCGCAAAATATCCGAACGTTACGCCTCCGCAGGTCAGCGTGTCCGCGACCTATACAGGCGCTAACGCCGAAGTTATCAGTGATACCGTTGCCAGCGTCATCGAACGCCAGATGATCGGCGTCGACGACATGGTAAACATGTCCAGCTCCAGTAACGACAGCGGCCGGTATTCCCTGACCGTCCAGTTCGAAACGGGCAGTAACGACGACATGGACACGGTTAATACGCAGAACCGCGTCAGCCAGGTTCAGGCGACATTGCCGCAGGAAGTTACGGCAACAGGCGTTACGGTCCAGAAATCGACGAGTTCTACGGCTATGGTTTTCGCCTTGTATTCCCCGAACGGTACTTATGACGCCACGTTCATGAAGAACTATGCAACCCAGTTCTTTATGGATGCCTTGAAATCCGTTTCCGGCGTCGGCAACGTTGAAGAATTTGGCTCCGACTACGCCATGCGTATCTGGATGGACCCGCTGAAGATGAATATCCTTCAGGTCACGCCGACGGATATTATTTCTGCTATTGAAGGCCAGAATATCCAGGCTGCCGTCGGCTCCATCGGCTCGCAGCCGACGACGAACGACCAGACGTACCAGTATACGATGCGCGCCGAAGGCCGTCTTCAGACTGCCGAACAATTCCGGGACGTCATCATCCGCACCAATCCGGACGGAACGATGGTCCGCGTCGGCGATGTCGCCACGGTAGAACTGGGCGCTAAGGATTATAACGTTGAAGGTAACTTCAATGGCCAGCCTCAGGCAGGCTTCATGGTCAGCCTGACGTCCGATGCCAATGCCATGCAGACTGTAAGCGGTGCGCTGAAAGTATTGGAAGAAGCGAAAAAATCCTTCCCGTCCGACTTGGATTACCGCGTTATTTACGACAGCACGAAGTTCGTATCGGCGTCTATTAACGAAGTTATTCACACCTTTATAGAAGCGCTGCTCCTCGTAGCGGCTATCGTATACTTGTTCCTCCAGAGCGGCCGGTCGACGCTGATCCCGTTGATTGCCGTCCCCGTATCGCTGCTCGGGACCTTTGCCTGCTTTACGATTTTAGATTTCTCCATTAATACCCTGACCTTGTTCGCCATGGTTTTGGCCATCGGCCTTCTCGTCGACGACGCCATCGTCGTTATCGAAGCTGTCGAATACGAAATCAAGTACAACAACAAGGGGCCGAGGGAAGCGACGATCATCGCCATGCAGAACGTACAGAACCCGGTTATCGGTGTTGCCTGCGTACTGGCATCCGTATTTATTCCCGTCGGCTTCCTGAGCGGCATGAGCGGTATTTTGTACAGGCAGTTTGCCTTTACGATTGCTATTTCCGTAGCTATTTCGGCCTTCGTCGCCTTGACGCTGACACCGGCCATGTGTGCTTCTATCCTGAAGGTACATAAGCCGACGGAAAACCCGAAGGGTATCTTTAAATTTTTCCAGAAGTTCAACCTTGCCTTTGAACGCATGACGAACTGGTACGGTATCCGTCTGGTGCATTTGAACCGGCGCATCAAGTGGAGCGTCGCTTTCCTGATTATGATTTCCGGTATTTCCGGATTCTTGTTCACCATCATTCCGACAGGCTTCGTGCCGTCGGAAGATAACGGCTTCGTCATCGTCAGCACGACCTTGCCGGAAGGCACGTCCCAGACGATTACCAAGCAGATTGCCGTCGATTTGGGCAACTGGATTGAACAGCAGCCCGGCGTTACGCAGTCCATGAATATCGTTGGCTACAACATGCTGGCCGGCGGCGCTAAGACGAATGGTGCGACGGCTTTCGTCGGCATGGAAGACTGGGATCAGCGTAAAGATCCGAGCATGTCCGTTGACGCGCTGGTAGGCAAGATCATGGCTCACGGTGCGCAGATTCCCCAGGCATCTATCGTCGCCATCAACCCGCCGCCTATTGACGGCATGGGCATTTCTGCCGGCTTTACGCTGCACATCGAAAACCGCGGCGGCCATACGACGGACGAATTGATGGAAACGGCCAATAAATTTATTGCCGAAGCGGCGAAACGGCCGGAAATCGGCTCCGTCTATACGGCCTTTTCCAACGATACGCCGGGGTATTACCTCGACGTAGACCGCGACATGGTTGCTAGAGAAGGCGTATCTATGAGCTCTGTATACCAGACTTTGCAGTCTTTCTACGGCTCGTACCAGATCAACGACTTCACTATTTTCGGACGTAACTTTAAGGTCGTCATCCAGGCAGCTCCGCAGTTCCGTGAAACCGTCGACGGCAACAAGAACCTCTACGTCCGCAATTCCAATAACGAGCTCATTTCCGTGGCCAACTTCGTACGGCCTCGTCCAATTGGCTCGGCTTCTATTATCACTCGTTTCAACGACTATCCGGCCATTAAGATCATGGGCGCTCCGGCTGCCGGCCAGAGCTCCGGCGATGCGCTGAAAGCCCTGCAGGAAGTCGCCGCCGATACGCTCGGCGAAGGCTACACCTATGAATGGGCCGACATGAGCCGTGAAGAAGTCGAAGCCGGCAACAAGACGATTTACGTCTTCGGTCTGGCTATCCTCTTCGTATTCCTCGTATTGGCAGCCTTGTACGAAAGCTGGAAGGTACCGTTCGCCGTACTGTTCAGCGTGCCGGCCGGCTTGTTCGGCGCGACGCTGTTCACGTACATCTTCGACCAGACGAACAACATTTACTTCCAGATCGGTATTCTCGCCGTTATCGGTTTGGCGGCTAAAAACGCCATCCTGATTATCGAATACGCTAAAGTCCGTGTCGATGAACGCGGCATGGATCCCGTATCGGCAGCGATTGAAGCGGCGAAGATTCGTCTCCGTCCTATCGTCATGACGTCCCTGGCCTTCGTCGTAGGCTCTATCCCGTTGGCTCTTGCTACGGGCGCCGGCGCGGCATCCCGTGTCACCATGGGTATCGTCGTCGTCTTCGGTACGTCTATGGCGACGATTCTGGGCGTATTCCTCATTCCGATGCTGTTCATCCTCGTTGAAAAAATCGGCCATCAGCCGGTGAAGAAGAAACAGACCATCGGCAGATTAGGTGATATGTAAGCGTATTGTATTTGCACCTTCCCTTTTGACTGGAAGGGCGATACTGGATTTACGTTTTTGGCTCATCGGTGCTGCCTTGTGCAGCACCGTTAGCTGAAGGCGCAGAAAAGGAGTTCTCGTGGGTATGTTCCCGTGAGAACTCCTTTTCTGTATGCTCAATACCATGTACGACAAAAGCCGCATCGCTGCGATGCGGCTGTATGCGTCGTATATGCAGTTATCTGCCTTGCAGCAGTTTTTCTTTCAATTCCAAATAGCGCGTTGTGTAGTACGGCTTGAGCTGCGATTCCCGCAGGTCGTTGCCGAAGGAACGGCGGCTGACGGATAAGATTGGCGGGCATTGAATTCGTTTGGCGACGGCAAAGCCGGCGATGAGGCGCCACCATTTTTCCAAGTCGGCGATGAAGGACGCCGCGTCGGGAAAGAGGTCGCGCACCTTGACGGGGCAGCCGATGTGTTCTTCCAGCGTGCCGTCGGCATACCACTGGAGTATCGACTCCGGCGTCGCCCGCTGCCACCGTTCGATAAAGGCGGCGAAGAGGTAGTCGTGATAGGGATATACCAAGGGGTCGCCCTGGCCTTTGGTGATATCCTGATTGGAAGACAGCTCGGCGCTGGGGACGATGTCGATAGAGCCGCGGGGAATGACTTCCCGTTTGAACACTTCGTCGTTCAAGTACCGGGCCAGGTCGTAGACCTGATGCTTCCACAAATCGGCCGTCGCGGCCAGGAAGCCGGCGCTGTCGCCGTACAGCGTAGCGTAGCCGACAGATGATTCGGCCTTGTTGGCGTTGCAGGTGAAGACGCCGCCGAAGGCGGCTGCCGCCGCGGCCAGAATACGGCTGGAACGGTCCCGGGCCTGGATGTTTTCTTCAATGAAGCTGGTCAGCTCCAGACGGCCTGCTTTGACGTCATTTTTATATAATGCGGCATCGCTGAATTGGCGGCGCGTCAATTCCAGGCTGTCCTGTACGGGAATGACCGTATACAGGCAGCCCAGGTTGTCGGCTAACTCCTTAGCCAGTCCCTTAGTCATTTCCGAGTTGTAGCAGCTGGGCATGTTGACTAAGAGGATGTGTTCCGGCGGAAGGACTGTG
>OGCN01002961.1_pt1 | contig 17268 bp, 15 predicted proteins | sample 1570181 | NCBI WGS metagenome assembly OGCN01 (sample SAMEA4370584, study PRJEB24528) | human gut metagenome | reverse complement strand
TCCAGTCTATCTTATACACTGTCACATCGTCCTTACGCTCTATTTTCATGAACTTATAACCCTTAATGAAGGACTTCTCATGAAGGTAGTAGGCATTCCGCTCATAGTGTATCATACGAACCTTACGCTGGTCTTTCGACATAAACATGTAAACGTCTCCGTTCAGCGGATCTCGGTGATACCTGCCGCGGATTATCTCGCATATACGCTGAGCCTTGCATCTCATATCGTGAAGTTCAGGAAGATAATAGAAGTTATGCAGTCCGTTAATACTTAGCATAAGCCCTCCAGTTTCTCCACCAGTGTTTTCAGCCCCTGATAGTCTAAGCCTTTCTTCTGTATGCACAAACCCTCACGGGTTCTAATCGTTACCATGATGCTCCCTTTATGGGGAGATGTACGTTTAGGCTTGCCTTTAGAGTAACATCCTGTTCTTCATTGCCTGCCTGGATCAACTCTTCAGGAATACCTTCCACTTCTACAGGTACAACTTTCTTCTGTGTCTTCTTGAACCAGTCATAGAATGCCGTGTAAGGAATGTTGTTGCTAATACAGAATGAGTTGATGGAAACTCCTTTGGGTTCGCCCTCGGTCTTGTAGAGGAACCACAGTCTTTCAAAATCTTTTTCGCTAAACATAATCTTTCGAGTTTTAAGTTTAGCACGAAGGTAAAGGAAAGGGACATACTAGTCAATACGCCAATTTTGGAAGCTTACCTATAAATGGACTTATATTGGTAATCTGACTCTAACAGATGTAGTTATGGATTGTCAAGTAGCTAATTCAAATAAAAATAAATTGAGTTAAAAGGTGGATTCCTGAGACAACAAAAGAAAAAATAATAATCATTTACAAAAACTTTACAGAATTGAATGTGCTACCGATTTAGCACTAGCTTCAAAATAACTTGTGATAGTGGAAACTACAAAAACTTTGCCCAAGATAAGAATCAAAACTTTGCATCGCTAATGTGCTTGAACTTATTGCGGACCTTGAACCTTGTCATCAAACATCTGTTCCCTTATTGTATCACAAAGCACTATAAATCTCCACGACTTTCAATAAAGAACATGGTGATAACCGTATAAATATTACAGCCTAATAATTTAAACTTTTATCACTATGTTCTTATTTTCTTTAATATCACTAGTAATTCTTACTTTTATACATTTTCTATCTTAATATTTTTTTAATTATAAATGAACTGAAATTCCAATCTGAGGTATAACCATTAGCATATTAAGCTTAGAACGTTTATCAAATGTTTCAACACTATATTCATTATCTTTATGAATATCTTTAAAATGATAATATTCACCCGAGATTGAGATCTTAACTCCCCAATTAACATTAAACTTATATTCAAGACCTAAATTTAGATTAATGCCAAGTCCTGAGCATGGCGCAGAATAGTTTTGAGACGCATTAATAATACCATCACTAAGATAATGAGCATATCCTATTCCTAAGTCAATATTACTTACCATCCCTTTAAATAGAAAGTCTTCATCTATATTTGAAAATTGAGGAGCTACATATAATATTCGAGTTTTTTCATCTATAGATAACCCTTGGTTTTCTATATAAGGTAGATTATGCATATAATGTTTAAAAGTAAAACCATAACCTATACATTTGTTATAATGTATCAAGTCAACTCCATATTGAAAACCACAACTACTTTCGTCAAGATTACTATACCAAGAAGACTCGCCAGTACCTACTCTATTAGGAAAAGCAGAACCAGCATTAACCCTAATTACCCAATCATTTTGAGGGATAATTTCTTCTTCAAAATCATTTGCATAAATCGGGATGAAGCATAGTAAAAATAATATGTAAATAAAACACCTTTTCATAATAGTAAATATTTAAATTATTTATACAGTGTAAGTAAAAATGAAAGAACTTACACTGTATGTTAAATAGGAAATATTATCTTTCTTTCCAAAGTAATCTGCTATTTCCACAGATTGAAATAGCTGCTTTTAATTCCTTGGCATTTGAAAAACCCATTCCATCTATTTGTGATAATATTATATTTGTATATGAAACAATCTGAGAATTATCTGATAAATTTACTATATTTTCTGCATAAGAATCCAAAACATTAACTATAGAATAATAGGATGTATTAATTAGCGAGTTCTTTACAAATGATTCAAAAGATAAATAAGACTGATTTATAGAATTAATTAAAACATTAAATTCCAATGTTGATATAGAAGATGAATACCCCATTCCCTTCAAAGATGAAATAGAACTGGTAACAATTGTAGAATTAGACTTTGAAAAAAGTTGGGGGTCACTCCTATACATATTATAAATCCCCAGATTATGATCTGAACCAATCTTATAAAAGTCTTGACTGGTAGGGAAAACGGCCCATTGACTATTCAATATCCAATCATTTGTGGTTAAACCATTATCATTAGAAAATTGAACAGCGGCAATAATAGAGCATGCTACAGCAGGAACTAAACTACCCTTAAATCCACCACCACGCGTAATTCCCCATAAATATCCATAAGCATCACACTTGATAACATCACGTAACCATCTAAAAAAGCCTCTCAAACTTCGTGTTTCAGCCACTTGGGAATAAGATGGAAATTGCATCACAGACTCATTCATAAACAAGATTAATTCAGAAACTTTCTCATCATTCCCTAAATCAATAACAGCTTCATTTTTAACACTCTGTTCTTCTAATAAACTATCAGAAGAACAAGAAACTAAAGTAAAACCAATAAAACCTGCAAATACTGCAACTTTTAAAAATAGCATAATTTTTTTCATAAGAAAATATTTCTTAGCTAACACCATAAATATACATAATAAATTATAATAAGAAGAAATAAATCTGAATAATTAATCTACTTTAATATGCTGGCTTATAAAATAATTATATTTAATATGAATAAGGACAAATAATATGTTAAAATCACATATCTGGAACATTATCAAGTTTTCATTCCACTTGTTCGAGTCCTTTCACTATATTTTTACAAGCATCTAATGACAGTTTTCATCCTTTACAGCAAAGCCATTTATAGTTTTTATCTTCCACCCCTTCAAAGAGATTTTCACCTCCCATCATTATTTGTGGTAATAATATAGTCAAAACTTCACACATAATGTAATCGCAAATTTTCCGTACATCAGATGACGATACACACCTTATGTAAAACTTATCTTTGTAAAACTTCCTTCATTCTTCTACAATTATCTTTTTTATGTGCAACTATAATTTTTTCTTCCTGTTTATATTCAATCCCCCCTTTTCTACAACATGTGTATCTACCCAATTCTATTTCAGCTTTCTTTTTGTCTGATACGAAGGAGTTGTTCATTTTTTACTGCAAAGTTTGATTGTCTTAGCTCTACATAATCAAGGAACATTTCATTTGCTGTGTAAAATCTTCCTCTATGGCTCTAGAGAGTATTTGATTTTATTATCCAGAAAAAGGCTTTCTGCAAGAGAATATGCTAAAAACACAAGGCCTCCTTCTCTGAAACACTTGTCCCCTTTTTAGGTTTTCCTTCCCCGAAACATAAGTTTCCCTTATCGGAAACATACGTTTCCCAACTGCAAGACGTACGTTTTCCCAAACGAAACCCTAAAAATTTCACGGATGCAACAAAAAGATTGTCCAAGCGGTTTGTTTTCTTCATGCAAACGTCACCTCCTGGCAATCATTCTGTAACATAGAAAACCGACCTTTGGGCAGACTTTTAAAAAGGAGGTTAAAATGGAAACTAATGGAAGCAAATATGTAGTGGAATGTACTCCAGACGGAAAATATTATGCTTATCTGTCCAATCACGAGCAATGCTTTGCCTACGGCGAGACGGAAGAAGAAGCGCTGGAGAACCTGGAAGACGCTGCAGAAGAATTTTATGGTGAAATCAATTCTATTTTCTATATCGAAGACATAGCCTGATACTATTTGAACACATTGTAAAAATAAATTGCCGATATTTAGTCATTTCTCAAAGCCATTTCCGCGGGATGCCGAAATGGCTTTTCTCTTTCCCTTCCCCGCCTGTGGATGAAACAGGTTATTCACCTGACAGTCACACGCTTGTAATATGCTTTCTCTTCCTTTGTGAAGCGTTAAGAAAAACATATATCTATGGAAGATAGACCTTATTACCGAACCATCGTGGTTTCGGATATCCACCTGGGAACCACCCATTCAAAGGTGGATCAAATCAGCGATTTTCTGAGCAGAGTCGATTGCGGACGGCTGATTCTGAACGGTGACATCATCGACGGATGGCACTTGCAGAAATCGGGTATCAGCAAATGGAAGCCGGCACATACGCATTTCTTCAAAATTATCATGAAGATGATGGAAAAGCATGGTACGGAAATCATTTACATCCGCGGAAACCATGATGACTTTCTGGACAACCTTGCCCCGCTGCAATTTGCCAATCTGACCATCACGAAAGATTATATACTGGAAAGCAACGGCAAGCATTATTTCGTGACGCACGGCGATGTGTTCGACAAGGTGACCACCCAGATGAAATGGCTGGCCAAACTCGGCGACATGGGCTATACGCTGCTGCTGTGGCTCAACAGTCAGTACAACCGCTACCGGGTGAAAAAAGGTAAACCTTACTTCTCGCTCTCGCAGGCCATCAAGCAGAAAGTGAAATCGGCCGTGTCTTATATTTCCGACTTTGAAAACGTGCTGGTGGATTTCGCCCGCAGCCGCCAATGTGAAGGAGTGATTTGCGGCCACATCCATCATCCGGAAAACCGCATGATCAATCACATCCATTACCTGAATTCGGGCGACTGGGTGGAAACGATGTCGGCCTTGACGGAAGATGAAAACGGGGTGTGGAAAGTGGTGTACTACACCGAACTGGCACAGCAAGCCGACAGGGAAAAAGAAAATAATGTCATACCTTTCATACCGATTGCCTCATGAGAGTGTTGTTTATTGTACAAGGAGAAGGACGCGGCCATCTCACACAGGCCATATCCATGGAGAAGTTGCTCCGAAGCAACGGACACGAAGTGGTGGAAGTGCTCGTAGGAAAAAGTGAATCCAGAAGACTCCCCGGTTTTTTCAGCCGGAACATCCAGGCACCCATCAAACAGTTCATCAGCCCGAATTTCCTGCCCACACACGCCAACAAACGGGTGAACCTGACCAGAAGTGTGCTATATAATCTCCTGAAACTTCCTGAATATGCGGAAAGTATCTCTTTCATTCATCAACAAATCAAGGAAACAGAGGCCGACCTGGTCCTCAATTTCTATGAACTGCTCACCGGACTGACTTATCTCTTCTTCCGCCCGTCGGTGCCTCAAATCTGTATCGGACATCAGTATCTGTTCCTGCACCCGCAGTTCAAATTACCCAAGAAAAACAGAGGAAGTTTATTTATGCTCAACTTCTTCACCCGGCTGACGGCACTGGGAGCTTCGCAGAAACTGGCCCTCTCCTTCCGGGCCATGCCACAAGACAAACATCAGCATATCAGTGTGGTGCCTCCCCTGTTGCGTCAGGACGTGCTGCAACAAGAAAGCCAGCCGGGCGATTACATCCACGGCTACATGTTGAATGCCGGATTCTCGGAAAACATTCTCCAATGGCATCAGAAGCATCCGGAGGTACCCTTGCGTTTCTTCTGGGACCACTGGGAAGAAGAGCCGGTGAAAAAAGTCGATGACACCCTCTCCTTCTACCAGCTCGACGACACAGAATTCCTGCGTCAGATGGCGGGATGCAAGGCCTATGCCAGCACGGCCGGATTTGAATCCGTGTGCGAAGCCATGTACCTCGGAAAACCTATCCTGATGGTACCAGCTCATATCGAACAGGAATGTAACGCCCTTGATGCACTGCAGAACGGCGCCGGCATCATCGACCGGAATTTCAACCTGAGCAACCTGTTGCGCTTCGCACAGACCTATAAACCCAACCGACTGTTCGGCGAATGGGTAAGGTCGGCCGAATACATCATACTGAATGAAATAGAGCGTTTTGCACCGCAAAATACCCTGCAAGGCATGTACATGGTAGAGGAGTTTGTGTAAAAAATTCTAAAAAATCGTTTTGAAATCATCTTGTAACATAAAATCCTTTTCTTTGCAAAAAAAGTGATTTTATGGTAACAAGAAATAGAAAAAAAGAAAAGCCTTATTTGGAAAGAGACATCAGCTGGATGTACTTTAACCGCAGGATTCTGCAAGAAGCAACCCGTAGTCATGTGCCCTTGCTGGAACGGATGGCATTTCTTGGCATCTATTCCAACAACCTGGATGAGTTTTTCCGGGTAAGAGTGGCTTCTCAGAACCGTATTGCCGAGTGCATGGATAAATCGGCTGTCAAAGAGCGGGAGAAAGCCAAAAAACTGCTTAAACAGATTGGAAAACTGAATGCACGCTATGTAAAAGACTATGAAGAGGCGGTAAGCACGGTTACGCAGGAACTGAAAAAGGAAAATATCTATCTGGTATCCGATTCGGAAGTCACTCCCGAACAGCTGCAGTTTATCCAGTCTTTCTACAAAGAGAAACTGAACGGGTTCATCGTGCCGGTATGGTTCTCGGCCATCAAGCTGCTAGACTGTGAAAACGACGAAAACATTTACCTGGCTGTGAAGGTGAGCAAAAATGGCAGCAAACCCTCCCCGGACTATGCCTTTCTGGAACTTCCGGTCAATATCTGCGGTCGTTTCGTACAGCTGCCCGACCATGATAATAAGAGTTACCTGATGTATCTGGACGATGTCATCCGCTGCTGCCTCCCGTTGGTTTTCGAAGGACTGGGTTACGACAAGTTTGAAGCTTATGCCTTCAAGTTTACCCGCGATGCGGAAATGGAAATCGACAACGACCTGCGTACGGGTACCCTTCAGAAAATCTCCAAAGGGGTAAAGAGCCGCAAAAGAGGCGAACCGCTCCGTGTGATTTACGATAATCACATGCCGAAGGACCTGTTGAAAAGGGTGTTGAAAAAACTCGACCTCGACAGCCTGGATACGGTGATTGAAAGCGGACGCTATCAGAACCACAAGGATTTGATGAAATTCCCCGACTGTGGACACAGCAACCTGAAATATCCGAAATGGCCGCCTATCCTGAAGAAGGAACTCGACGGTCCGGAAAGCCTGTTGAAAAAAATCCAGCAGAAAGACCGTTTCATCCACGTGCCTTACCATAGCTTCGACTCGTTTATCCGGGTGCTGCAGGAAGCAGCCGTGAGCAAACAGGTCACAAGCATCAAAATCACACTCTACCGTCTGGCCAAGGAATCGAAGGTGGTAAAAGCACTTATCGGGGCAGCCCGTAACGGCAAGAAGGTGACCGTGGTCATCGAACTGCTGGCCCGCTTTGACGAGGCTTCCAACATCAACTGGTCGAAGAAGATGCAGGATGCAGGCATCAAAGTGATTTTCGGGGTGGAAGGCCTGAAGGTACACTCCAAGATTACGCACATCGGCATGAAAACCGGGCCGGATATCGCTTGCATCAGCACGGGTAACTTCCACGAAGGAAATGCCCGGATGTACACCGACTGTATGTTGATGACGGCTTACCCGAAACTGGTAAAGGATGTCAATCAGGTATTCGAGTTCATCGAACGTCCTTACACACCAATCCGGTTCAAGGAGCTTCTTGTTTCGCCCAACGAAATGAAGAACAAGTTCATCACCCTCATCAACAACGAAATCAAGAACAAGAAAGCGGGAAAACCTGCGTACATCAAGATAAAAATCAACCACATCACCGACCCGATTATGGTCAACAAACTGTATGAGGCTTCCGAAGCGGGTGTGGACATCGACCTGGTAGTACGTGGCAACTGTTCCCTGATAACCGATATTCCGGACCTCAGTACACACATCCGGATTCACGGTATCATCGACCGCTACCTGGAACATTCGCGTATCTTCATCTTCGCCAACGGAGGAGAAGAGAAAATATTCCTAGGTTCCGCCGACTGGATGCCGCGTAACCTCGACCACCGTATCGAAGTGATTACGCCAGTATATGACCCGGCCATCAAGGGCGAAATGAAACGGATTGTGGAATATGGATTGAAAGATACGTTGCAGGGGCGTGTGGTAGACGGGCTGGGCGACAACCAGTTCTGGAGCGAAGAAGGACAGGAAACTCCTTTCCGTTCACAGGAGGCACTCTACAACTATTATCTGGCCGAAAATTCCGAAGAATAACTTAAATACTATTATTATGGACAATCTCATAAAAAATTGTGAAACTTATTATGGAGCCATTGATATCGGTTCCAATGCGGTGAGATTACTCATCAAGTGTGTAGAGGAAGACGAGCAGGGCAAGGCTTTCTTCTCGAAAGTACTCCTGCTTCGTGTCCCCCTTCGTCTGGGATTCGATGTGTTTGCCATGGGCAAGATTGCCGAGAAAAAGGAAAAGAACATGCTGCGCCTGATGAAGGTGTTCCGCCATCTGATGAAAATCTACGACGTGGAAGACTACCGGGCCTGCGCTACTTCTGCCATGCGGGATGCCAAGAACGGAAAGGCTATCATCAAACGGATTGAAAAGAAGACGGGTATCCGTATCGAAATCATCGACGGACAGGAAGAGGCCCGGATGATTTACAACAACCACATTGAATGTATGGAAGACCGGAATGGAAACTACATGTATGTGGATGTAGGGGGTGGCAGTACGGAAATCAACTTGCTTTCACAGGGCACACTGGTGTGCAGCCGCTCGTACAACATCGGTACGGTCCGTATCCTGAACAATGCCGTGAAAGATACGGAATGGGAACGGTTGAAGACCGACATGCAGGAACTGGCTGCTTCCTATCCCGGCACGAACATCATCGGTTCGGGTGGAAACATCAACAAACTGTACCGCCTGGCAGAAAAAAAAGACAAGAAGAAACAAAGAATCACCGTAGAAGTGTTGCATAAGCTACATGATGAATTGAAAAGTTTGTCCGTAGAGGAACGCATGGAGAAATACCAGCTGAAACCCGACCGGGCAGATGTCATCGTACCGGCAGGAGATATTTTCCTGACCATTGCCGACATCATTCATGCTACTTATATCTATGTGCCTGTCATCGGTCTGGCCGACGGTATCATCGACGGTTTATATGCTAGTCACCTGGAAGAAGCACAACCACTCGCAAAGAAGGTAATTGAAAAGCAAACAGACACTCCAAAAGAAGTGAATAAATAACGTACATAACGACGGATTATGGAAACGGCCCTGCAGGTAATCCACCTGTAGGGCCGCTTTGTTATACACCGGTTTATCCACAACCTGTGAACAACCTGTTATTCCACCAAAACATTCTGTATTTCAAGAATATACATCTTATGAAATCCTCCATGTCCTTCTCCGTACCAACGGCTTATCAACAACTTATCCACAAAGTTATCAGCATCTATAAAATCGGCGTACAGCTTCTTGCACTCCAATATCAAGCGAGCCTGTTCATAAGCAATGTTCCCATTTTCCGTCACATACGGTTTCAAGCCGGAAGCAGCTACTTTATCAATATCCCTACCCGATTGGCTTCCACATATCTTATGTATGTCCCGATGTGCTTCTCCCAGGAAAGACAAGGTCAAAGTATCGCCCTTTTCAATGAACTCGTAAGTATAACGTTCGGGACGGATAAAAATAAACGCCACCGGTTTTCCCCACAGGATACCGGTACCTCCCCAGCTGGCCGTCATCATGTTAAACTTTTCAGGCGTTCCGGCAGTCACCAGCATCCACTCCTTGCCAATGGCATCAAACATATTGTCCTTCAATTCGGACACACTTATTTTCTTCATAATCTCTTTACTTTAAATTTCCACAAAGCTAAGGAAATTCTGGTTCCCGTTTTTCGTTTTTTAAACCGAATTTAAATAGCATCCTAAAAAATATCTTTTTTCATTTCGGGCTTTTAAAGTATCTTTGCAGGAAATATCATGAACTAAAAAAGAAAGGACTGAACCGTGGCAAAAGATACAGAGGTGGTATTGACCCCGATGATGAAACAATATTTTGATTTAAAAGCCAAACACCCGGATGCTATCATGCTCTTCCGGTGTGGAGACTTTTATGAAACTTATTCCGAAGATGCCGTGGCAGCAGCCGAAATTCTGGGAATCACTTTAACAAAACGTGCCAACGGACAAAGCAAGACAGTAGAAATGGCTGGATTTCCTCACCATGCCCTCGATACGTACTTGTCCAAGCTGATTCGTGCCGGACGAAGAGTAGCCATCTGCGACCAGCTGGAAGACCCGAAAACCACGAAAAAACTCGTCAAACGTGGAATTACGGAACTGGTGACTCCCGGTGTGGCCATCAACGACAATGTGTTGTCGTACAAAGAAAACAACTTCCTGGCTGCCGTGTATTTCGGCAAAACAGCCTGCGGTATTTCCTTTCTCGACATATCCACCGGTGAATTCCTCACTTCCGAAGGGCCTACCGATTATATTGACAAACTTCTGAACAACTTCGCACCGAAAGAGGTGCTTTTCGAACGGGGTAAAAAGCCCATGTTCGAAGGAAACTTTGGCAATAAGTTCTTCACGTTCGAACTGGAGGACTGGGTGTTCAATGAAACTTCTGCCCGGGAAAAGTTACTGAAGCACTTCGAAACCAAGAACCTCAAAGGTTTCGGAGTGGAAAATCTACACAATGGTATCATTGCTTCCGGAGCCATTCTTCAGTACCTCGACATGACCCAGCATTACCAGATTGGACACATCACGTCACTCTCCCGTATCGAAGAAGACCGCTACGTGCGACTGGATAAATTCACCGTACGCAGTCTAGAACTGATTGACAGCATGAACGAAGGGGGTACTTCCCTGCTGGACATCATCGACCATACCATCAGCCCGATGGGAGCCAGAATGCTGAAACGCTGGATTGTCTTCCCTCTAAAAGATATCAAACCCATCAATGAACGGCTGGATGTGGTGGAATTCTTTTTTAAGGAACCGGATTTCAAGGATTTCATCGAAGAGAAACTGCATCTGATAGGCGATTTGGAAAGACTCAGTTCGAAAGCAGCCGTAGGACGTATCTCACCTCGTGAGGTGGTACAGCTGAAAATAGCTCTTCAGGCCATCGAACCAATTAAAAATGCGTGCCTGAACGCCGATAATCCCAGTCTGCGCCGCATTGGCGAGCAACTGAATCTCTGTGCTTCCATCCGCGACAAGATTGCCAAGGAAATTACCAACGACCCTCCCCTGCTGGTCAACAAAGGCGGAGTGATTGCCGACGGTGTCAATGCGGAACTGGATGAACTGCGCAAGATTGCATACTCCGGCAAAGACTACCTCTTGCAAATCCAGCAACGGGAAAGTGAACTGACGGGCATTCCGAGTCTGAAAATCGCTTACAACAACGTATTCGGCTACTATATCGAAGTACGCAATACGCACAAGGACAAAGTACCGGCCGAATGGATACGCAAGCAGACCCTGGTCAATGCGGAACGTTACATCACGCAGGAACTGAAAGAATATGAAGAAAAGATTTTAGGAGCGGAAGACAAGATTCTGATTCTGGAAACCCGATTATATAACGAACTGGTCACTGACTTGGCCGAATTTATCCCGGCCATCCAAATCAATGCCACACAGATAGCCCGGCTGGACTGTCTGCTGTCGTTTGCCAACGTGGCCCGTGCCAATAAGTACATTCGCCCGAATGTGGTGGATGACGATGTACTCGATATCCGTCAGGGACGCCATCCGGTGATTGAAAAACAGCTTCCTCCGGGAGAAAAATACATTGCCAACGATGTGTATCTCGACACGGAAGAGCAGCAGATTATCATCATTACGGGACCGAACATGGCCGGTAAGTCTGCCCTGCTCCGCCAGACAGCCCTGATTACCCTCATGGCACAAATCGGTTGTTTCGTACCTGCCGAGAGTGCCCACATCGGACTGGTGGACAAGATTTTCACCCGTGTGGGAGCCAGCGACAACATTTCCGTGGGCGAATCTACTTTCATGGTCGAGATGAACGAGGCAGCCAATATCCTGAACAACATCTCCCCGCGAAGTCTGGTACTTTTCGACGAACTGGGTAGAGGAACTTCCACCTACGACGGTATTTCCATTGCCTGGGCCATTGTGGAACACATCCATGAGCATAAGAAAGCCCGGGCTCGTACGTTGTTTGCCACCCACTACCACGAACTGAATGATATGGAAGGACAGTTCAAGCGCATCAAGAACTACAACGTATCGGTCAAGGAAGTGGACAATAAGGTGATTTTCCTCCGCAAACTGGAACGCGGCGGAAGTGCACACTCCTTCGGTATCCATGTGGCCAAAATGGCAGGTATGCCGAAATCCATTGTGAAACGTGCCGATGAAATCCTGCATCAGCTGGAAGCAGAAAACCGCCAGGAAGGAATTTCCGCAAAGCCACAACCGGCCAAACAGGCTTCTTCCGACGGAATACAGTTGAGTTTCTTCCAACTGGATGACCCTGTGCTTTGCCAGATTCGCGATGAGATTCTGAACCTGGACGTGAACAACCTCACCCCACTGGAGGCACTGAACAAACTGAATGACATCAAAAAAATAGTAAAAGGAAGATAAACCGTCACGCCTATGTCAACTATTATTTATCCGGCCCCTATCTTCGGCCCTATCCACAGCCGCCGTCTGGGCGTATCGCTTGGTATTAACCTGCTTCCCGCCGACGGCAAATTCTGTACGTTCGACTGCATTTATTGTGAATGCGGATACAACAAGGACTTTCGTCCGAGACAGAAAGTACAAACCCGTGAAGCCGTACGTGAAGCACTCGAAAAACGCCTGGCTGAAATGAAGGAAAACGGTCCGTTTCCTGATGTACTGACCTTTGCCGGCAATGGAGAACCGACAGCCAATCCGTATTTCCCGGAAATCATTGACGACACCTTGGCTTTGCGCGACAAGTATTTTCCCAATGCCAAAGTCAGTGTATTGAGCAACTCTACTTTTATCCACCATCCAAAGGTCTTTGCTGCCCTGAACAAAGTAGACAACAACATTCTGAAACTGGATACGGTAGACCCGGACTATATACAGACCGTCGACCGACCGACCGGAAACTATCAGGTGGAAGATATCATTGAAGGTCTGAAGGCTTTCCACGGCAATCTGATTATCCAGACGATTTTCCTGAAAGGTACTACCGACGAAGGTAAAGATGTGGACAATACCACCGACAAATATGTACTGCCTTGGCTGGAAGCCATCAAGCAGATTCGTCCCCGTCAGGTGATGGTCTATACCATCGACCGGGAAACCCCCGACCGGAAACTCCAGAAAGCCACTCACGAGGAACTGGACCGCATTGTCCGGCTGGTAAAAGAAGTCGGTATCGAAGCCAGTGCTTCTTATTGAAAAAGTACATCTCACCCAAAAAATAACAGCGTGTACGCCTGCTTGAAAAGCATTTGTACACGCTGTCTGTTTATTCATCTATACGTCCTTTTTTCTCACTTCATAAAAGCCGGCACCGGCAGGTGCATGCCCGCCATTGTCAGCCCGTTCTCCCGGGCATATTGCAAGTAATACTTACGGCTCTTTACGGCTCCTTTCTTGTCCATGTCATACTGTGCACAGATTTCCGGATGTGCCAGCTGCAAGGCTGCTCCATGGAACAAATCTCCTATTACCAACAGTTTTCCCACTTGGAACACCGTGTGTCCGGGCGTATGTCCCACCGCATTCATGGCCATTACATTTTCTGGGAGCGTATCCCCGAAAACAAAGAGATGCAAACGGTCCTTGTAAGCCTTCATGGTTTTCTCTACCTGTGCTTTCTGGTCGGCCGGCATCTTCATCCATGCATCGTATTCCAGTTGGGAAGCATACACTTCCGCACGCGGAAAGACCACACTGTCGTTTTTCATCATGCCCCCGATGTGATCTCCATGAAAATGGGTTATGAACAAGTAGTTGATATCTTCCGGATGGATGTGCAAAGCTTTCAAACCATCGAGCAACCGGCTATCGGGCGCCCCCATTCCGGTATCGAAAAGCATGCGCACGCCATCCTTTTCAACCAAGAACGTACTGATAGAAGCCGATATCCCGTTCTGTAACGATAGACTGTCTATCTGTACGTCACTGGCATCCGGAAACAAAGTGCGCGGCATCAGACGCGCCTTGGCATTGTCGCGAATCCAAGTCACTTTCATCCCGTCCAGTGTCAATGTAGCCAACATGCTGTCTTTCTGCATCTGAACCTCGCCGTATGCCACTTTTGTACTGTCTGTATTCATTTCCTTTTCTGCTTTTTGTTTGGATTGTCCGCCGCAACCTACAAACCACATTGCCGCAATCATTACTGCGACATAACTCCACTTACTCTTTTTCATTGTTATCTCATTTTTACGTACAATAAATATCTTCGGCTTTTCCACAAAAATATATATTTGCAAAAAATAATGAAAGACTTGATAGCCGTAAAAACACTATAACGAAAAAAACAACAGCGCATACACTTTCCTGCAAAGGTAGTCTGTACACGCTGTTTCCTTATATATAACTGATGTTAGGGGGTTTCTATAATAATGGATTGATAATCCTGATATTTTGCTTTATAAAGGCTCAATTTGCCCTTAGGAACCATTATTTCCGTAATACTTTCCAAGAAAGGCAGCGAATAATTTCCAATTTCAGGGACCTCATCACCTTCAAATCTAATTCTGTCTAATTTATAATTTGTCCTTAATCCGTAATCTTTGATTCTCCTAACATATTTTGGAAGGATTATCTCTTTCAGCTTAGAACATTCCATAAACACTCCTTCCTGCAATTCAGAAATACTTTGAGGAAGAATAATCTTCGTCAAAGACTCACACCCCTCAAAAGCCGAACTTTCCAGAATACCTCCAGCTACTGTCACCTGCCCTACATAATTCACTTCCTCCAGGTGAGTACAAGCATAAAAAGCTCTATAACCTATTTTTCGGAGATTATTGGGAAGAGTAATCGTCTTCAAAGTTGCGATTTCTCTAAAAGCCTCATTACCGATTTCCTGCAATTCTTCAGGAAATATTACATTTACTAATTGAGTATTCAAAAAAGCCTGAGGAGCTATTTTTTTCAAGGAAGCAGGAAAAGTCACCTTCTTCAATCCTGTATCACGGAACGCACTGGAACCTATTTCCTCTAAATTAACTTTAGAAAGATTTATTTCGGTCAATGCAGAACAATCTTCAAAAGCATGTTCTCCAATTCTTTTCAATGAAGAAGGAAATGTGACAGAAGTCAATTTCTGACTCTTGGCAAAGGCTTGCAGTCCGATGGATTCTAACCCTTCATTCAACACCAAAGATTCAATCTTTGACTCCCCAAAAGCTCCTGGAGCAATACTTTTTACACTTGCCGGCAATACAAGACGAGTCAAAGAAGGGTCTTTCAGCCCCTTCAATACTCCATCCTCAAGAACCAACTTACTTTCATCTGTAGAAAGTCCAGGGTTTTCTGCTATATTTTTACGATCGATTTCAATTCTAAAAGAATGCTTCTTCCCTGCAGTGATAGTACCTCCTCTGCTCCACCAATTATAATTACCTGCATCAATTGCATCAAGAACCACAAACATGAATTCTCTGGAACTTACCCCTGAAAACCACTTTTTGTTTTCCAATATGAAACTTACCTTACCGCTCTTGTCTGTTGTAAGTTCGCATAATGCTTTGGTCGTATGATTTTCCTTAAAAGCCTCATAAGTGGCTTCATCATACATTCTGACAACCTGATTCTCCAGAAGCTCTCCTTTTGAAGTGCATACGGTAATTTCTACTATAGAAGAATCGCTATTCACAGAGGGATTCTCTTTCTTGCATCCTCCAAAAAGCAGGCACATTCCTAATAAAATAAAGGATAAAAATTTAAACATGTCCATTGGGTTATATAAAATTCATAACTAAAAATTCTATCAAATGATGAAGGCGCACTCTCTCTTCTCTAAAAAAGACAATGATTTTTTTCATCTTCCAGCAGATCAAACTCTGCCTTAACAAGGGATTACAAAAATACAACAAGTAATGAATATATATAGAAAAAATATACGATTTGTAGAAATTTTTATGATTTGTTTCGATATTCCTTCAAAGTTGTCTTTTCTCCCAACAACTAACTTTGAAGAAATGAAATTATTTGTTTGAATGCTGAATCAAAATTCTATTTTTTTGGGTAATTGTACAAAACTTCCACATCAAAATGGGAATAAATTACCCATTTTAATATAATACCACCCCGACAAGAAAATCCTAAATAACTGGTAATCTGAAATTTGAAAAAATCCTTTCACTTTGGCATCCCATTTGGACTACAGTCAGTGTAAAACTTATTTACTAACCATTTTAAATTAAAAGCAATATGAAAAAGTTATTTGTAGCAGTAGCATTGGTAATGGGATTAGGAACTTCAGTAGTATTTGCTGAAAACTTTCACACAAACGTAGACAGCGTAGCCCTTATCAACGAATTCAAACCAATTGACGTAAAAGATCTTCCGCAGGCCGTACAGGATGCCATTGCAAAAGGCTATGCAGAATGGACTCTCAAAGAAGCATACATGGAAGAAACAGACGGAGTGAAAACCTACAAGGTAGTATTAGTCGACCAGGAAGAAAACACCGCTACTCTGGTATACAATGAAAAAGGCGAAGTACTCGAATAAGCAACCTGAATAAGCATTAACTGTATTTTGAGTTCTGAAGGATACCTGTTGTGGTGAATCACCAGGTATCCTTTTTTATATCCTTACTTCCACAACATCACCATGCTGCCGCAAGTAATCAGTATGGCTCCGACAATAACTCGAAGACTGACAGGCTCTCTCAAAAACAGAAAAGACAGACAAATTGTAATCACTACGCTAAGTTTGTCAATAGGGGCTACACGCGACACATCTCCTGCCTGCAAAGCCTTAAAATAAAACAACCATGACAATCCGGTAGCTGCACCAGATAAAATCAGAAACAACCAGGTATGCGCATCTACCTCTTTCACATTTGCAGCTTGCCGCTCCGAAAAGACAATTCCCCACGTAATAAGTAGAATGATGCTGGTACGAATAGCTGTGGCCAAATCAGAGTTAATGTTCTTTACTCCTATTTTCGCAAAAATAGCTGTCAATGCAGCAAAAAAGGCCGACAATAAAGCATAATATTTCCACATAACTCTTTTTTTAATTCCGAAAAACTCAAAAACAAAGAGGGTGTGTCAAAATGCATACCCTCTTTTTTTATGACAACGCCCCGACTTT
>OGCN01002949.1_pt1 | contig 17307 bp, 15 predicted proteins | sample 1570181 | NCBI WGS metagenome assembly OGCN01 (sample SAMEA4370584, study PRJEB24528) | human gut metagenome | reverse complement strand
TGATGTAGTAGGGGCTGCGGATGGGCTTGTCGCCGAAACGCAGGTGGCTGATGGTGACACCGCCGGTCTTCTTGGAGTCATACTGGAAGTAAGCCTGAATGTACTTGTCAGTATGGTCGCCGATGATCTTGGTGGAGTTCTTGTTGGCACCGACAGTACCGTCGCCGCCGAGACCCCAGAACTTGCACTCCTTGGTGCCGGGGGCGGAGGTGATGGGAGCGGGCTTGACCTCAGGCAGGCTGAGGTTGGTCACGTCGTCGGTGATGCCGATGGTGAAGCGGGACTTCGGAGCGTCCTTCTCCAGCTCGGTGTAGATAGCAAAGACGCTGGACGGCGGGGTGTCCTTGGAGCCCAGGCCGTAGCGGCCGCCGGTCAGGACGACGTCGTTCATGCCGGCCTCACGCAGGGTGGTGGCGACATCCAGGTACAGGGGCTCGCCCAGGGAGCCGGGCTCCTTGGTGCGGTCCAGAACGGCGATCTTCTTGACGGTCTTGGGCAGGACCTTCAGCAGGGCGCTGGAGACCCAGGGACGGTACAGGCGGACCAGAACCAGGCCGACCTTCTCGCCCTTGGCGGTCAGGTAGTCAACGACCTCCTCTGCGACGTCGCAGATGGAGCCCATGGCGATGATGACGCGGTCAGCATCCTCGGCGCCGTAGTAGTTGAACAGGTCGTAGTTGGTGCCCAGCTTCTCGTTGATCTTGGCCATGTACTTCTCAACAACGGCAGGCAGAGCCTCGTAAGCGGGGTTGCAGGCCTCACGATGCTGGAAGAAGACGTCGCCGTTCTCGTGGGAACCGCGCATCTTGGGGTGCTCGGGGTTCAGGGCCTTGGCACGGAACTCCTCGACAGCCTCCATGTTGCACATTTCCTTCAGGTCCTCGTAGTCCCACTTCTCGATCTTCTGGATCTCGTGGGAGGTACGGAAGCCGTCGAAGAAGTTCACGAACGGAACGTGGCCCTCGATAGCGGACAGGTGGGCAACGGGAGACAGGTCCATGACCTCCTGCGGGTTGCTCTCGGCCAGCATGGCAAAGCCGGTCTGACGAACGGCCATAACGTCGCTGTGGTCACCGAAGATGTTCAGGGACTGGGTAGCAACGGTACGGGCAGAAACGTCAAAGACGCAGGGCAGCTGCTCAGCGGCGATCTTGTACATGTTGGGGATCATCAGCAGAAGACCCTGGGAAGCGGTAAAGGTGGTGGTGATAGCACCGGTACCGAGAGAACCGTGGACAGCGCCTGCGGCGCCGGCCTCGGACTCCATCTCAACAACCTTGACCTGGTTGCCGAAGATGTTCTTCAGGCCTGCAGCGCTCCACTGGTCAACGGTGTCGGCCATGGGGCTGGAGGGGGTGATGGGGTAGATGGCAGCCACATCGGTGAATGCATAAGCTACATGCGCCGCAGCGGTATTGCCGTCCATAGACTGTTTAGCTCTGGGCATTTTCTTTCCTCCGTTTTTATTAGAGTTTTGCATTATAGAGCTGTGCGGTTGTCAGGGCCGCACAAATCCTGCGTCATTTGGCACGTGCCCCAATGTTGCTCCGGGCATAGTTCCAGACAAACGCTTTTGCATAGCTTTATTGTACCAAAAAACCCCCCTTTTCGTAAAGGGGTTTTGTTCAGAAAGTTGCACATATTTTTAGAGTTGTTGTGTGCATTTTGACCACAATGACGAACAAGGCGGTTTTTAGGGCGTTTTTGGGTACGGTTTATTGTACCTCGTTCCGCTGGATGGAACGATTGCCCGGGAACGGCAGCCTCCCGGGAACCCGCTTTCTTTTGGCAGCAAAAGAAAGCTCGCAAAGAAAACTGCCGCTGTTTCGACGCAGCGGACCCGCGACCAAGGGGCTTCACGCCCCTTGGATTCCCAAAGAGGAGGTCGCAGAGGGCGCGGGCTAAACGAAAGCAGTATTACTTTTCGTTCTTAACGCCCGCGCCCTCTGCTCCGTTTTAAAATTCGGGTGTTCCCCCGAACCCCCGCAGGGGAAAAGGCCCCCTTGTCAAAGGGGGCTGTCACCGTTAGGTGACTGGGGGATTCCGACGGGCCTTGTGTCGCCGCTCGTCAACGGTCACCTGCCGTCAACCCCCTGAACCCCCCCCCGGCCTGCTTCGCGGCCACCTCCCCTGTGAGGGGAGGCTTTTCTCGCGTCCTTCGCCCACGCAAAAAACATCCTTTTTTACAAAATCTCCCGCACCGTCAGCACATCCCCGTCCACGCTGAACTTTACCTTATTCTCCCCGAAATCCAGCGTGTACACCCGCTCCGGGTCGTGCTGGTAGGCGGGGCGGGGGTCGTTTTTCAGCACACCGGACAAAGCGGCGCGCTTGTTTTCCGGCACTTTGCACAAAAGCGCGTCGGGGCAAACCACCTGCAAAGCGTATTCCTTTGTCGTGTCCGTGAATCCGCCCCGGGCGTCGGGGTAGGCGTCCACATAGGGCAGATACGGCTTGATGTCGAAGATCGGCGTGCCGTCCAAAAGGTCCGCACCGCGGACGATCAGCTCGCCGTTTTCGACGCCCGCCAGCTCCACGCAGGAAAGCCCCAGTGCGTTCGGGCGGTAAGGGCTGCGGGTCGCAAAGACGCCGCGGCGCTCGTTGCCGCCCAGGCGCGGCGGGCGCACGGTGGGCCGCCAGCTTTTGCCCGCGGCATACTCCGCCGCCACGGTAGAAAACTGCCAGATCAGCCACAGCCGGTCATACCCCTCGATGCCGACCAGCGCGTTCGGGTCGCGGTATTCCGGCTCAAACACGATGCGCGCCGTCAGCTCCGGCACCAACCCGCTCTGCCGCGGGATGCCGAATTTATCCGTAAAATCCGTGCGGATATGCGCAATCGGATGAATTGTGTAATCCATGGTAACGTCTGCCCCCTTTTTGTCGTCTATTATATAGGAAAGGAACAGATTTTACAACTTCCCCATCTTCCCACCATCGTCGAAATATGGTACAATATGTGGTATATTGCACGTAAGGAGGTGTGCGTTTGGCACCAATCATCCGTACAGAGAAGCTGCGCAAGGTCTATGCCGTCGGCAAGGAGCGCGTCGTTGCGCTGAATAATGTCGATTTGTCGATAGAAAAGGGCGAGTTCTGCTGTATCGTCGGCCAGTCGGGCAGCGGCAAGTCCACGCTGCTGAACCAGCTGGCCGGACTGGAAAAGCCGACGTCCGGCAAGGTATACATAGGAAAGCACGAGATCAGCAAAATGACCGAGAACGAGTTGGCCGAGTTCCGCCAGCAGCACCTGGGGTTCATTTTTCAGAGCTACAACCTGCTGCCCACCATGACGGCGGCGGAAAACGTCGCCCTGCCGCTGATGTTCAAGGGTGTGGACAAAAAGACCCGTCTGGCCCGCGCCCGCAAAGAGCTGAAGTCCATGGGTCTGCTGGGCCGCGCCAACCACCTGCCCACCGAGATGAGCGGCGGCCAGCAGCAGCGCGTCGGCATTGCCCGCGCGTTCGTCAGCAGTCCCAAGGTCATTTTTGCCGATGAGCCGACAGGCAACCTCGACTCCCGCACAAGCAAGCAGGTGCTGTACCGTATGCTGGAAATGTCCAAAAACAGCGGTGTCACGTTCGTTATGGTCACTCACGAGCCGGATCTGGCCGAGTGCGCGGACCGCATTGTGACGATCCTGGACGGCAAGGTCTGCTCCAACGTCGTGCAGGACGAGGAGACGAAGAAGAAAAACCGCGACGCCCTCTTTGCCGATCTGGAAGGGAATCTGGATATTGGCGGGGAGGCAGCGAAGGAACAGAAAAAGTAATAAGCCTTCCCCCTTGGGGGAAGGTGCCCGAGGCCCCGACCGAGGGCGGTTGAGGGGCGTGTTTCCGCCGCGGCCCGCTCACGGAGCCGCCACACAAGCTCTCCCCTCATCAGCCGCCTGCGGGCGGCAGCTTCCCCCCGGGGGGGAAGCCTTGGGGTTATAAAATTTGGAGGTACAAACCAACCATGAAACGCCTATTTTCCCTGCTGACCGCCTTTGCTCTGGCGGCGGCGCTGTGTGCGCCGGTTATGGCAGACGACGTCACCACACCGGATGTCACCGACCCCACCCCCACGCCGACAGCGGCCATTGACACGACCAGCTCCGACGGCGTCTACGTCTCCGCCTACTCCGTCACCGACACTGCGGGCGGCGAGGTCACCACCGTGCAGGTCGGTGATAAGATCAACATCGTGCTCAAGGTCGTGGACCACGCCTCGGCGCGGTACTGCGTCAAGCCGGAGGAAATCTCCGCGCGCATCAACTCCGCCGTGTTCACCTACACCGGCACCGGCGAGATCGGCCAGCTGTTCGACAGCAACGACGACCCCAACGCCACCCGCCTGCAAAACGTCCGCAACGGCTCGGCCTCGCCGGAGGAGGTTGCTGCTAACGCGCAGTATAATTATTACAGCTACGTCATTTTGTTCCGCGACGTCATCTACAACGGCGGCGGCAACACGCTGCCCATCAACCTGTCCTATCTGGACACCGCCAAGCCGCTGCAGCAGTTCAGCGTCACGCTGGGCCAGTGCGTGGACAAGGATCAGACGACCTCGCCCAACCTGCTCGTGCGCACCTCCAGCTACGGCGACAGCGTCACCGCAGGGCAGGCGTTCGACCTCTCCCTCGGCCTCTACGCCACCGACGGCAATGAGAACCTCGACGACGTCATCGTCTCGCTGACGCTGCCCGAGAACATCTCCCTGAACGGCGGCAGCCTGTCCAGCTACCTCGGCACCATCTGCCCCAAGCAGACCCGGGATGTCACGTTCCAGGTCATGCCCGCCTCTGGCTTTACCGGCACGGTGGCCAGCATCACCGTCAACATGACCGGCACCGGCTCTGTCACCGGCAAGGAGGTCAGCGGCACCACGACGATTTCCGTGCCCGTCAGCCAGCCCGACCGCTTTGAGGTCGGCCAGCTCGAGCTGTCCGGCGACACGATCTATGTCGGCGACACCGGCAGCGTCTCCCTCTCCTATGTCAACAAGGGCAAGAACCCCGTCAGCAATCTGGAAGCCCGCCTGACCGGCACGAATCTGGGTGCGGGCGGCTACCAGTACCTCGGCAACCTGGCCGCCGGCACCGAGGGCAGCGTGGACTTTGACATCGTCCCCGATGCCGCGGGCACGGTCAACGGCATCATCACGCTGAACTACGAGGATGCCTCCGGCAACCCGCAGACCATCTCGAAGGACTTTTCTGTCAGTGCCGAGGAGATGAACATGGACGACTTCAACTATGACCCGTCGATGGACGACGTCCAGCCCGAGCAGACCGGTATGCCGGTCTGGGCGTGGGTGCTCATCGGTGTCTGCGGCGCAGTGGTCGTGATCGTGGTCATCGTGGTCGTGGTACGCAAGCGCAAAAAGGCCAAGGCACTGGCCGCGCTGGAAGCAGAGGACAGCGATGAAGATCTCTGATGAAATCAGCCTGTCGGCGCGCAACCTGCTGCGCCGCAAGGGCCGCACGGCGCTGACGCTCGTCGGCGTCGTCATCGGCACCTGCATGGTCGTGCTGATGATCTCGCTGGGCATCGCCCAGACCAAAACCAACGAGGAGATGCTGCAAAGCTGGGGCGACCTGACCCAGATGCAGATCTACGGCTACGGCACGATGGTCGGCAGCGACGGCAAGCCGCTGTATCTGGACGACGCGGCCATCGCCAGCATCAAGCAGATCCCCCATGTGGCGGCGGCCACGCCCTACGCGCAGGCGTATAATCTGGAGGGCACCATCACGGCGGGCCGCAATGACCGCTACACGATGGAAATTTACAATTTGATCGGCATCGACCCCACCGCACTGGAGCCGATGGGCTTCGCCCTGCAGAGCGGCAGCTGGCTCACGAACACCCCCGCCAGCGAGAAGGCGGCGAAATTACAGATTTTGGTCGGCGGGTCCACCGGGTATGAGTTTCAGGACTCGCGCAAGAGCCCCAACAGCCCCAAGCGCTACCGCTGGCAGGGCCAGACCGATGCCAACGGCAAGGAGCTGCCGCCCTTTGTGGACATCGACAAGGATAAGATGACCCTGACCATCCGGACCGGCGAGGGCTCCACCGAAAAGACCCGCAGCTGGGAGCTGGAGGTCGTGGGCGTGCTGGAGCCGGACGGTGCCAAGGGCTACTGGACCCAGAGCGGCATTGTGCTGCGCATTCAGGACATGAAGATGCTGCAAAAGGTCTACAACGACATGACCAAAACCAAGACCGAGGAAAAGAGCTACGAGCAGGTCTACGTCAAGGTCGATGACCTGAAGAACGTCACCGACGTTGAGACGGCCATCCACGAGCTGGGCTTCACCAACACCTACTCGATGAACCAGCAGCGCGAGGAGATGCAGCAGCAGGTCATAAAAAGCCAGATGATCTTCGGCGGCATCGCGGCGGTCTCGCTGTTTGTGGCGGCCATCAACATCATCAACACCATGACGATGGCCATCTATGAGCGCACCCGGGAGATCGGCGTCATGAAGGTGCTGGGCTGTGAGCTGGGCAGCATCCGCACGATGTTCCTGCTGGAAAGCTCGACCATCGGGTTTATCGGCGGGCTGATCGGCGTAGCGTTCAGCCTGCTGGCCAGCTTTGTGCTGAACAACCTTTCCACAATTTTAGCGGCGTTCGGTCAGGGCGGCGGGTTGGACCTGTCCGGCATGATGGGCGGCGGGTACTACTACATGGACGGGGGCGGCAGCGCGGCCATTTCGATCATCCCGCCCTGGCTCATGCTGGCAGCGCTGGTATTCGCCACGCTGGTGGGCCTGGTAGCCGGTATCCTGCCCGCAAACAAGGCGGTCAGGATCAGTGCGCTGGAAGCCATCCGGCACGATTAAGCGCTTATATCGCCTTATATAAAGAACCGAGGCAGTCCCGGGAAAAGGGATCGCCTCGGTTTTTTTGTCGCCGTTCCCGCACCGCCGCGCGGCAGGGGGGCGGGAACTCGTTGATGGGTCGGTCCGTAGGGAGGGGTCTTGACCCCTCCGCGGGCGTTTGCGGACGGCAGGGGGCTTGCCCGCCGCCGCGCGGTAGGGTGTGGGCACTCGTAGGTGGGTCAGTCCGTAGGGAGGGGTCTTGACCCCTCCGTGGGCGTTTATGGATGGCATAGGGCTTGCCCACCGCCGCGCGGTAGGGGCCGGGCATGCCCGGCCCGGAGGTTTTCCCGGGGATGGGCGATGATGGGAGGTTTCCGGGGCGTCGTGGACGCCGCCCCCTACGTGGATGGCTGCCCGTTGACGGACTGCCGCGCGAACTTGCGGCGGGGTGCGGGCACCCCGCTGATGGGTCAGTCCGTAGGGAGGGGTCTTGACCCCTCCGCGGGCGTTTGCGGACGGCAGGGGGCTTGCCCGCCGCCGCGCGGTAGGGGCCGGGCATGCCCGGCCCGGGGGTTTTCCCGGGGATGGGCGGCGGCAGAAGGTTTCCGGGGCGTCGGGGACGCCGCCCCCTACGTGGGTGGGCTGCCCGTTGACGTGTGGCCGCGCGAACTTGCGGCGGGGTGTGGGCACTCGTTGATGGGACGGTCCGTAGGGAGGGGTCTTGACCCCTCCGTGGGCGTTTACGGACGGCATAGGGCTTGCCCACCGCCGCGCGGTAGGGGCCGGGCATGCCCGGCCCGGAGGTTTTCCCGGGGATGGGCGGCGGCAGAAGGTTTCCGGGGCATCGGGGACGCCGCCCCTTACGTGGGTGGCTGCCCGCTGACGGGTAGCCGCGCGAACTTGCGGCGGGGTGCCGTTCGCCGGTTGTTGTTTTTCTTTCAACACTGGGCTGGCCATACGGTTGAAAATGTATCCTCGTTGCCGGGCATGGACGTTTGATAACCGACTGCATCCCATTTTGTTTTCAGTACGGCTACATCTGTGTTTTTAACAACATTTCGGACTTTTCCACCGCGGGGTTCTACAACTATAGGCAGTTTTCAACATTTTCAACAGGAAAATAAGGTCTGCAGAGAGCCTTTCGCAAAAAGTTCCGCTCGTTTTCTGCGAAGCACCGTTATTTTATAGTTTTCCACAGTTTTCACGAGTTTTCCACAGGGAAAACCCCGGGAAACGGTGGAAAACCGGTTTTCCTGTGGAAAAGGGGTACCTGTAGGGGTGCTGGGCCGTGGTTACGCCTATATCTTGTTTACAAACGGTTCATTTTTGCCCCATGTATAGCCGGTTGTGAACGGTGGAAAAATAAGAGTTTTCAACATCACTGTGGAAAACGGTGTGGAAAGAGTTTAGAGGGGGGAACGGGAGGCTGCGGGAGGCCCGTCGGGACCCTTCCGGCCTGCGCGCAAGCGCGCGGCCACCTCCCCTAAAAGGGGAGGCTTTCTGTGCTCGCTTCGCTCTCATACGCATAAAAACCAAAAAGCAGCTGCCCGCACAGGGGCAGCTGCTTTTTTCAACACTGTTGTTTAAAACTCGATCTTACCGAAGGCGAAATCGTCACCGTCGTGGATGCGCTCGGTGGTCTTGGGTGCCATCGGCTTGGCTGCGGGGTCGCGCGGGGCATCCGCAAACTCGCGGGCGGGCACGCTGGAGCGCGGGCCGCCGTAGCGGGGGCCACCACGGTTGTCGCGGCGAGGACCAGCGCCGTAGCGGGGGCCTCTGCCGCCCTCACGCGGGCCGCGGGGGCCGCGTCCGCCACGGTTGTCACGGCGGGGACCGCGGCCGCCGTCACGGCGTCCGCCGCGCTGGTTGCGGGCGTTGTCGCGGTCAGGCAGGTTGCAGGCATCGGGGTCGGTGGAGTACAGCACCACATGGCGGGCCGGGCCGTCGCCCTTGCTCTCGCTGCGCACACCGTCGATCTCGGCGATGGCCGTGTGGATGATGTGGCGCTCGTAGGGGTTCATCGGCTCCATCTCATAGTAGCAGCCCGTGCGGATGACGCGGTCTGCAATGCGCCTGGCAAGGGCAGAGAGGTCGTCCTCGCGCTTGTTGCGGTAGCCGCCGACATCCAGGCCCAGCTTGACGTAAGGGCCCTCCATGCGGTTCACAACGAGGCTGGCGAGGTAGGACAGGGACTCCATCGTCTCGCCGCGGCGTCCGATCAGCGCGCCCATGTGCTCGCCGGAGACCTTCAGGACCGTGGCAGCGCCCTTCTTGACGGCGGTGAAGGTGAAGTTTTCCACACCCATCAGGTTGAAGATCGGGGTCAGGTAGTCAACGGCGGCCTGCAGGCGCGGGTCGGCGTCGATGTCAAGGGGAACCTCGACTTCCTCACCGGGGACGGGGGCCAACTCAGCCTCCTCGACCATATCCTCGACGACCTCCTTCTGGATTTCAGGGGCGGTCTCGTCAGAGATTTCAACAACCTCGGCGGGCTTTGTGGAAACTTCAGCCGGCTTTTCCGCCTCGGGCTCCTCGACCTTCACGAGGACCTTGGCGGGAATGGTCTTAAACAGCTTGCGGGTGGGGAATTCGAGGACTTCGTAGCTTACGTTGATGTCATCACGGTCAACGCCGAGAGCCTCGCAGGCGGCCTGTACGGCGGCCTCAACGGTCTTGGCGCTCATTTCCATACTGCGCATAGGGGGAACCTCCTTCTTATTTCTTATCGTTACGTTCATCACAACGGGGAGCGGGGCGGGCGCATATAGAATGCGCCCCTACGGTTGGTGCGTCGTATATTTTAATCCTTATTCAGTGGGGTGGTGCGCTCGTCCTTGTAGAGTTCGGCCTCGCGCTGGCGGGCCATCTCCAGGCGCAGCTTGTTGGCCTCGCCCAGGGTGACCTCTTTTTCGACCTGCTTACCGTTCTGCTCGACGGTGACGGTGCGCTTTTTCTTCTTCTCGGCGCGCTTGGCGGCAAGCTCGGCCTCATACTGGGCCTTGAACTTCTCGGGGCTGTAGATCTTGTAGGTCACGTAGGACTGGAAGATCTGGACCACGTTGGACACGCCGTAGTACAGGGAGAAGCCGACGGGGGCATTGAAGCAGAACGTGACGAACATCAGGTTCATGACGAGCATCATGACCTTCATGCTGCCCTGCATCTGGGCATCCATGCCGGAGAGCTTCTGGGTGATGAAGTAGCTGACGAACATCGTGACCGTGGCGATGGCCGGGAAGATGGCGATGGGGGTCAGGTGGAAGCCGGGCACATCGCACATATCCATGCCGAAGAAGGAGGTGTTGAAGTTCTGGATCTCGGCCACAACGCTGGCGGAGATGATGGACGGGTCGATGGACGCGCCGTTGTGGATGGCCTGGATCAGCGCGGTCTGCATCGTGGAGGTGTTGGTCGTGGCCAGGCCGATGGCCTCGCACGCGGCCTTGACGGCCTCATTGCTGACGCCGAAGATGTAGTGTACGGGGTAGTACACAACGCCCAGGAAGCCGAACAGGACCAGCATCGTCAGCAGCATGGGCATGCAGCCGCCCATGGGGTTGTAGCCGTGCTCCTGCTGGAGCTTCATCAGCTCCTCCTGCTGCTTCTGGGGGTCGTTCTTGTACTTCTGCTGGATCTCGGTGATCAGCGGCTGGAACACGGACATCTTGGCCGTGGACTTCTGCTGATGGATGCTCAGGGGGAACAGCAGCAGCTTGAGGATGAGGGTGGCAACGATCATGGTTGCCGCGTAGTTGCCGATGAAGCTGTACAGGATTTTCACCAGCGGGCCGATCAATACGGCCAGGAAATACATAAAAGACATAGCCTTTCCTTCTGCCCCGTCTGCGCCCGGGACCTTTATTTTTATGTAGGTCTCTGCTGCGCAGTGCAAAGACATGAGAGGCGATGTTGAAAAGCCTTCTCCCTTGGGAGAAGGTACCCGAGGCCCCGACCGAGGGCGGATGAGGGGGGAGCTTGCGGAGCTGCACATTCAACCGTTTAACGGGTAATTGTGGAAAACTCTGCCCTCATCAGTCCGCTGCGCGGACAGCTTCAGTCTACGCGCTAAGAGCCGCCTTCGGCGGTTGCGCTCCGACACGCGCCTGCGGGCGCAGCCCCGAGGGGGAAGCCTTTAGTCGCGGCTGCGCGTCAGCCTTCGCTCCGGGTTGACCCACTTTCCCTTTTCGGGTACCGGGTCATAGCCGAATTTTGCAAAGGGCTGGCACCTTAAAAGGCGCCACACCGTTAAAATCAGACCCTTTACAAGGCCGTGTACGGCGAGCGCCTGCATGGCGTATTCACTGCAGGTGGGTATGAACCGGCAGTGATGCCCGAGGTGCGGACTGATATATTTCTTGTAGCCGCGCAAAAGCGCGATGAGAAGGCGGGCGATCATTGCGGGGCCGGGGCGGCCATGTCGGGCAGACCGGCCTTTGCAAGCAGCTTGCCCAGCGTTTTGCTCAGCTGGGTGCTTTTCAGGTGGGGGGTCTGGCCGCGGGCGACCAGGATGATGTCATACCCACCGATGTTCTGGGCCAGGTGCTCCGACAAAGCGGCGCGCATGACGCGGCGGGCGCGGTTGCGCTGCACGGCATGGCCGACCTTTTTGGTGGCCGTCAGCCCGATGCGGGTATAGCCCAGCCGGTTTTTGGCCACATACAAAACGCAGTGCGGATGCACATAGCTTTTGCCCCGGCCATACACCCGGTTGAACTGCCAGTTTTTATCTAAAGTGCGGTAACGCATAGTAGTATCCTCCCAAGGCTTCTCCCTCGGGAGAAGCTGCCACCCGCAGGCGGCTGATGAGGGCAAACCTTTCGGTCAAAACCCATTTGCGGGAAATTTTCGGAAGGTTTTCCCTCATCCATCCGTGGTCGGGGCCACGGACACCTTCCCCAAGGGGAAGGCATTCCTACACATATATTATAATGAATCCCGGCTTCTGTAAAGCCATATTTGAAAAAAGGGCTGCCGATTTTACAATCAGCAACCCTTTTGTTCACTTAATTCTCTGAAGTTATCAGACAGTCAGGCTCTTACGGCCCTTCGCACGGCGACGGGCGATGACCTTGCGGCCATTCTTGGTAGCCATGCGGTTCAGGAAACCGTGGACGCGGCTGCGCTGACGCTTCTTGGGCTGGAAAGTACGCTTCATTTTTCATTCCTCCTGTTGAAATCCCGGTATGGGCTGTTTGCTCAGGGCTTCGCCCATACACTGGGGCAGCCTTGCAGAGTTAGATTATACGCGATTTACCCCCACTTTGTCAAGGGGGTTTGGGCAGAATTTTTCGCTCCCGCGTCAAAGAATTGGAGCTACAGAGAGTTATCCACTACATTTTGTACTATTTACTGTTGAAAATTGCATCTGTTGTGGAAAACTTTTATTTTTCTTTGCTCCGCGGAAAAATTTTCAACAATTCCGGCTTATAAAAAAATTCCTACTTTATTATATATAGGTGTTGTTTAAAACCCGGTTTTGTGGTATACTGTATTTAGTATTTTTGCGCCCTGTTTGGATATGGGGCGTTTACTTATAACAGGAAGTGGGGAGTATCGAGAATCATGGATTCCTTCAATGATGTAATGGACGCCGTCAAGGCGTACTGCAAAGGACGAGTATCCGATGCATCATACAGAGTTTTCATCCAGGACCTCAATCTGCTGAATTTTGAGGGCACGAACATCATCATCCTGGAGGTTCCCAACGACGTCGTCATGCGGTTTGCGGCGGCGCGCTATGCCGATCTGCTCAAGGAGGCGTTTGCCTCGATCCTCGGCTTTGAGGTGGAGCTGAAGTTTGTGCTGGCCGCGCCCGCACCGGACGGCGGCAAGGCTGCCGAGAAGCCGAAGCTGGACGAGAACGACCTGCCCAGCGGGCGGTACGAGTTCACGTTCGAGAACTTCATCAAGGGGCCGTCGAACCAGTTTGCGTTTGCCGCCGCGCAGGCCGTGGCCGCGAACCCCTCCGGCGCGTACAACCCGCTGTTCATCTACGGGCCGTCGGGTCTGGGCAAGACGCACCTGCTGAACGCCATCAAAATTGAGATCCAGAAGAACCACCCGGATTTCAACATTGTCTACGTGGATTGTGAAAAATTCACGAACGAGACGATCACCGCCATCAAGACGGCAACGATGGAGCAGTTCCGCCAGCGCTACCGCAAGGCGGACGTGCTTTTGATCGACGACATCCAGTTCCTGGCCGGCAAGGAGAGCACGCAGGAGGAGTTTTTCCACACCTTCAACACGCTGCACAACGATGGCCGCCAGATCGTCATCGCATCGGACCGCCCCGCGAAGGAGATCAAATCCTTGGAGGAGCGTCTGCGCACCCGGTTTGAGTGGGGCCTGACCGCCGACATCCAGCCGCCGGATTTTGAAACGCGCGTTGCCATCGTCAAGCGCAAGGCCGAGCTGTTGAATCTGGATCTGCCGAACGACGTGGCCGAGTACATTGCGAACCACTTAAAGCAGAACATCCGCCAGTTGGAGGGCGCGGTCAAAAAGCTGAACGCCTACTATCTGCTGGAGGGCATCGAGCCGTGCATCGGCGTAACGACGACGGCGATCAAGGACACGCTGAACGACAGCCAGCCGATCCCGGTCACGATTGAAAAGATCCTGAACGAGGTCGCGCGCACCTACAATGTGATGCCGTCGGACATCCGCGGCAAGAAGCGCAATGCGAATGTGAGCGCGGCGCGGCAGATGACGATGTACATTATCCGCGAGGTGACCGGCATGAGCATGGAGGCCATCGGGCAGGAGTTCCAGCGCGATCATTCCACGGTGGTGTATTCCATCAAAACGATGGAGGAAAACATCAAGCGCGACCAGCACCTGAAAGAGATGTGCAGCGACATCATGAAAAACGTCCGCACCTGAGTTCCTTTCTTGAAAGAAAGGAACCAAAGAACTTTTAATGTTTTAACCCGGGGACGGTATTTGTGCCGATACTCCACGCAGCATCGCACATTCTCAATCGAACATTTGGAATTTCTTTGTTTCTTTCTTTGTAAAGAAAGAAACGCTGCGTTTTTCAACAAAGTTTTCAGTTATCAACAGTGCGTATTCCACGGGGCTTGTTGAAAAAAGGAGTTTTCCGGGTTTTCCACAGAAAAGTCCACAGACTGTTCAAAACAATCCACGTGCGATTTTCCGCGGCGCAATCGGGTCCCGCGGAGTTTTCCACGAAACTAACACCCCCTACTACGACTACTACCATAGTTTAATAGTTTCTGCGAACGGAACCGCAAAATACACTTCCTCACACCTACAAAACACCGCTCCGGCTGTGGAAAACAGAAGGAGCACCCTTCCTAGAGACCGCTGAACGTTTTTTGCCGAGGCTTTTTCCCAAAAAAGCCGGAGAAAGAGATAGAAACATGAAATTTGAATGCGAAAAAACACTGCTAGCCAGCGCCATCGACGGCGTTTCCCGCGCGATCACAAACCGCGCCGCCATCCCTGTGCTGGAAGGCATCTACATGAAGGCCGAGGGCTTTAACCTGACGCTGACCGGCTACGATATGGAAATGGGCATCACGACCACGATTGAATGCAACGTGCTTGTACCCGGTGAAACTGTACTTGACGCAAAACTGCTGAGCGCCATGGTCAACCGTATGCCTGCAGGCGATGTCTGCATTGAGCTGAACGACGAGGGCCAGGCAAAAATCAGCGGCGGTGTGGCAGAATTTGAGATCCCCGCGCTGAACGCCAGCGATTATCCGAGCCTGCCCGTGACCGGCGCCGACAATACGATGACCGTCAAATGCGGCATGCTGCGCGAGATGATCGAGAAAACCATCTATGCTGTCAGCCAGGACGACAAAAAGCCCGCCCACACCGGCGAGCTGTTCGTCATTGAGCCGGGCAGCCTGACGATTGTGGCCCTGGACGGCTACCGGCTGGCCATTATCCAGCGCGACGTCGAGTGTACCCGCGACATCCGCATCATCATCCCCGCCAAGACACTGCAGGAGCTGCTGAAAATTATGGGCGGCGCGGACGACGACGTGAAGATCGACGCGAACCGCCGCTATGTCGTGTTTACCTCCAACGGCTATACGATCATGAGCCGCCTGATCGAGGGCGACTTCCTCAACTATGAAAGCGTCATCCCGAAGGACAGAAAAACACGTGTTACCGTTGAATGCAAGAACTTCATCGACACGATCGAGCGTGCGTCGCTCATTATTACCGAGCGTTTGAAGAACCCGCTGCGCATCTCCTTTGCCGAGGATCGCGTGACGGTCCGCTGCCAGACGCCGCTGGGCAAGGTCGTGGACGAGTTCGCGCCGGTCTCGATGGAGGGCGACGCGGTAGAGATCGGCTTCAACAACCGGTATCTGCTGGATGCACTGCGCTTCTCGAAGTGTGAGAAGATGGTGCTGGAAATCAACGGACCCTTAAGCCCCGTCAAGCTCCTGCCCGAGGACGGCAAGGACTTTATCTATCTGGTACTGCCGGTACGGTTTAAGAACGAGGGGTAAAAACAACGCTGCTCCGTAGGGGCCGGGCATGCCCGGCCCGCAACATAAAAAGGCTTGCCCGTTGACGGGCAGTTGCCGCAAGGCCGCGGGCCGGACATGTCCGGCCCCTGCCGCTGCAATAGAAGGAATTGTATGGAAAAGATTCGTATAACCACCGAGTTTATCAAGCTGGATGCTCTGCTCAAGTTCGCCGGTCTGTGCGAGACGGGCGGCGAGGCGAAGGAGCTGATCCAGGGCGGGGCCGTTAAGGTCAACGGCGAAGTCTGCACGATGCGCGGCAAAAAGTGCCGCGCAGGGGATACCGTGGAGCTGGACGGCCAGACCTTGCAGATCGCGGAGGGCGCGTAATGCGCTTAACGCACTTAGAAGTAACGGATCACCGCAATATTGCCCACGCAGAGCTGCACCCCGACCCGCACCTGACCGTGCTGTGCGGCCCGAACGGCCAGGGCAAGACGAACCTGCTGGAGGCTATTTGGCTGCTGACCGGCGGCAAGAGCTTTCGCGGGTCAAAGGACGCGGAGCTTATCAGGCGCGGCTGTGACTTTTCGGTCATTGAGGGCGCGTTTGAGACACAGGACGTGGAAAAATCCATCCGCCTGACCGTGGGCAGCAGGCAGAGCCAGCGCCCGGGCCGCACCGGCAAATTAAACGGCGCGGACGTTGGGCGCGCAGCGGCGCTGGCGGGGAACTTTCAGGCCGTCGTCTTTGAGCCGGACCTGCTGGGGCTGGTCAAGGGCGGCCCGGACGGACGGCGGCGGTTTATGGATTCCGCACTGTGCCAGGTCTACCGGCCCTACCTTGTGGCGCTGCGGCGGTATATGCGGCTGACGGCCCAGAAGAACGCCCTGCTGAAAAGCTACGATATTACGCCAAACGGCAATATGCTGCTGGACACCTACGACGAGCAGCTGGCCGAGTACGGCGCGCTCATCATGGAGCACCGCTGCAAGTTTCTGGCGGCGGCGGCTCCCATTGCCGCGCAGAATTATAAGGACATCTCCCACGGTGCCGAGGTGCTGGCGCTGAACTACCAGATGTGCACCGCGGCCCCCACCGCCGCGGCGCTGACCGAAAAGATGCGGGCCATGCGCAGTGCCGAGCTGCGCGCCGGGTTCTGCCTGGCCGGGCCGCACCGCGAGGATCTGGAAATTTTGCTGGACGGCCAGCCCGCCCGGGTGTTTGGTAGTCAGGGCCAGCAGCGCAGCTGCGTGCTGGCAATGAAGCTGGCCGAGGCGACAGTGGTCGGTGATTTGTTCGGTGAGCACCCGGTTTTGCTGCTGGACGACGTTTTGAGCGAGCTGGACGACGAGCGCCAGACCTACCTTTTGACCCGCATGGGCGAGCACCAGACGATTGTGACCACCTGCGACACCGCCGCTTTTGCGCGTACCAATGGAAAAATTGTGATGGTGAAGGGCGGAGTGGTCGAAGAAGCGTAGGAACCGGACATGCCCGACCCGCAGCAGTACGGCGGCTGCCCGCTGATGGGCAATGACGCAGAGTGGAGGGCCGGGCATGCCCGGCCCCTACAGGGGGGTGCAGGATTTGTACTTTCACGCAGGCCAGGACTTTGTCCTGAATACCCGGGATGTGATTGGGGTGTTTGATCTGGACACAGCCGGGGCGTCGCGGCGGACGGAGGAATACTTCCGCCACGTCGAGAGCGAGGGCGCCGTCGTGGACCTCTGCGCCCCGGGCACGCTGCCCAAGAGCTTTCTTGTCACCGATTTCCCCGACGAGACCATTTATATCAGTCAGTTATCGCCCGCCGCGCTGAAAAAAAGAGCGGAGAGGCTGGACTTTTAAAGTATTACGCCCGTAGGGGCCGGGCATGCCCGGCCCGCAGCATAAAAAGTACCGCCCGATAAAAGGGCAATAACGCAAGGCGTAGGGGCCGGACATGTCCGGCCCGCAGCATAAAAATTACCGCCCATTTATGGGCAATGACGCAAGGCGGAGGGCCGGGCATGCCCGGCCCCTACATTGCAAAATAAGAGATAC
>OGCN01002948.1_pt1 | contig 17312 bp, 12 predicted proteins | sample 1570181 | NCBI WGS metagenome assembly OGCN01 (sample SAMEA4370584, study PRJEB24528) | human gut metagenome | reverse complement strand
TGGACTACGTCAGCTGCTCTCCCTTCCGTGTGCCTATCGCACGTCTGGCTGCTGCGCAGGCTGCTATCAAGAACCCCCGCAAGTGATTGCGTGAGGCGCTGAGAGCATAAGGCTCAATAAAATATTATAAACGCCCCGGTTTCCGCAACAGGAAGCCGGGGCGTTTTTGCACAAAAAAGAAGGCACGATTTTGGGGCTTTGACGAATTTGTGCCGGGCCATTGACAGTAGAAGGACAGAGGCGTATTTTTGGTGCAGTAAGCGGGACAGAGGATAGTGAAGCTGCCGCTTTTTTGCCCTGCAAAGGTGCTTCTGATTGGATGGGACCTGACCCGATGAGCTTATTTTTTGCATCTGCGGGACAAAAACAATGAAAGTACAGATTATGGGACGCCTTATCTGGTATGCTTGCCGTACCGAAAACACGGACGATCGGAAAAGGAGCAGAGAATGCGATGGATGCTGAATAAAACAAAGTTTCTGGCAGGAAAAACAGACCCGGAAAACACCAGCCTATGGCTGCCGCTCTGGATGCACCTGCGAGATACGGCAGAGATCATGGAGCTTCTGGTGCGGAAATGGCTGCCCGACAGCGTAAAAAAGGCATCCGGGTTGGAAGAGGAAGAATTGGTGTGTTTGGCTCGCTTTTTGGGCTGGGGACACGATTTGGGCAAAGCGATTTTAACCTTCCAGAGCATGATCATGCAGTGTTTGCCCGAAGCGAAACAACGGCTGGAACGCCTGACACCGCTGAGCTGCCCGGTGCAAAACCGCAAACAGTCGCCTCATGCCCGGGCAGGGGAGGCAATCCTGCTGTGGGCGGGGTGTCCCGGCGGGCTTGCTTCCATTGTGGGGGCACACCATGGCAGACCCCAGAACGGCGGAGCAGTCGATGAGCAGCTGGACGGCTGGGAGAGCAACTATTACCCGAAAGAGCAAAAGTGCATATGGGAGGGCTTTTGGAACGAATTGCTTCAGGCGGCGCTGCAGGACAGCGGCTATTCCGGGGTAGATGCGCTGCCGGTGCTCAACCAGCCCGAAGAGATTTTGCTGACGGGACTTTTGATCATGGCAGACTGGATCGCCAGCAACACGGAGTATTTCCCACTGATCCCAGTGGAAGAGCTGGGCAGCAGGGAGGATTATCCGGCGCGGGTGGACAGGGCGTGGAAAAAGCTGGCGCTCCCCTTCCCATGGGAGGCGCAGCAGGGCATTGCAAAACCGCAGGAGTTTGAGGTGCGGTTCGGCTTTGCGCCCAACGCCGTGCAGCGAGTGGTTCTGGATGCGGTGAGTGCTGCGGCAGAACCGGGCATCCTGATTCTGGAAGCGCAGATGGGCGTGGGCAAAACAGAGGCGGCTCTGGCCGCTGCGGAGATCATGGCCAGCCGGTTCAGTCTGGGTGGCATCTTTTTCGGACTGCCCACGCAGGCTACGGCAAACGGCATCTTTCGTCGGCTGCTCCACTGGGCAGATACCCAGTCGGAGGAGGTGCCGCAGGCTATCCAGCTGGCCCATGGCATGGCAGAGCTGAATGAAAACTATCTTCGGCTGCAAGGGGGCAGGGTGCAGCTGGAAGAGGATGCGCCGGAAGAGCATCAGGTACAGGTGCATCAGTGGTTCCGGGGCAGCAAGCAGGCATTGCTGGCCAGCTTCGTCGTCGGCACAGTGGATCAGCTGCTGATGGCAGCACTGACCCAAAAGCACGTGATGCTGCGGCATCTGGGGCTTGCGGGCAAGGTGGTGATCATCGACGAGTGCCATGCCTACGATGCTTACATGAACTGCTATCTGGATCGCGCACTGGAATGGCTGGGCTGGTACAAGGTGCCGGTGATCCTGCTGTCGGCCACCCTGCCCGCCCGGCGGCGTGCAGAGCTGATCGAAGCGTATCAGCAAAAGCACAGGCTTGACCCGGACGCCCCGTGGAGATTTAGCTGCGGCTATCCGCTGCTGACATGGACGGACGGCGCAGAGGTAAAGCAGACCGTCATCCCGCTGGACACACCCGGACAAACGGTGCAGCTGACCCCGCTCACAGAGGCAGAGCTGCCCGGGCTGCTGCGCCGAAAGCTGGCGGAGGGCGGCTGTGCGGGGGTGATCGTCAACACAGTTAAAAAGGCGCAGAAGATCGCGCAGCTGCTGCGGGAGAGCTTGCCCGACAAAGAGGTGCAGCTGTTCCATGCACAGTTCCTGATGCCGGACCGCGCCGCGCGGGAAGAGCAGCTGATGGAACGCATCGGCAAGGATTCTGTGCCGGAGAGCCGGAACGATCTGGTCGTGGTGGGCACGCAAGTGATGGAGCAGTCACTGGACCTTGATCTGGACATTCTGATCACCGAGCTTTGCCCTATGGATCTTCTGTTGCAGCGCATCGGACGGCTGCACCGCCATTGCCGCAGCCGCCCAAAGCCCTTACAGCAGGCCTGCTGTGCGGTGGTGCTGGACACCGGAGAAGAGGCTTTTGATGCGGGCAGCGAGGCGGTGTATGGTCAGTGGCTGCTCTGGCGCACCCGGAAATATCTGCCCCGGAGCATCCGGCTGCCGGAGGACATTGCCCCGCTGGTGCAGCAGGTCTACGGCTGGGAACGGGAAGCCCCCGAAACGGAGCAGGGGGAAAAGCTGCGAAGTGAGTACGAGCAGGTGCAGGAGAAAAAGAAGGATCGTGCCGGGAAATATCTTGTGCCGCAACCTGAGGTCAATGAAGATTTCCAGGAACTCAATACGTTGGATGGCTGGATGCAGGGTGAGGGCGCCCGCTCGGATTCGGCTGCCCGGGCAGCAGTGCGGGACGGCGACCCCTCGGTGGAGGTGTTGGTGATGCAGCGACGGACGGATGGAAGCATCCATTTTCTGCCATGGCAGGAGGGAGGCAGCGCCGTAGCCGCCGACAGCCCGCCCCCGCCCGAGACGGCGCTGAAGATCGCCCGGCAGAAGCTGCGGCTCCCGGCGGTGTTCGGCAAAGCGTGGAAGGTGGACGAGGTCATCCGGGAGCTGGACGCAGACGACCGCAGATGGCTTGCAGCGTGGCAGCTGTCGCCGCTGCTGTACGGAGAGCTGATCCTGCTGCTGGATGAAGACCTGACCGCCCATCTTGCGGACATGGAGCTTTGCTATGACCGCGAGAATGGTCTGGAGTATCGAAAGGAGGAGAAGGATGAAGGAGATCGAATTTGACCTGTTGACCGAACCATGGATACGGGTACGGCTGAAGGACAATACGGTGCAGGAGGTGTCCCTGACCGAGGCGCTGGTGTCGGCGCAGGACTATGTGGATCTTGCGGGTGAGATGCCGACACAGGATGCCGCCGTGCTGCGGCTGCTGCTGGCGGTGCTGTTTACCGTGTTCTCCCGCGTGAATGTAAAAGGCGAGCCAGAACATTTGGAAAAAAGAGGTCAGGCGTTGCGGCGATGGAGCGAGCTGTGGCAGCTGGGGCATTTCCCGGCAGAACCTATCCGGGACTATCTGGAACAGTGGAAGGACCGCTTCTGGCTCTTCCACCCGACGCACCCCTTCTGGCAGGTGCCGGAAGCAAAAATCGGTACGGAGTATGGGGCGGCTATGCTCAACGGGGAAGTAATAGAGAGCAAAAATAAACCCCGGCTCTTTCCGCTGTATGCAGGGCAGAGCAAGGAGCAGCTGAGTTACCCGCAGGCGGCACGGTGGCTGCTGTCAGTGAATAGCTTTGATGACACCTCCTTGAAGCCGAAAGGGAAGAATCTGCCATCCATAAGCGTGGGTTGGCTTGGAACGCTCGGCTATATTCAGGCACAGGGCAACAGCCTGTATGAAACGCTGATGCTGAACCTTACACTGCTGCGTGACGGACGGGAATGCTGGGGAGAAAATAAGCCCTGCTGGGAATTGGAAACACCGAGAAGCGGGGAGCGGACGGAAATTTGCTGCCCGGACAATCCGGCAGAGCTGCTTACCCTGCAATCCCGAAGGCTGCTGCTGCACAGGACAGGAGAAATGGTGGATAAGGCTTTTGCACTGGGCGGTGATTTTTTCTCCAAGGAAAATGCCTTTGCGGAGCAGATGACTATCTGGCGCACGATACAAAAGAAAAATGAGCCAGTGGTGTTTGTGCCCTGCCGCCACGACCCGTCCAAGCAGCTCTGGCGGGAGTTCCCGGCGGTCTTTTGTCAGGACAATGGGCATCGACCGGGCATTGTGTGTTGGCTCGAAGAATTACAGGATAAGAGACTGAGGTTTCTGGACCCTCGCAGGAAAATCCATTTTCGTATTGTTGGTGTGCAGTATGGCACACAGAACCATATAGACGACATTTTCAGCGACAGCCTGACCTTTCAGGCAGGGCTTCTGGACGAACTGAGCAGGCCATGGACGGTGCGGATAAATCAGGAAGTAGAGCGCTGCGAGAAGGCCGCAGAGAGCATTGGAGTCCTGTGCGAGGAGCTGAAGCTTGCCGGAGGACTGGACTACAATCAGGTGAAAGGCTTCAAAGAAACGCAGAAAGTGACAGAAGATGCCCGTGCGCAGTTCTACTTTGCAGTGGACCAGCCCTTCCGGCAGTGGCTGCAGGAAATCGACCCGGAGCAGGACGACCCGGACGAAGCAGTGCTGCGCTGGCAGGCACAGGCGCGCCGCATCGCGGAAGAGCTGGGAGCGAAGATGGTGCGGGAGGCAGGAAATGCAGCCCTGAAAGGACACCGCGTTGTGGTGGATAAGGGCAAAAAGACGGAGTGCAGCACCCTGTACACCTCGCCAAAGGCCTATAATCGTTTCCGCGCAAGTCTTTGGGAGATCTATCCCAAAACAGAACCATAAAGGGGGAATCGTATGAAAACACAGGACGTCAGAACGTATACAGAGCAGCGGCTGCGCAGACTTCAGAACCTGCCGGACAACCAGCGGCGGGCCGAGCTGGCAAAGCTGCGGCGGGGCGTCGGACACCGGCCCGGCGAGCTGCCGGAGCTGTGGGGGAGTTTCCTGCTGGGAATGCCGGAAGGCTTTCAGGGTAACAACGGCCCCACAGCAGCGGAGTGGGCAGTCTACCTTGCACTGACTTTATACGCTGTGCATCAGCAGGGAAACGACCGGCCCATGAACTGCCCCGGCAACACGCTGGGGCGGGCTGTGCGGCAGCTGGCAGAGCGGAATACTTCTGCCGGACAGGACTGGACCGAGGCCAGCGTGCTCCGGCGGTTCAACGCACTGGCCACCGCAGAAGAGATCACCGAGATCAGCCACCATCTGAGGGGAATGGTCCAGCTGTTGAGCGCGGCAAAGGATGGCGCGATCCCGCTGGACTATCCGCAGCTTGCGGTGGACCTGTATGAATTGCAGTGCACCGACCCGCGGTACACACAGATCCCCGCCAACGTCCGTCTGCGGTGGGGACGGGACCTGTACCGCGAAACGAAGAATGCATCGTCGGAAGAGGAAGAAAAGGAGAATTGATCATGAAAAAGCGCCTGTATGTTGATTTTCACGTTTTGCAGACCGTCCCGCCCAGCTGCATCAACCGGGACGACACCGGCAGTCCCAAAACAGCCGTGTACGGCGGTGTGCTCCGGGCCAGAGTTTCTTCGCAGGCGTGGAAGCACGCCATGCGCAAAGACTTTGCAGAAAATACCCTGCTGGATGTGGGCAAGCGCACCAAAAAGGCGGCAGAGCTGGTGAAGAAGCAGATCCTTGCGCTGGACTCGGAACTGGATGCAGACAAGCTGGCAAAGAAAGCGCTGGAAAATATGGGGATCAAGAGCGACGACAAGGGCACCAAGGCTCTGTTCTTTATGAGCACTGCGCAGGCAAAAGCGCTGGCAGCGCTGGCTGTGGCAGGCAGCACCGATAAAAAAGAATACCAAAAGGCTCTGAGAGCGGCTCCCTCGATGGATATGGCGCTGTTTGGCCGCATGGTGGCAGATGATCCCTCCCTGAACTATGACGCCGCAGCGCAGGTGGCCCACAGTATCTCCACCCATGCGGTGAAGAACGAGTACGATTACTTTACCGCAGTGGATGATTGTCCGGCAGAGGACAACGCCGGTGCAGGCCATTTGGGCACGGTGGAGTACAACTCCTCTACCCTGTACCGCTATGCCACAGTGAACGTGTTGGAGCTGAAGGGGAAGCTGGGGGCAGAGCAGGCCGCAGAAACGGTGCGGGCTTTCGGCGAGGCGTTCCTGTTCTCCATGCCCACCGGCAAACAGAACACCTTTGCGAACCGCACCCTGCCGGATGCGGTGTATGTGACAATCCGGGAAGATCAGCCGGTGAACCTGTGCGGTGCGTTTGAGCGTGCGGTGTCCCGCGGCGAGCAGGGAGGCTATGCCGAGGCTTCCAAGGCTGCGCTGGCCCGGTATGCGCAGCAGGTGTATGCCAGCTTTGCCGAGGCTCCGACCCAGAGCTTTACTGTGGGCGGCGGGCTGGAAGCACTGGCTCCGGCACAGACGGCAAAAGCCATTCTGGACGCGCTGGAAAAGGCTGTCCGGGATGCCCTGTCCGGAAATGAGGTGGAGTAATGGCAACGCTGTTGCTTCGGCTGGCAGCGCCTTTGCAGGCGTGGGGCGCGGACTCCAAATTTGAGACCCGTAAGACCAACCGGGAACCCACCAAGAGCGGCGTCATCGGCCTGCTGGCGGCGGCTCTGGGGCTGCGGCGGGACGAGAGCGAAGGGCTGGCCCGGCTGACCGGGCTGCGGTTCGGCGTCCGTGTGGAGCGGGAAGGGCAGCTGCTGGTGGATTACCACACCGCAAAGACGCAGGATGAAAAGAACTCGTATGTGACCTATCGCCATTATTTGCAGGATGCCGTGTTTCTGGCCGGGCTGGAAAGCGAGGACACCGCCCTTTTGCTGCAGCTGCAGGATGCGCTGCAGCACCCGGTTTTTCCGCTGTATCTGGGCCGTCGGTCCTGCCCGCCTGCCCTGCCCCTCTGTCTGGGGCTGCGGCAGGGCGGTTTGCAGGAGGTGCTGCAAACCGAACCGCCCCTGTGCCCGGGGAAGCTCTGCCGGATGGTGCTGGACGCCGACCCGCAGGAGCCGGGCGCGGCAGTGCAGAGGGATGTGCCGGTCTCTTTTGACCCACATCACCGGCAGTACGGCTACCGCTCGGCGCGGGAGCTTTGGCTGACCATGTCGGATGGCCCGGAGAGCACCGGGCATGACCCGTTCCGGGAATTGTAAAAAGGGGGAGAGAGGATGTATTTATCACGGGTAGAACTCGATCTCACCCGCCGCAGCACCATGGAAGCACTGGCCGCACCGCAGAAGCTGCATGGCGCAGTGGAAAGCGCCTTTGCAGGGGAGCGCCGCCGCAGGCTGTGGCGGCTGGACCGTCTGGGAGAGCGGCTGTATCTGCTTCTCCTCAGCGAGGACGCGCCGGACCTGTCCGGCGTGGTGGAGCAGTTTGGCACTGGGGCGGCGGCCGAGACCCGCAGTTATGACCCGCTTTTGGAGCGGGTGGTGCCGGGAAGCTGCTGGCAGTTCCGGCTGACCGCAAACCCCACCAAAAGCTGCAAAGACCCCAAGGCACCCGCAGAGCGGGGGAGCGTGATGGCCCACTGCTCGACGAAGTATCAGAAGCAGTGGCTGCTGGACCGGGCGGCAAAGCACGGCTTTGCCCTGCGGGAGGAGGAATTTACCGTGACCCAAGTGCAGTGGCAGCGCTTTGCCAAGCGCGGCACCCGGCCGGTGACCCTGCTGGCCGTGACCTACGAGGGTGTTTTGCAGGTGACGGATGCAGAGCAGTTCCGGGCGATGCTGTGTCAGGGGATGGGGCGCGGCAAGGCCTATGGCCTTGGACTGATGACCGTCATGCGCGGAGGAAACTGAGATGGACGAGATGCCGGGCATGATCCGGCCCGACCTGCAGGCACTGCCGCAGGTGAAGGACCGGATGACCTTTCTTTATCTGGAGCACTGCACCCTTGGCCGGCAGGACGGCGCGATCACGGTCACGGACGAAAAAGGGGTGGTCTCCATCCCGGCGGCGGGCATCTCGGTGCTGCTGCTGGGGCCGGGCACGCGAGTGACCCACCGCGCCATGGAGCTTATGGGCGACACCGGAGTGGGGGCTGTCTGGGTGGGAGAGCACGGCGTGCGGTATTACGCCCATGGCCGCCCGCTGACGACCCACTCGCAGCTGCTGCTGCGGCAGGCAGAGCTGGTCACTCACACCCGCAAGCATCTGGAGGTGGTGCGGAAAATGTATCAGCTCCGCTTTCCGGAGGAGGACATCTCTCGGCTGACCATGCAGCAGCTGCGGGGCCGCGAAGGCAGCCGTGTGCGGCAGGTGTACCGCAAAGCGTCCAAGGATACGGGCGTTCCGTGGAACGGCAGGCTGTACCGTCCGGAGGATTTTTCGGCGGGAGATGCAGTCAATCAGGCGCTTTCCGCCGGGCACGCCTGCCTGTACGGTCTGGCGCACGCGGTGATCGTGGCGCTGGGGTGTGCACCGGGCCTCGGCTTTGTCCATGTGGGGCACGAGTGCTCTTTTGTGTACGACATTGCAGACCTGTACAAGGCCGAAGTGACGATCCCGATCGCCTTTGAGGTGGCGGCGCAGGCCCCGGAGGACCTGCCATCCGTGGTGCGCCGCCGGGTGCGGGATGCCATGGTGGAGCACCATATTCTGGAGCGGATGGTGCACGATATTCGGTATCTGCTCCTGAATGCAGACGAGCCGGAAGCAAAGCAGGAGACCGTTTACCTGTGGGACAACAAGATAGGCACTGTGGCCAACGGCATCAACTATTTTGAGGAAGAGGAAGGTGAGGAGACATCGTAGTTCTCACGATGACGAACTGCCCGCCGAAGCTGCGCGGGGATCTGTCCAAGTGGCTGTGCGAGATCAACACCGGCGTCTATGTGGGCAACGTGAGCAGTCGGGTGCGGGATGCGCTGTGGGAGCGGGTGTGCCAGAACCTGAAAAACGGGCAGGCGACAATGGTGTTCACAACGGCGGGAGAACAGAGGATGGACTTCCGCACCCATAATACCACATGGGAGATGGTGGATTTTGACGGCATCAAACTGATGCGGCGGCCGCTGCCGCAGATGGAGCAGAACCAGCTGGATCTGAAGCCCGGGTTCAGCAAGGCAGCGCAGTGGCAGGCAGCGCGGAAAGCGGGCAGAACGCAGCAGGGCAGAGCGGATTACACCGTGATCGATCTGGAGACCACCGGACTGAAAGCCGCGTCGGACGCCATCATCGAGTATGGAGCGCTGCGGGTACGGGATGGCGTGCCGGTGGAGGAGCTGACGATGCTGGTCTGCGGGGTGGAAAAAGTCCCGGCAGAGATCACGGCGCTGACCGGCCTCAGCGCTGCGGAGCTGCAGCAGGGAACAGAGCCTCGGGAAGCATTGCAGCGCTTTTTGACCTTCCTTGGCAAAGACCCGCTGGTGGGGCACAACATTGCCTTTGATCTGGAGTTCCTTCGCATGGCCTGCAAGCAGTATGGTTTCCCGATATTGACCAACCATCAGACGGACCTTGCAAAGCTCGCCCGCAGAAAGCTTTCAAGGGTCGCAAACTATAAGCTGGCAACGCTGGCGCAGCATTTTCAGCTGGCAGAAAAGGTGGAGCATCGCGCTCTGCCGGATTGCCGCCTGATCCAGCAGGTCTATTGCAAACTGAAGGAAACGGCAGTACAATAGCAGCAGGAGGCACGGTGCTACGGGATCTTTTTAGTCTTTTCCCCGCATATGCGGGGGTGATCCCAATGAGCACCATCGCCAGCCATGCGGGCAGCGCTTTTCCCCGCATATGCGGGGGTGATCCCACACAAGCGCAGACAAGGCCTTAAAAGCATTCCTTTTCCCCGCATATGCGGGGGTGATCCCGATTGGAGCGGCAAACGGCAACGTAGTACCTTCTTTTCCCCGCATATGCGGGGGTGATCCTGCGAGGCACAGCGTATCAGGACACCGTAAAGGCTTTTCCCCGCATATGCGGGGGTGATCCCGAATGGAACAACATGACTACTCAACCGCAATGCTTTTCCCCGCATATGCGGGGGTGATCCCTATGGTTGTTTTTCCTGTTGAGAACTCTGTGGCTTTTCCCCGCATATGCGGGGGTGATCCCCATTAACGATCTGCGACAGGCCATCGCACTACCTTTTCCCCGCATATGCGGGGGTGATCCTCTTGTCTACCATGGCCAGAATTTTCAGCAGGACTTTTCCCCGCATATGCGGGGGTGATCCCAATGAAAAGTCCTAACGTGAGATTTTTCGGGACTTTTCCCCGCATATGCGGGGGTGATCCCATCTTCGATGGCGTATCGCTCCGTAAGTAACTCTTTTCCCCGCATATGCGGGGGTGATCCCCAATTGCGACAAGCTTTTCAGGTACAAAAGTACCTTTTCCCCGCATATGCGGGGGTGATCCCAAATCTGGAAGGACGTACCCAAGGAAATTAAGCTTTTCCCCGCATATGCGGGGGTGATCCTTTAATCTAAAAGGTCATGCGGTGCGCCGTGGACTTTTCCCCGCATATGCGGGGGTGATCCCGACGTCGACAAGTTCATCTCGAGCTATGGCACCTTTTCCCCGCATATGCGGGGGTGATTCCGCCTGTCGCAGTTGGTTGATGGTCGTCGCTGTCTTTTCCCCGCATACGCGGGGGCAATTCTGATTCCAGCAGAATGCCGTCGGTCTTGCGGGGCGGTCGTGCATCCGAGTACCGGCAGGCCCGGCGGGCCAGAGCTGATTTATAACCGAAATTATGCATATATTCTGTTAAATATGAATAAAAGCTAAGAAAATGCGAATATGTACTTGCATTTTCCGCGCAAAAGGTGTATTATCCCTCTATCGACGTCATACGCCGACAATAAACGAGAGAGGGATTGGAACATGATGTCTTTTAAGAAAATCGCTGCGGCGGTCATGGCGGCTGCCATGACGCTGGCCGTAGTGCCTTCGGCTTTTGCCTGCACGGCGCTCTACGTCGGCAGCGACCTCACGGAGGACGGCACGACGATGTTCGGCCGCATCGAGGATCTGGGAACCAACGACAACAACAAGCTGTTCTATGTCAGCGCAGCCGGGAATCACAAGGCAGGCGAGGTCTACGATGGCTGCTACGGCTTCACCTACACCTTCACCCACGACAGCTACAGCTACACAGCGCGCCGTGACGACAATACCTCGGGCGTCTGCCCGGACTGCGACGGCACCCACGACCACACGCCGTATGAGGAGGCTGGCACCAACGAGAAGGGCGTCATGGTCTCTGCCACCGAGTCGCTGTACGGCAAGGACGCTGCCCTTGCGGTTGACCCCTATGTGGACGACGGCATCGAGGAGGCCGAGATCACCACGGTCCTGCTCAGCGAGGCAGGCACGGCCCGCGAAGGCGTCGCCCTGCTGACATCCATCTATGAAAACGCCGGTGCAGCCGGTGGTTCCGGCGTATTCATCGGCGACCAGAATGAGACGTGGTTCGTCGAGAACCTGACGGGCCACACCTACGTCGCCCTCAAGCTTCCGGACAGCGTCGTGTTTATGCAGCCGAACGTCTCGGCCATCGGCAAGATCGACCTCGACGACACGGATAACGTCATCGCATCGGCAGATGCCATCTCCGTCGCACAGGAGGCCGGGACTTTCGTGGGCGATGCAGCGGCGAACGTCATCGACTGGAACGCCTCCTATAACAACGAGGACAACGCCCGGATGCCGGCCGGCCTGAACTATCTGAACGGCGTCGATACCTACACCGAGGACAACCACACCGAAGCAGACTACGCGATGAGCAACATCGGCGGAGACGGCAGCATCGTCCCGCTCTACTCCAACATCAAGCTGACCAAGAAATTCGGCGTCGAAGACGCGCTCAACTTCTTTAAGGTCGAACCCATCGGCAAGACCAACAACGTCGAGACCCACCTGTTTCAGGTCAGCTCCACCGGCGAGCTGGATACCGCCATCGTCGAGTGGACGGCCTTTGACGACGACGTGTACAACGCCTTCGTCCCGTACTATCCGCTGCTGACCACCGACACGGCAGATGTCTACAAGTACTCTCCCGCGAAGGTCGTCCGCTCGGACGAGCAGCCCACCGAGGGCGTCTGGTACAAGGACCAGAAGGGCAGATACTACACCTACCCGGAGGACTGGACCAAGTCCTTCTACGGCGCACGGGATGCCCTGTCGAACCTGCTGACCTACGGCGATGTCTCCGAGAAGGACAAGGCTGCGGCCAAGGCAGACTATGCCGCCCTCCAGAAGGACATCATGGAGGAGTTTGCAGAGATGAAGGCTGCTGTCGCTGCTGCCGATACGAAGGAAGCAAAACAGGCTGCCGCTACCACTGCAAGCAACAAGATGAGCGAGAAGGTCTACGAAAAGACCGTCAAAATGTACAATAAGCTTCAGAAGAAGCAGGAGGCCCGTGCATGGTTCGGGTCTCTGCTGAATAAAAACTCCTGAGCTGGCTCCAAGCATGACAAGCCCCCGGTCTCTGTTTTCAGAAGCCGGGGGCTTTTTGCGTCTTCTCCGTTGCATTTCGCCCGAAAGTATGTTTCAATAAAAAGCAGTGAATAGCAGTTTGCGTTTTGAATGCACAAGCAACATCCGCAAACTGCATATCGCAAATATGCCGTTTTGATAGGCACTGTTTTTGAAAATTGCGATAAAAATGAGTCAGAACGGGGAAAAGGAGGCTGCGGGATGCTGAAGATCGCGGTTGTCGAAGACCAGCAGGAGGTGCGGGATGAGCTGTGCCGGTTCATCCGGAAGTACGCCGCCGAAAACAGCCTGCAGGTGGAGGCCGTGCCCATCGAGGACGGGGCGGTCATCGCGGCCCATTACGAGCCGGGCTGGGACATCATCTTTATGGACGTGGAGATGCCGGGGCTGGACGGCTTCGGCGCGGCGGAAAAGATACGGGCCGTGGACGGGGACGCCGTGCTGGTGTTCGTGACCAACATGGCGCAGTACGCCATCAAGGGCTATGAGGTGGATGCGCTGGACTATGTGCTCAAGCCGGTGAACTACTACCAGTTCTGCACCAAGCTCTCCCGGGCCGTCCAGCGGGTGGAGCGCCGCCGGGGCGGGCAGGTCGTTCTGCAGCTGGCAGGCGGCGGAATGCAGGTGCTCTCCACCAACGACATCTATTATCTGGAGACCCGTGACCGGCTGCTCTGGTATCATACCGCAAAAGGGGAGTTTTCGGTCCGGGCCAGCCTCGCCAGCGCCGAAAAGCAGCTGGCACAGTACCATTTCTCCCGCTGCAACCAGTGCTATCTGGTCAACCTGCAATACGTCAAGGCCGTGGAGAACGACTTCGTCCATGTCAACACCGACCGCTTGGAGATCAGCCGCCGCCAGCGCGCGGCCTTCCTCACGGCGGTGGCGTCCTACATTGGAGGTGTGCTGTGAGCATCGTTTTCCACCATGTCATCTTCCGGGCGCTGCTGCGCTGGGGTGCGGCGCTGGCCTTCTGTCTGCCGCTCAAACACCGGCCCGGCTTCCGCCTCCGTGCACTGGGGATGCTGCTGCCGCTGATGGGCCTGACCTATGTGCTGGATCCTTCGGCCCAGAGCACCAACCTCCACGAGCTTCAATTCTCGCTGCTGGCGCTCTATGTGTCCTTCTTCGTCCTGCTGGGCATGATGATCTACGCCTGCGTCGAGATCGACCGGAAGGGGGCACTCTACTGCGCGGTGTGGAGCCTGCTCACCTCCCAGACGGCCTATGAGGGCTGGCGGCTGGCGGAGGTGTTCTTTGAGTGCCGCGGCACCCCCCTCGACATCGATGGGCTTCCGGTCCGGCTGGCCCAGCTCACCACAGGTGCGGTCTTTTATTTTGTCATCTGTAACGCCCTCTCCCGGAAGATGTCTTATAAAGGAGAGTACCACATCGGCCCGCGCCAGCTGACCAGCGCCTTTTTCATCGGCATCCTCTTCATGTTCCAAGCTGCGCTGCTGAGCAGCAGAGAGATGTTCGAGATGCCCGCCAGCCTTGCGGGCACGGTGCTCATCGGACAGTTCTACTTCCTGACCCTGCTCTATTTCCAGACCGAGGTGTTCAAGAAGTCGGCCATGCAGAAGGAGATGGACACCCTCAACCTTTTATATGAGCGCCAGCGGGAGCAGTACCAGGTGGCGCGGCAGAACGTCCAGATCATCAACAAGCGCTGCCACGAGCTGAAGCTTCAGATCGCCGCCCTCCGCCAGATGTCGGGCGCGGCGTCCGCCCCGCCCGACCCGGAGCTGAAGGCCCACATCGACGAGGCCGAGAAGGCGGCACAGCTCTACGACGCCAGCCGCAACACCGGCAACGAGGTGCTGGACGTGGTGCTCACCGAAAAATCGCTGCTCTGCGAATCCCGCCGCATCCAGCTCAATGCGGTGACGGACGGCAGCTGTCTGGGCTTTTTTGAGGCCAGCGACCTCTACGCCCTCTTTGCCAATATGCTCGACCACGCCATCGAGAGCGTCGTGCAGGTGCCCGAGCCGGAGCGCCGCTGCATCGACCTGCTGGTCTGCACCCGTCAGAGCTTCGTGGTGGTGAATGTCATCAGCCCCGACCGTCCGCCGGAGGCCGCCGACACCCGCGCCACCCACTATGCCGTCAAAGTGACGAACCGCATCGTCCAGAAATATAAAGGTACTCTGACCACCGAGAGCCAGAACGGCTTCTTTGCAGTGAAGATCATTTTTCCGCAGGGGAAGTAACTTTTCTGATGCGGCCACTGTAGAGCGCTGGCCCGGCTTGCCCTCTCAGTCATCGCTGCGCGATGCCAGCTCCCCCAAAGGGGGAGCCACTGGCGTGCCGGTCAGGCCCACGCGAGACGATCAAAGTTTACTTTATCCGAAAACAGTAGTGCCCTGCGACAGAGATTCACAGCAACTTGACAAGGGATATTGTCCCGAAGCTGCTGCCCTCTGTAGCAGGGCACTATTTTTTGCGCCATATTGAACTTCCGGCGGTCAGCGGAAAGTGACCCGATCTGCCAACGGCTCTCCCTTTGGGAGAGCTGTCGAGCGAATGCGAGACTGAGAGGGCAAGGCCGCTGACAAGGAGCGGACACTGTAGGGGGAGAAGATCGTTGTATCCATCTATTTGTGAGAGATGCACAAATATATTAGTTTTGATTTGGCAGCGCAAAACCGAATATCCCCGCCATCCGACCGATTATCGCAACGCTCTTGCGAAAGAAGAAGTCTTTGATAAAATAATAGCGAAATCAAAAAACGACCGCACAACAGAGAAAACACCACGATACACACGGGAGGAAAACGAATGCGAAGCATTGCCAAGCTTATGCAGAACTGGCAGTTCACCGGGCCGGACGGCTCCACGGCAGCCGTCGCGCTGCCCCACACATGGAACGCGAAGGACGGTCAGGACGGCGGCAACGACTACTGGCGCGGCACCTGCACCTACAGCACTGCCTTCGCCGCTCCGGCGTTCGACGCGGCTTCGCAGCAGGTCTGGCTCCAGTTCGAGGGCGTCAACTCCAGCGCCAAGGTCCTGCTGAACGGCAGGACCATCTGCGCCCACGACGGCGGCTACTCCACCTTCCGTGTCCACATCTCTGAGCTGCTGGAAAAGGATAACCGTCTTACCGTCGAGGTGGACAACAGCATCAACGACCGCATCTACCCCCAGAAGGCCGACTTCACCTTCTACGGCGGCATCTACCGCGACGTCAGCCTGATGGTGGTCCCGAAAGACCACATCGCGCTGGGCCACTTCGGCGACACCGGCGTGAAGATCACCCCGGCCCTCAAGGACGGCAAGGCCGACATCCGGGTCGAGACCTTGGTCGAGGGCGAGGGCGACCTCTCCGTTGAGCTGCTGGATGCGGCCGGAAACATTGTCGCCACCGCCGAGGGTGCAGACGCCAAGCTCCACCTCGAGACGCCCCACCTCTGGGACGGCGTGAAGGACCCCTACCTCTACACCTGCGTCGTCCGCCTGAGCCGGGACGGCAGGGTGGTGGATGAGGTGTCCACCCGCGTGGGCCTGCGCACCTTCTCGGTGGACGCCAAGAACGGCTTCTTCCTCAATGGCCGTCCCTACCCGCTCCACGGCGTCTCCCGCCATCAGGACCGCAAGGGCGTGGGCAACGCCATCACCCGCGCGATGCACGACGAGGATATGGCCCTCATCCGGGAGCTGGGTGCGAACACCGTCCGGCTGGCCCACTACCAGCACGACCAGTATTTCTACGACCTCTGCGACCAGTACGGCATGGTGGTCTGGGCGGAGATCCCCTATATTTCGGAGCATCTGCCCAATGGCCGTGCCAACACCACCAGCCAGATGAAAGAGCTGATCTGCCAGAACTACAACCACCCCTGCATCGTCTGCTGGGGCGTCTCCAATGAGATCACCATCTCCACCAAGGACAAGGCCGATATGCTCGACAATCACCGCGAGCTGAACGACCTGTGCCACAAGATGGACTCCACCCGCCTGACCACGCTGGCCTGCTACGCCATGTGCGGCCCCTTCAACCCGGTGGCCCACATCACCGACCTCGTCAGCTGGAACCTCTACCTCGGCTGGTATGTGCCGGGCCTGTTCCTGAACGACCTGTGGATGGACTTCTTCCATCTGGTCTACCCCAACCGTCCGCTGGGCTTCTCCGAGTACGGTGCCGAGGGTATGCCGAACCTCCACAGCGCGAAGCCCCGCCGCGGCGATCACACCGAGGAGTATCAGGCTGTCTACCACGAATATATGCTCCGCTGCTTCGACCGGCATAAGTGGATGTGGGCCACCCACGTCTGGAATATGTTCGACTTTGCAGCCGACGCCCGCGATCAGGGCGGTGAGCCGGGCATGAACCACAAGGGCCTCGTCACCTTCGACCGGAAGACCAAGAAGGACAGCTTCTACCTTTATAAAGCATGGTGGAGCGAAGAGAATTTCGTCCACATCTGCTCCAAGCGGTTTACCGACCGCACCGAGAGCGAGATCGAGGTCAAGGTCTATTCTAACCAGAAGTCCGTCGCCCTCTACTGCAACGGGAAGAAGCTCTCGGAGCAGACGGGCGAGCACGTCTTCCGGTTCCGTGTGCCGCTCACCGGCAGCATCGAGGTCAAGGCCGTGGCCGGGGACTCTATCGATACCGCGTCCTTCCGCCATGTGGACACCCCGAACCCCAGCTACAAGCTGGTCAAGACCAAGTCCAAGAGCGCGAACTGGGTCTGATAATGTTCCGTGAAACATTCCGCCGGTTGGCGGTTGTTGTATAGAAAATAAGGAGGAGAACCCGTGAAAAACACCAAACCGAAAGTACGGCTGTGGTCTGTTCTCACCGGTCTGACGGCCATCCTGACCGTCGCTGCCATCGTGGGCAACATCATCGCAAACCAGTACGCTACCA
>OGCN01002943.1_pt1 | contig 17357 bp, 7 predicted proteins | sample 1570181 | NCBI WGS metagenome assembly OGCN01 (sample SAMEA4370584, study PRJEB24528) | human gut metagenome | reverse complement strand
GCTGCCATACCTAATACGGAATGTTTTTTCTTTGACATAAAAATTACCACCTTTCTGAAATTTACCGTTACATTATTTCCGGCTATCTGTGTTTATTCTTGTTTTAACTTTTCGAATCAGCTTCTAAGCTCTCTCAGGTTTGTTTCCTGACTTCAGATAAAAAGCTTTTATTTGGCTGATTCAAAATTCTGCTTCCTTTTATTTAGTATTTCCTGTTTCTGAGTGTATTCTACGTCAAAAAATAATTTTCCTCAATTTACAAAACAAGACGGATGACAAAAAACTTATCATCCGCCTTACTTTGTAAAGTTGATTTCGAATACTTTATGTCCCGCACTTTCAGCATTAAAGCTGCTATGCCATAGTTATCCCTTATTTTCCGGATAAACTTAATCTTTATTGCCCTTCCTTCTCCATATTCCGCAGGGAATTCCCAACATTTCCATGCATGGTCACGCAGACCATATTCGCGATTTCTTCCGGGGCTTCCTTCATTCCTCTCTTGATCCAGTCAAGCATGACACCTACGAAACTGTATTTGTAAAAATCCGCAATAAATTTCTTCTGTTCCTCTGTAACCATCAGGTTCTCGCTCTGCTCTTCCACCACTCCTTCGATCAGCTGATAGGTCAGGCTGTACAGATAATTTTCCACCTGCTCTCGTTTCACAGAGCGATACACATTCAAAATAAATGGTTTATTTTCCAAAACAGCCTCAAAAATCTGCTGAAGCCCTTCCTGCCAGGTGTCGTAGGTCTTTTTTCCCTGCAAAGCCCGAGAAGCGTCCTCAATACAGGACCATTCTACCAGGTCATAAATGTCTTTAAAATGATAGTAAAAAGCCATTCGGCTGATTCCGCAGTCTGTAGTCAGGTCGCTGATGGTGATCTTGTCCAGAGGCTTCTGAAGGAGAAATTTTTTCAGAGACTCTTCCAGTGCATTTTTTGTGATATTGTTCATTCAGATGTGCTCCTCCTGATAATATTTATTTTGCAGTATGGCATCATGCAATACATGAGGTCTGTACAATTTCTAGAGCGTGTTTGAAAAAGGCTTTCTGCAAGATGTATGTCACAATTTGTGGGAGATTTTGCCCGGATGAGGGCGCCGTAGCGGACTACGGCAATCGAATTCGGACAAAACATACCGCAATCTGCAGGCTCTAAGAATTTTATAAAGCCTTTTTGAATTTTTGTCAACAGGAGCACTATGGAAAAAGCGGCTTTCATGCCATTTTTATAATAGGGCATGGGAAAAGCCCCCTTTCGCGGAGGGCACATAAAGTGCTTTTCCAGAAAGGGGGCTAAGGGGAAGCCTTATTTCATTATATCTTTTTCATCTTTCTTTTTGAGAAAAATGATAAGAAGGATTGCAGCGGAGGCTGCGAAGAGCATGAATGCAAGCTGGGTAAGAGGTGAATCGTCACCGGTCTTGACGCCATTTGTTGTAACTGCCCTGTCCTCTGGCTGCTGTGTGACCTGAGGAGCCTGGGTGGGCTCTGCAGGAGCTTCTGTAGGTTCCTGGGCCGGCTCTGCTGTCGGTTCCGGTTCTTCCTTTCTGGATGTGTTGATAATAAGGACTGTTGCATCTTCTGATGTCTCAGAAAGTGTTACAAAGCCGTCATTTATTTCCACATCATATTCAAAGGTTTCGTTCAATGCTACCGGTGTACCATCTGCTGTAACCTCCGTTACATACAGTTTTATTTCTTCGCCGCCTACAGGAACTGTAACTTCTGTTTTTGCTGTTGCAGTGGATTCACCGTCCATAACAAGCGGAACAATGTTCTGGCTTACGCCGTCTGCAAGCTGTGTACAGTCTTCGTCTTTGAAAATTCCTGCATAGAAGGTCTCTTCAGATTTCAGGTCTTCGCCGTTTTTCTTAACAACTGTCTTATTAATTGTGATGGTTTTCACAATATAGTACTCGTCTGGCAGAAGCAGGAACTGATTATCAAACTGGAACTGTGCTGCTGTTCCGTTCTCCGTAATCTCTACTTTATTGCCTGCCTGATACTGTGCTACATAAGAACCATTGTTGTAGGTACCCTCTGCAACAACTTTGCCTTCTGCGTCGGTCTCTGCTACATAGTAGGTACCGCGTTTCAGCTGGTCAAATGTTACCGAAGAGGTTCCCTGATTTTCATCAAAGTGAATCATCTTTGTGTCAGCTGCCTTCTGAGTCATTGCCTCGTCGGAGAACAATGTCACATAGAAGTCTGCTGCACGGACTGCAAGGAGTTCACCTTGGATATTTGTAAGCCGTTTAGTTACTGTAATACTGCAATTTGCCGGATCTTCTGTTGGAACTTCTTTCTCATCTTTGCCTTCCGGTTTCGGGGTGTCGGCCGGATTCTCCGGTACGTCACCTGTTGCGGTTGCTGTATTGAGAATGGATTTTCCAAGGTCAGATTCTTTCACCTGATAGGTGTAGGTTACGGTCTTTGCCTTTCCTGCTTCCAGGATGCCAAGGTCAAAGCTCTGGCCTTCTGCAAGCTGGATTCCTTCCAGACTGTCTGTGATCTTCACATTTGTGAGTTTCACGTTTCCGGTATTGGTTACAGTTACGCTGTAGGTAATGATGTCGTTCAGGTCTGCTTTTCCTGCTTTGTCCTTCTGGGTTCCGTCTGCTGCTGTGATGGAAACAATGTCCTTCTTCACTTCAAGCTTCGGATTTTCTACCGGGTTATCCGTGTTGTCTCCTGGCTTCTCGCCATCTGGATCCTCTGGGTTTGCAGGAGTTCCTACTGCTGCGTTGCTGATCGTATTGCCTTTATCCGCTTCCTGTACCATGTAGTCATAAGTGATGGTTGCTTCTGCTTTTGGTGCAAGGCTGCTGATTGTGAAAATTGTTACCTTCCCATCCTGCTTACTGTCTGCGCCCTGGATGTTGGAAATCGTTCCGGCTGCATTCAGCGTATCTGTGATCTCTACATTTTCCAGAGTCTGGTTTCCTGTGTTGGTCACGGTGAGGGTGTAGTGGATGGTTTCGCCTGCTTTGAACATTCCGTTTTCGTGGATGCTTGCGCTGGATTTCTTGGTAAGTGTATAGCTTCTTACCGGATCAACGGTGATTACTGTATCAGTGTTCTCAAATGGCTTACCGCCCTCGAATTCCACTTTTACCGTATTTACAAAGCTTCCGTTGGCAATATCTGCCTCTGTAATTTTATAGGTTGCTGTTGCTGTAACAGTTTCACCTGCAGGAACCTTCTCAACTGTGAGAACGTTCGGAGTCTCCTGCGGTGCACCTTCGATCACAACACCAGGAAGTTCAATGATCCTTACGGTTTTCGCTTCGTCATAGATATTCTTTACATTGATTGTAAAGGTAACAGTCTCATCCAGATCATAGGTTTTATCCTCATGGGTCTTTGTTACAACCTGGCCTGGATCTACCGGATCTTCTTCACTTCCGTCTGTAACCTTCAGAAGTCCTGCAAGAAGAATAATGGAATAGTTCTTTGTCACATCCTGTGCTTCTGTCTCGCTGCCCTCAGCTTCCTGGCTTGCTGCATTTGCAAAAATCTTCAGATCTGTGATCTTATTCTCGCTTTCGCCAACCAGTGTCTGGCTTCCTTCTACATGTGCGATTTCCTGCTGGCCATCTGCCAGAGTTCCATCTGCCAGTTTCCATGTAGGAACCGTAAGCTCCTCGCCGTCATATTTCTTCTCGCCGCTGTCAGCCTGGAAGGTTACCTGGCGTCTGGTGATTTCAAGAGCTCCGTCCTCCACCTTAAACACAACGTTTGTAAAGTTCGGGTTGATGTTCTGGAAATCTTCTGCCTTCAGCTCCATATCGTAGGTTCCGGCATCTGTTCCTTTTACCTCAGCATTTCCAGTGAATGTGAAATCTTTGTCCGTATACAGCTTGTTGCTGATGTCTGCTACCGTGTAGCCGGTAACTGTTTTCTCTGTTCCGTCATAGACTTCTGTACCACTGTTTTCTTTCAGTGTTACCACAACCTGATCTGTTACAGGTGTAACAAGCAGGCTGCCATTCTTAGTTTCAATGGTGTAGTTGTCAGCGTTGGTATTTTCATTCAGCTTATAGGTGAATGTATTCTCGCTGTCACCTACAGTTGTCTGAGTTCCAGTTACATCATAGGATGCGCCTTCGCCCTTGACAAATCCATCGCCACTTACTGTTACATCCTTTGCTGTTAACTCTGTTCCATTGTAAACCTTCTGGGCACTTGCACTGGTAAGAACCAGATTACGTTTTTCGATTACAAGAGAGCCATCAATTACATGGAAGGTAACTCTTGCAAAGTTCTTATTGGTATTTGTGAAGTTCTCTTCACTCAGCCCCATCATATAAGTATCTGCATTTGTTCCTTTTGCAAGAGCTATACCATCAAAGGTGAAATCACTTTCTTTATACAAAGGACTGGTGATGGATACTGTGTAGCCTTCTACCGTTTTCTCTGTTCCATCGTACTTCTGAGTGCCTTTGTTACCTGTGATTGTTACCACTACTTCATCTTCGCTGGAGGAAACAGTAAGGATTCCTTCAAATGATGTGATGTTGTAGTTATCCGGTTTGGTATTATCTTTCAGCTCATAGCTAAAGGTATTGTTGCTGAAGCCTGCCTCTGTCTGACTTCCGGTTACGTTGTATACTGCACCTTCTCCTTCTGCGAAGCCGTCACCGCCAACTGCCACATTGTCATTGGTCAGCGGCTTTCCATCGTATGTCTTGCTGTCTGTTGCGCTAGTCAGAGTCACATCTCGTCTGGAAATATTCAGAGTTCCGTCTACAATTTTGAAGGTAACACTTGCAAAGTTATGGCTTATGTTGTTAAAGTCAGATGGTTTCAGTTCCATGTTGTAAATGTCTGCATCTGTTGCTTTAATAACATCATTTCCACTAAATGTAAAGTCATTTTCTGTATACAGTTCATTGTCTATTGCTACGTCATAACCGGTTACTGTTTTTTCAGTGCCATCATATTTGGCGCTGCCACTGTGCTCGGTAATGGTGACAATTACGTTATCTGTAACCGGGGTTACTTTAAGGGTTCCCGGAGTAGTTTTGATATTGTAGTTGATTGCCTTGGTGCTGCTGTTCAGTCTGTAAGTGAATTCATTATCACTTGATCCTGCATTTGTCTGGCTTCCGGTTACATCATAATCTGCGCCTTCTCCAGGAACAAACTGGTCACCTGCGATCAGAATGTGATTCTTAGTCAGCGGAGTTCCGTCGTAAACTTTCTCGTCAGAACCACTGATCAGTTCCACATCTCGTTTGGTAATCTCAAGCTGTCCGTCTACAATTTCAAATACTACATTTGCAAAGTTTTTATTCTTGTTTGTAAAGTCTTCTGCTTTCAGATTCATCGGATATGAACCAAAGTCAGTTCCTTTCGCTGTGGCATCTCCGCTGAAGGTGAAATCAGTTTCTTTATAGAGGGTGTTGTCAATTGCTGTGTCATAACCTGTAACAGATTGTTCCGCTCCGTTGTATTTCAGGGAAGCGCTGTGCTCTGTGATGGTTACGATGACTTTGTCTGTAACTGGTGTTACTGTAAGTTCTCCTGGTGCAAGCTCAATGCTGTAGTTGGAAGCTTTGGTATTCTCATTCAGCTTGTAGGTAAAAGTATTATCGCTGCTTCCCTTATCGGTCTGGGTTCCGGTTACATCGTAGGTTGCACCTTCACCGGCTGCAAAGCCGTCACCGCTTACGGTTACGTTGTGGTTAGTCAACGGGGTTCCGTCGTAGACCTTTTCATCAGTCGCACTGGTAAGGATTACCTGTCTTGGGGTGATGGTAAGGGCTCCGTCCGTTACTACGAATTCCACGTTTGCAAAGTTCGTGTTCGTATTTGTAAACTGCCCTGCTGCCAGGCCCATCGGGTATGCAGTTTCTGCTGCATCTGTTTTCTCCACTTCTGCAGTTCCACTGAAGCTGAAATCTGCCTCTTTGTACAGACCACTGTCACTGGCAATGGCTACCTCATAGCCTTCCGCTTTCTTAGGAGTTCCGTCATACTTCTCCGTATTTGTATGTCCGGTGATGGTTACGGTTACCTTTTCCTGGGATGCTGTGATGCTCAGCCTGCCCTCTTCCCTGGTGATGTTGTAGTTATCTGCATTAAACTTCTCGCCTGTTGCATAAGTAATGGCATTGGTTACTTCACCTTCACTTACATTGGTAACACTTCCGGTTGCACGGATATCAGTTACCTCTCCTGCTACAAATCCGTCTCCTCCTGCTACATCCGGTCTGGTCAGGGCCGTTCCGTCATACGGCTTGCTTGCACTTTCGCTGGTAAGGGTTACCTGTTTTGGGCTGATCTCAAGTTTTCCGTCAGTTACTACAAAAACGACACTCGTAAAGTTCTCGTTCTTGTTGGTAAACTGTGCTTCTTTCAGACCCATAGGATAGGTGCCGGCATTTGTTCCTTTTGCTTCTGCCTTTCCACTGAATTCAAAGTCATTTTCTGTATACAGATCTGTATCATTTTCACCGATTTTTATGCTTTCCACCTGATATCCGCTTACACTGTGTTCGGTTCCATCATACGTTTTTCCATCTGTATTTCCCTTAATGGTTACAACGACTGTCTTTTCACTTTCTTTAACAGTCAGTTTTCCGACTGCAATCTCGATATTATAGTTGGAAGCTTTGGTATTCTCATTCAGCTTGTAAGTAAAAGTATTATCGCTGCTTCCCTTATCGGTCTGGGTTCCGGTTACCTCGTAGGCTGCACCTTCACCGGCTGCAAAACCGTCACCGCTTACGGTTACGTTGTGGTTGGTCAACGGGGTTCCGTCGTAGACCTTTTCATCGGTCGCACTGGTAAGGATTACCTGTCTTGGGGTGATGGTAAGGGCTCCGTCCGTTACTACGAATTCCACGTTTGCAAAGTTCGTGTTCGTATTTGTAAACTGCCCTGCTGCCAGGCCCATCGGGTATGCAGTTTCTGCTGCATCTGTTTTCTCCACTTCTGCAGTTCCACTGAAGCTGAAATCTGCCTCTTTGTACAGACCACTGTCACTGGCAATGGCTACCTCATAGCCTTCCGCTTTCTTAGGAGTTCCGTCATACTTCTCCGTATTTGTATGTCCGGTGATGGTTACGGTTACCTTTTCCTGGGATGCTGTGATGCTCAGCCTGCCCTCTTCCCTGGTGATGTTGTAGTTATCTGCATTAAACTTCTCGCCTGTTGCATAAGTAATGGCATTGGTTACTTCACCTTCACTTACATTGGTAACACTTCCGGTTGCACGGATATCGGTTACCTCTCCTGCTACAAATCCGTCTCCTCCTGTCACACTCGGTCTGGTCAGGGGCGTTCCGTCATACGGCTTGCTTGCACTTTCACTGGTAAGGTTTACCTGTCTTGGGGTGATGGTAAGGCTTCCGTTCTCGGTCTTTACCTCGAACTCGCTGGTTACCACGTTTCCTTCTTTATCCGTTACCACCGGGGTTCCGGTGATGTTGTTGGTGTAGCTTCCTGCGTCCTTCTGTTTCGGGTCCTCCGTACTCAGCCCGCTGACTGTGTAGCTGTTCCCTTCCACTGTGAACTCATAGGTCTCCACTCCAACGGCTTCATGCTCTTTTCCGTCATAGGTTGCAGTTGCGCTGTTCGCCTTTACCGTTATCTCATACTTCGCCTCGCGGTTTGTAACGGTCAGCGTTCCCTCCTGCTTGCTGATCTCATAGTTGTCTATGTTGGTGTTGCCGTTCAGTTCATAGCTGAATGCATTTGCGCTGCTTCCTACTACGGTCTGGCTTCCGGTAAAGTTGTAGGTTGCACCCTCTCCTTCTGCAAACCCGCTCTCTACCTCAAGGGCCGTGTCCCCGTTCACAAGGGCGTTCCCGTCATACTTCTTGCTCAGGGTTGCACTCTTTAAGGTTACGGCTGCCTTACCGATCTCAAGGCTTCCGTTCTCGGTCTTTACCTCGAACTCGCTGGTTACCACGTTTCCTTCTTTATCCGTTACCACCGGGGTTCCGGTGATGTTGTTGGTGTAGCTTCCTGCGTCCTTCTGTTTCGGGTCCTCCGTACTCAGCCCGCTGACTGTGTAGCTGTTCCCTTCCACTGTGAACTCATAGGTCTCCACTCCAACGGCTTCATGCTCTTTTCCGTCATAGGTTGCAGTTGCGCTGTTCGCCTTTACCGTTATCTCATACTTCGCCTCGCGGTTTGTAACGGTCAGCGTTCCCTCCTGCTTGCTGATCTCATAGTTGTCTATGTTGGTGTTGCCGTTCAGTTCATAGCTGAATGCATTTGCGCTGCTTCCTACTACGGTCTGGCTTCCGGTAAAGTTGTAGGTTGCACCCTCTCCTTCTGCAAACCCGCTCTCTACCTCAAGGGCCGTGTCCCCGTTCACAAGGGCGTTCCCGTCATACTTCTTGCTCAGGGTTGCACTCTTTAAGGTTACGGCTGCCTTACCGATTTCAAGCTTTCCATCTATCGCTTTCGATACAATATACTTTCCAGTACCATCGGTCATTCCAACAGTACCTTTTGCAAATGCTGCAGGATATTCTCCGGCATTCGTTCCGGTTGCACCAACCGTAATGCCTGCGAAGCTTACGCCTTCCGGAACGCCTGTGTAACCACTAACGCTATGCTCCTTTCCATCATAGGTTGCAGTTTCGCTGTTTGCTGTCAGTTCTACATTTTTAAAGTAGTAAAAATTAATTTCATTAGTTCCGTTTTCTGAGATAACCAGCTGCTTCTTTTCGTAAGAAACTGGTGTATAGCCATTAATCATTTTTGGGGTTTTGGTTATAACGTTTCCAGGTTCCCCACCAAATCCTGTTACCGAATCCGCTACTTTCTCTGTCGTACCATTCCAATAATAATTTACTGTGTACTTAATATCTGAGCGAACGTATTTCGCATAAAAATTAACATTAGATTCTCCAATTGAATATGGAAATGTCACTGTTTCACCTTGAAGTGACGGATTGCTGTACCATGCTTTCAATGTGTAATTCTTTCCATCAACCGTTTTCGTTGAAGGCAACGATAATTTGTCACTATCGCTTGGTTGTGTCGTACCCTTGTTTATAACAAAGCTCTTAGCATAAACTTGATCATACTGAGTTACATTTGTACCTGCATCCCATAAGAAATATTTTGCAGTTACAACCCGCTTACATTTTATATCAATCGTACAATCTACATGATAGGTCGCATTATCTGAAATTTTGTACGGTATAAGTGTAATGCTTTCTATATCGTCATTCGTAATTTTTATGCCTAAATTTTTCTGAACCTGATCTTTCCAGTAGCTCAGAATTTCATTCCAAGCAGTCGAATTTTTACTAACATCATAAGTACTTCCATTAACAGTACCACCCTTTGGCCAGGATATAACTCTTGCAGGAACATTATCGAATGTATTTTTGTTATTTTTATCCCAAATTGCATCCGTAAGATCTATCGTTCCAATTCCTAAACATGTTCCCCACTGACTTGTTTCGTTCGAATTCTTATCAGATGTAGGCGTTTTCAGATAATAGAATTCAACATTATTCCAGGTTTTTCCTGCAGTAGCGCTGCCATTGCTCTTTGCCTTAACTGTAACAGTTGTAGTAGCTATCTTATCTCCAGACTGTGCGGAAATTGTAGCTGTGCCAGGCTTCTTGCCTGTAACTAAACCTTTACTATCTACTGTTGCTACTGCTGAATTATCGGATTTCCATGTAAGAGTAGCATTTTCAGGTTTAAGACTGGTTGGTGTAATTGTTACTGTGCTGCCTCTCTCAACGGATACCGTTTCTGGAAGTGACAGTTCAGTTGCGTAGACAGGTGCTGTTACGGTTACTTCAATAGTTTCTGATCTTTCAGTATGCTCCCAATGCTTCTTCGCATCTTTATCACAATAGTTATGTGTAATTATAACTGTTCCTTCCTTAATACCAGTTACATTTGCCCTCTTGCCGTTACCATCAGAAATTTTTGCTGTATCCGAATCACTTGAACTCCACGTTTGTTTATAAGAACAATCCTTTTTATTTCCCCTTCCTGTTAACGTAATTGTCTCGCCAACAGCAACAGTGCTATTACCAGTAATTGCAGCTTCACTCGGCTGTCCATTCAGCCCTGCCAGATTTACCAGATAGCCTGAAAAGCTATCTGTAGTAAAACCCAGGCTGCTGCCCTCCTGACTGGCTGCAACTTCGTTGACTGCTCCGTCATCGCCTACGTGATAAACAGAAGTTACATCCACGTCTGCAATCTCTGCTGCTGTAAAAGATACTGCTACATTTCCGGAAGGCTGAATTTCTTCGCCGTTATAGATAAATGTAATATCCAGACCAAGAATGTCAGATACTTCACATCCCAGTGCGCTTACTGCTGCTGCAATCTGAGCATCGGATAAAGGTGCCAGTTCCACGGTAGTTCCTTCTGGCAGTACACCTTCTTCTGCATAGATTGCAGCGGTAACACCAGCACAGGAACCTGAATAATCAAATACAGGCATTTCCAATTCGTCTGTGTTTTCCTCAATGGGTTCTTCTACCGTTTCTTCTTCCGATTCTTCTGTACTTCCTGTATTCGCAGCAGGCTCCTGTGGAATCTCTTTGTATGTAACCAGGATATTTTCAGCCTTGGTTACAGCCGGAATTTCATAGAATCCTTCTGCGTTTTTAACAAGCTGGGTATCGTCTGCTTCAAGAGTAACCCGCTCCGTTTCGTATCCCTGTGCTGCTGTGATGGAAAATTCAAATTTCTCATTTTCCTTCACTTCTTTATTATAAGAAACAACATCTACAGGAGCAGTTTCCCCTTTCACTTGAATCGTTCCGTGAGCTGCTGCATCTCCATTGAAAGTTATACGATAGAGAACCTCCTTTCCCAACTCTGGGGACAGATTCTCTGCAGGAACTGTATTTCCATCGCTTTCTGCTTCAGCTGCTGATGCTTTATCCGCATCTGCTGCTGGTTCCTGAGATGCACTACCTGAAGAAGTTTCTGCTGAAACTGACGGTTCCTGCTCAGCCGGAGTCTCTGGCGTTTCTGCCACTGTCTGATCCGCCGGTTCCACTGGTGTCTCTTCCACTTTCTGACCAGCCGGTTCCGCTGGCGTTTCTACCACTGCCTGCGCTGCCGGTTCCGCTGGCGTTTCTGCCACTGCCTGCGCTGCCGGTTCCGCTGGCGTTTCTGCCACTGCCTGCGCTGCCGGTTCCGCTGGTGTCTCTGCCACTGCCTGCACCGCCGGTTCCGCTGGTGTCTCTGCCACTGCCTGCGCTGCCGGTTCCGCTGGTGTTTCTGCAGCCGGTGCCGATTCCTGAACTGCCGGTGATGCAGACTCTTCAACCTGAACCTCCGGCTCCTGAGCCTGCTCTTCTGCAACCACAGCTGTATTATCAGCCACATAATTCTCAGCGGTGGTCATCACTGTATTCTGCCCGATCATTGCTACAGCCAGCAACGTTGCCATCGCTCTCCTGAACTGTAAAAACTGCTTTTTCCTCATAATGCTTCCTCCTTTTCGCAACCTTTTTTTGTTGGCAGTTGCTTAACAGTTACTGTCCACTGATAACGTTTTGTATAATCTAAAGCGAACAATAACATTAAAACATTTGAGATCCAGTGAACATTTACGGTCCTTCACCGGATGCTCCGGAGCGTGCTTGAAAAAGACTTTCTGCAAGGATTACGGGAATGATTTTTCAAACAGGCTCCAGCCTATATGGCACTGTGAGCCATACGGCTAAATCTCTACTATGTTCCAATTATAGCACCTCCTTTTCCACTATCCTGATTTCAGGGAATGAACTGCACGCTTAGGGAACGAAATGCACAAAAATTCACGAAAATGTGCATCCTATATTCGTAACTAAGGACAGATATCCGCCTCCGAACTTATATATGCACATATTTTCCGAAATATTCATCGCTATTCTGGAATATATTTGAAAAATGTTTTCTAAAAGATGTGCATCACAATTTGTGGGAGAACATCCTCCACTTTACAAGAAAAACGCTCAATGCTACAATATTCCCCAGATATTTGACAAAAAAAGCCCCTGTGGGGGAATACATAAGGAGAACACCATGGAATTAAAGCTTGAAAACGGACGTCCCGCAGATACCACGGGCAGACTTGAAAAAGAGATACGTACTTATGATTTTCTTGATGCACTTCAGGTGCCTTATCAGAGGATTGACCATGAAACTCTGATGACCATTGAAGCTTGTAAAGATGTGGATAAAGTGCTTGATGCAGTAATCTGCAAAAACCTGTTTCTCTGCAACCGCCAGGAAACGAACTTCTATCTGCTGCTCCTGCCAGGCGACAAGAAGTTTAAGACAAAGGAAGTATCTTCCCAGCTTGGCGTTGCCAGACTTTCCTTCGGCAATGAAACTTATATGGAGAAATTCCTTGATATTACACCTGGTTCTGTCAGTATACTTGGGCTTATGAACGATAAGGAAAATCATGTGCAGCTGCTTATTGATGAAGACCTCCTGAAGGAACCTTACATCGGCTGTCACCCTTGTATTAACACATCCAGCCTGAAAATTAATATGAAAGATATGATGGAAAAAATTATTCCGGCTATGAAGCATGAACCGATTTTTGTGAAATTGGGACAGGAAGAATAAATTTCTATATGGTAAATGCCCTGATGCCTGAATCCAATGGTTTACTTTTTATAGTAACCACTTTCAGCTTCAAGCACAGGGCATTTCCTGCTACGACTTTCTCCCCAAAACTTCCATAATATCCTCAAACGTCACCAGCTTCACATTTCCAATCTTCTGTGCCTCATCCGTGCACCCCTTTGTGAATCCGCTTTTTGAAAAAAGATACAGATACGTCCTGGGATAATGGAACAACTGGCTGCGCGCCACAAGAGTTTCCAGAACGCCCAGGTCCACCTTTTCATTTGTCCATTTACACTCGCCAAATAGAGCTGTATTTTTATCTGCTTCTCCCATAATATCAATTTCTGACTGGCTTCTTGTTCTCGGGTCATTTCCCCACCAGCACCCCAGCTCTGAAAATTCTACCGGACACTCTCCGGTCAACAATAATTTCCAAAGATACTGTCGACAGATTTCCTCAAATACAAGTCCCATATACTCGGATAAATGTGACTCAATCCTGCTGTATGCCAGATCGGTTGCCCCTCGGGCTATGATAGAGCTGTTCTCTGGAACAAATCGATACCAGAAGCGGAAAAGATTATCCGCAATTTTATAAATAGACTTCTTGGAATTCGCTTCACCATAAGGATTCTCCTTCTCAACCAGACCAAGGGATATGAGATTCTTCAGATATGTGGAGCATGTACCCGTATTCTCACCTACCTTCGTGGAAATCTCAGACAATCTTGAATATCCGGTGGCGATGGCCGTAATAATCGCATTATACAGTGCAGGCTCACGTACCTCCTGCTTCAGGAGATTCTCTGGCTCTTCAAATAAAGAAGATGTGGGATTCAAAAAAGTATTCTTAATATTCTCTTCTACGCTTAAATCACTCCGAATCTGTAACAAATACTGGGGTGTACCGCCTACCATACCATAAAGCAGTGCCTTATCCATATCAGAGAATGCTTTTAAATAATTGCAGGTATCTTCAAAGTCAAAAGGAAGTATTTTCATCTGCGCGGTACGCCTGCCATATAACGGTGCTTTATAGGCCAACACATGATCTTCCATATATGACATAGAGGAACCACATAAAATAAGCATCAGCTTAGAGTCATCCTTATATTTATCAATCAACATTTGCAAAGTAGATGCCAGACTCTCAGAAGCGCGCGCTACATACGGATATTCATCTATGGCAAGAACCAGCCGTTCACTCTCACCCAGCTTAAATACATATTCCAATGCAGATTGGAAAGATGCAAAAGAAGTATCTGCCACGATTCCAGAACCATATTCTATAATATTCTTGCTAAAGTTCTCAAGATTCTGTTTCTCATTGCTTTCTACCCCCATGAAGTAGATAGACTTCTTGTCCTTAATAAATTCACTGATAAGAGCAGTCTTCCCCACACGGCGACGGCCATATATAACTGCAAATTCAAATTTCCCAGATGTATATAAACGATTCAAGGCCGCCAAATCTCGCTCTCTTCCTATAAACATATGTGTGCCCCCTCCCTTATAAAGATATTTTATCATAGCCTTTTAATTTAGTCAATTACGATTTACCAAATCGTAATTGACTAAATCGTAATATAGTAAATTGCAATTAACTAATTTGTATGTTACCCATTCTTCCATTATGCCCAAAACAAAACAGACAGATACACATTTCAATCATGTACCCGCCTGTCTCATTTCATTCTTTATTCAATTTTTATTTGCTCTTCCGCTCCTTTACCAGTGCAAATACACTCTGAAGTACAATGAAGAAGCACAGCAGGATTGCTGTTACAATGTTGGACCAGGAGCTGATCAGTTTTCCATTGGTTTTAACCAAAGTAGAAATCGTACCATTGATCAATACACCAAACAAGGAACCAAGTACATTTCCTACACCACCGGTAAGAAGTGTACCACCGATGACTGCGGAGGAAATAGCGTCCATTTCAAGGCCGGTTGCCTGGGTGGTGGTACCTGCCATGGTATTCAGACAGTAGCAGATTCCGCCGATGGAAGTAAGGAAACTGGAAAGAATATATGCCTTCATCTGTGTTTTCTTAACATCAAGTCCCATCAGGGTTGCAGACTGCTGATTGCCGCCTACTGCGTAAATACTGCGGCCGAAGCGTGTGTATTTCAGCATCAGATAAATAGCAAGAACTACAATCAATGCAACTACAACTGTTACACGAAGGTATGGAAACTGCATGATTCCCTTTTTGTTCAGATACCCTCCAAATGGAAGGGAAATCTTAAAGCTGGAAAGAGTGGTAAAAATCTTGTCAGAAACAATACTTACCTGCTCTTTACAGATCACAGCTGTCATACCTCTGGCAAAGAACATGCCCGCCATGGTTACGATGAAGGGCTGAATCTCCAGATAGGAAATGCAGAAGCCCTGAACAATACCAAATACAATACCGATTGCAAGGATCAGAAGCATAAGTACCGGGCTGGACCATCCCCACTGCTCAATTCCAACTGCCAGGATCATACAGTCCATAGCAACCAGGGAACCTACGGAAATGTCAATACCACCAGTAAGCATGACGCAAGTCATACCAGCTGTAATGCAGATCAGACCTGCATTGTTGATCAGGATGTTCAGGAATGTCTGGAAACGGGTAAAGCCTTTGTCCGCATATACGATACATCCTGCAGCATACATTACAAAGAATAATACAATGGTGATCAGCAGCAACAGGTTATTGCTGTTTATTTTTTTCTTTTTCATGCCCGAGCTGCCTCCTTTCCGGATTTCTTTGTCAGCTTCTTAAAGAAGGCTTTGGCTGGCTCAGCCTGAATAACTACAATGATGATAACTACGATTGCCTTAAATACCGGCGCCTGTGCAGAAGAAACACCAAGTGCATACAGAGTTGTGGTAATCGCCTGGATGGTGTAAGCTCCGATAATGGAACCAGCCAGGGAGAACTTACCGCCGCCAAGACTGTTTCCGCCAAGTGCAACGGAAAGGATCGCATCCAGCTCCATATTCAGACCGATGTTATTGGTATCCGCGGAATAAATTCTGGAGGTTGCAACCATACCTGCAAGACCTGCGCAAAGACCACAGATTGCATAGCACATCAGGATGATCTTTGCGGAATTAAAGCCTGCGATACGGGAAGCTTTTTTGTTAATACCAACACTCTGGATGTAAGTTCCAAGTGCTGTGTAGCGAAGTACAATAGAAGCAATTGCCACACACACAGCAGCCACAATGATCGGTGTAGGAATGATTCCGCAGTAAGCGCCAAGCTTCTGGAAAGAAGGAACTCGAACATAAACGATCTGGCTGTTGCAAAGAAGAAGTCCTACTGCTCGGCCTGCCGACCATAGGATCAGGGTGGCGACCATAGGCTGAATATTCATATAGGCAACCAGAAATCCATTAAAAACGCCACAGATCAAAGTGACAAGAAGTCCGGCTCCAATGCCAACCAGCAGCGGATGCGCATATTCCTGCACATTTACATTTCCGTATCCTGCAAGGATCATACAGCAGACACCTGCGTAAAGACTCATTACGGAACCAACGGAAATATCAGTACCGCCGGAAGCAGATACAACAAGTGTCATACCGATTGCCAGTATGGCGATTTCACTTCCACGGTTCAGGATGTCGATCAGACGTCCGTAAAGTACACCATTCTTAATGGAAATCATAAAGAAGGAAAGCGGTGCACTTCCTGTTGCAATATCATATACTACGTTGATCAGCATGACCAGGATCATACTGAAAACCGGAAGGAACAGACGTTTCTGCGCCAGTTTTTTGAAATTACCCATTACTGCTCACCTCCTGCGATTGCTTTCATTACGTTCATCTGGTTCATATCTGCCTCATCAATCTCTCCAACCTTCTGACCGTCACGGAGAACTGCCATACGGTTACAGGTACGGAGCATTTCCTCAATCTCAGAGGAAATGAAGATCAGACTCTTTCCTTCATCTGCAAGCTTCAGAACCAGCTTCTGGATCTCTGTCTTGGTACCGATATCGATGCCTCGAGTAGGCTCGTCCAGAATCAGGAAATCCGGGTTTGTTGCAAGCCATCTTGCAAGGATAACCTTCTGCTGGTTTCCACCGGAAAGTTGTTTGATCAAAGTCTCGCGGCTTGCACATTTGATCTGGAGAAGATCAATATACTTGTCTGCAATCTCACACTGTTTTGCCATAGGGATCTTTTTCAGAACTCCCTGTTTTGCCTGAATTGCAAGGATGATATTTTCTCTTACGGACAAATCTGCAACAATTCCCTCCGCTTTACGGTCGTCAGGAAGAAGTCCCATTCCAAGATGCATGGCATCAATAGGATTTTTCACCTTAACTTCCTTGCCTTTTACTTTCAAAGTACCAGTCTGGGCGCGGTCAGCACCGTAAATAGTACGTGCCAGTTCGCTTCGTCCGCTTCCAAGAAGTCCGGTAAGACCGATAACCTCTCCTTTGTGGATATCAAGGTCAAATGGTTTGATGGTTCCTGCATGGCTTAAGCCACGGGCTTCGATTACCATCGGTTCTTTTCTCTTATCTCCTGTGGTCTCCGGTTTAATGGAAGCAAGATCGTCGAAATCTTTTCCCATCATAGCTGCTACCAGCTTCACTCTCGGAAGATCTGCGATCTCATATTCGCCAACCAGCTGACCATTTCGAAGAACGGTAATTCCGTCACATACTGCATAAACCTGTTCCAGGAAATGGGTAACAAATATGATTCCTACACCTTTCTCCTTCAGTCTGCGCATCATGGTAAAAAGCTTTTCTACTTCACGGTCATCCAGTG
>OGCN01002942.1_pt1 | contig 17363 bp, 5 predicted proteins | sample 1570181 | NCBI WGS metagenome assembly OGCN01 (sample SAMEA4370584, study PRJEB24528) | human gut metagenome | reverse complement strand
TTTAAAGGCTGGGCACCTACATAAAAGTTGATCTCTTCATTTTCCGAAAGAAAGGTAAGGAAAATGCTGAAATCATACATGGCATCTGTAAATGCTTCTCCATCGGAAAAGGGCGCCAGAAACATACCGGTTCCATCTGGCAAGGTCTCACCAATACAGGTTTTTGACATAGAAGAAAGAAAAGAGCCTACTTTTCCCATTCCCTGCCGGAGACTTTCCTCGTCCCGGCTGTTTTTTCCTGTAAGGCAGATGAGAAAAAGATATACCTGCTGTTCTTTTTCAAATAGTTTCTTTTCACTGATATTTAATTTTTTTCCAAGTGCAATGCGCAGTGTGTCCAGTCCCTGGACCAGCTTTCTGGAAATAAGATTGTTTTCCGTGATCTGATCCATAAGCACATGAAGGATCTCTGAAAATGACAGCCGTTCCGGCAGCTCCAGCACCGGCAGCCCTTCTTTGTTTGCGTCTTCTATAATGTATTCCGGTATCTGATCGATATAATAGCCCGGCTGGATCGCCAGACCGCTGACCCCTCTTTTTTTCAGCTGGTGGATCAGGTCCTTATGAAGAGACTGATCCTCCAGGCCATACCCGGTAGACACCACTAACTCACCCTCATTTAAAGATCTGGGAGTGTCCAGTATTTCCATTACATTGACCCATAAAATAGGGTTTGAAACATTTAAAACGCCTGCTACCAGCCTGACTCCGCCGAAGATCTGCCGGTCCACCAGGTCTTTTACAAGAAATGCCATAGTGTGCTCCTTTCCGGATACCTGCAAGTTGAAATGTGTTCATGTGAAAACAGCAAGATATACAATATGTCCATTATTATACGCATTTGGTGTACAGTTTGCAACTTGTTTTAGAACTAACTTTTCGCTAGACTATTGGCAAATGAGGTTGATCGGCCAGTTCTGGTCATTGTTTTCAGAAGATTTTTCCGGTAGGAGGTAATGTATATGAGCAAAAAAATTTTAATCACAGAAGCTGTAGACCCTGCAGGCATTACTCTGCTTCAGGACCATGGATACCAGGTGGTCATGGGCACCGGATATGACGAAGAGACCCTTATGAGAGAGGCACATGACGCAGACGGCGTTCTTACAAGAAATGGTCATTTTACAGAACGTGTTTTAAATTCCTGCCCGAAGCTGCAGGTCATCGGCATGCATGGTGCCGGTGTAGACTGTATTGATGTAGAAGCTGCCGAACGGCTGGGCATCCAGGTAACAAACGCAGCTGACGCCAACAGCGGTTCTGTTGCAGAATTTACCCTTGGACTGATCTTAAGCCTTGCAAAGAAGCTTCCACAAAGCCGTGACGGCTTACGCAAAGAAGGCTGGAGCATCCGCCCACAGATCTCTACCTTTGATCTGGAAGGAAAGACCTTAGGGGTACTTGGAATGGGACGGATCGGCACTGCAGTTGCCAGAAAAGCTTCCTATGGCTTTGGAATGAAAGTGTTAGGATACCGCAGAAACCTTCCAGGAGATATCTGCGCGGACTATGGCATTCTTACAAGTGATCTGGACAAAGTGATCCGGAATTCCGATTTTCTTTCTATTCATCTGCCATATACAAAAGATACCTTCCATCTGGTAAGCCGTGAAAAGCTGGAACTTATGAAATCAGATGCGTATCTTTTAAACCTTGGTCGTGGTGAATTAGTCGACCAGGCTGCTTTAAGGGAACTGCTGCTTTCCAACCGTCTGGCAGGCGCTGCACTGGACGTATTTGAAGGTGAGATCCCAGATGCAGACGACCCGCTGCTGCACATGGATCAGGTAATTGCAACGCCACATATTGCAGGTTTAAGCAAGCAGGCTATGGAACGGCTGTCTTATCAGGCCGCTCTGGGCATTACAGAGGTGTTAGAAGGCCGCAAAGTGACTTATCCGGTCAATCATCCGGAGAAGTATGCAAGTGACGTTTCTGTGGCATAATTTTCTCAAACCATTAACCGACAAACCGCCTGCTGCAGGCAGCCACGGGCAAAAACGCAGGATTTGTAAACGTGCATTACAACAACAGCAAAAGCACAAAAAGCACATGAAAACAGGCATTTAAAACCTGCTTCCATGTGCTTTTCTTTCGTTTAAAGAACCTGTCACCGGCAGTTTTTCTTCCACTGCACGTCTGCACAAGTGAACCCGCGCCTGGCGCGGGTCCTCTCTCACTTGTTTTTATCGTCAGCATACAAACCCCGTTGCTTCGGCGGGGCTTATATTTATACACCTTTATGCATTCTTCACAGTTGCAATATCCACCAGTGTCAGCTCTTTTGCACGGTTCTCAAGGCTTGTTACAAGAGCTCTTGCTGTGTCAAGGGCTGTAAGTACATTTACACCTGTCTCAATGGCATTACGGCGGATCACAAAGCCGTCATGGCTTCTTTCTGCGCCCTGTGCCGGGATATCGATGATCAGGTCGATCTGATGTCCTAATACCAGGTCAAGGATATTCGGGGACTCCTGCTCCAGTTTGCGGATCTCAAAGGCCTTTACTCCATGCTCATTTAAGGTTCTTGCAGTTCCCTTGGTAGCAAAGATCTGGTAGCCTACATTTGCAAATCTGCGGGCAATATCCACTGCCTCTTCCTGCTCATTCTTTCTGATGGTCATGATCATCTTCTTGTACTTCGGCAGACGGATGCCAGCGCCCTCAAATGCCTTGTAAAGAGCCTCGTTAAAGGTCTTAGCGATACCAAGGCACTCACCGGTAGACTTCATTTCCGGTCCAAGGCTGATATCTGCGCCGCGGATCTTCTCAAAGGAGAATACAGGCATCTTAACAGCGATATAATCAGCTGCCGGCTGCAGACCTGGATTGTAACCCAGTTCCTTAATGGTATGGCCGCAAATGATCTGGGTTGCCAGCGGAACGATCGGGATACCGGTTACCTTGCTGATATATGGTACGGTACGGGAAGAACGTGGGTTTACCTCGATGATGTATACGTCATCCCCGTCTACGATAAACTGGATATTGATCATTCCCTTTACATGAAGGGCCTTAGCCAGTTTTTCTGTGTATTCCACAATGGTGTCAACATTATGCTGTGTAATATCCTGTGCCGGATATACGGAAATACTGTCTCCGGAGTGGATACCGGTACGCTCAATATGCTGCATGATACCAGGGATCAGGATGTCGGTTCCGTCGCAGATGGCGTCTACCTCAATCTCCTTACCCATAATGTACTTATCTACCAGGATCGGATGCTCCTGGGCGATCTGGTTGATGATGCCGATAAATTCGTCAATATCTTCATCACAAATAGCGATCTGCATGCCCTGTCCACCCAGTACATAGGAAGGACGTACTAAAACAGGATAGCCAAGGTCATTTGCAGCCTTCTTTGCCTCTTCAGCGGTAAATACAGTGTGTCCTGCAGGTCTCGGGATATGGCACTGCTCCAGGATCTCATCAAAGCGCTCTCTGTCCTCTGCTGCGTCTACATCTTCTGCTGCTGTACCAAGGATAGGCACACCCATTTTCATCAGAGCTTCAGTCAGCTTGATCGCAGTCTGTCCACCAAACTGTACTACTGCTCCGTCTGGCTTTTCAATATCTACAATGCTCTCTACATCTTCTGGTGTTAAAGGCTCGAAATACAGCTTATCTGCAATATCGAAGTCTGTACTTACAGTTTCCGGGTTATTGTTGATGATAATGGTCTCATATCCTTCTTTGCTGAAGGCCCAGGTACTGTGTACAGAACAGAAGTCAAACTCGATTCCCTGTCCAATACGGATCGGACCGGAACCAAGAACCAGGACTTTCTTTCTTCCTTCTGTCTTTTCAGCCTCATTGAAGCTTCCAAAGCAGGAGTAATAATATGGTGTCTCTGCAGCAAACTCAGCTGCACAGGTATCAACCATTTTGTATGCAGCGCGGATGCCATTGTCATAACGCTGCTTCTTGATCTCTTCCTGAGGAATACCGGTAAGACGGGAAATTACATTATCAGGGAACTCAATGCGTTTTGCTTCTGCAAGGAGCTCTGTAGTAAGCTCTTTCTTTCCTTCTCCTACTGCCTTTAATTCTTTCTCCATTTCTACCAGGATAGCCAGCTTGTCAATAAACCAGATATCGATACGGGTGATCTCATGGATCAGCTCATATGGGAAGCCGCGGCGCAGAGCCTCTGCAATTCTCCAGATACGCATATCGTCTACGATCTCCAGCTCTTTTACCAGTCCTGTATAGGAAAGTCCGGTAAAGTCATATGACATCAGGGAGTCTACATGCTGTTCCAGGGAACGGATGGCCTTCATCAGGGCACCTTCAAAGTTGGTGCAGATACTCATTACCTCACCAGTTGCCTTCATCTGGGTTCCTAATGCTCTTTTAGCGCTTATAAATTTATCAAATGGAAGTCTTGGCATCTTTACTACGCAGTAGTCAAGCATTGGCTCAAAACTTGCATAAGTTTTCTTTGTTACTGCATTTTTGATCTCATCCAGAGTATATCCTAAAGCGATCTTTGCAGCTACTTTTGCGATCGGATATCCAGTTGCCTTAGATGCCAGTGCGGAAGAACGGCTTACACGAGGATTTACCTCAATTACGCAGTATTCAAAGCTGTCTGGATTTAAAGCATACTGTACGTTGCAGCCGCCGGTGATACCCAGTTCGCTGATGATATTTAATGCAGAAGTACGCAGCATCTGGTACTCTTTATCCCCTAATGTCTGGGAAGGAGCCACAACAATACTGTCACCTGTATGAACGCCAACCGGGTCCAGGTTTTCCATGTTGCAGACGGTGATCACGTTTCCTGCACCGTCACGCATTACTTCGTATTCGATCTCTTTCCAGCCTGCGATGCAGCGCTCTACTAAAACCTGTCCTACACGGGATAAACGGAGACCATTTTCCAGGATCTCAGCACACTGCTCCGGATTCTGTGCAATACCGCCGCCGGAACCGCCCAGTGTATAAGCAGGACGAAGAACTACCGGGTAACCGATCTGTGCTGCTACTTCCAGACCATGTTTTACATCTTCTACAATGTCAGAAGGTGCAACCGGCTCACCGATCTTTTCCATGGTCTCCTTGAACATCTCACGGTCTTCTGCTTTTTTAATGGTAAGAGCAGTGGTACCGATGAGGCGCACATTGTGCTTCTCTAAGAATCCTGCGTCTTCCAGTTCCATTGCAAGGTTTAATCCGGCCTGTCCGCCAAGGGTTGGCAGAATGCTGTCCGGCTTTTCTTTTAAGATCAGCTGTTCTACTACTTCTACGGTTAATGGCTCAATGTATACACGGTCTGCAATGTCCTTGTCGGTCATGATGGTAGCCGGGTTGGAGTTTAAAAGGACAACTTCGATCCCTTCTTCTTTTAAAGAACGGCAGGCCTGTGTACCTGCATAGTCAAATTCTGCTGCCTGTCCGATTACGATCGGGCCGGAGCCTAAAACCAGTACTTTTTTAATTTCAGGATTCTTTGGCATCAGTCATTTACCTCCATCATTTTAAGGAAACGGTCAAATAAGTATCCGGAGTCCTGTGGTCCAGGGCATGCTTCCGGGTGATACTGTACCGTGAAAATGTTCTTTCCTGTGTATTTTAAACCTTCGTTGGTTCCGTCATTTACATTGACAAATGCAGGAACTGCGATCTCAGGCTTTACAGTGTTGGTATCTACTGCGTAACCATGGTTCTGGGAAGAAATGTAAACTCTTCCGGTCTCCAGATCTTTTACAGGATGATTTCCGCCTCTGTGGCCGTATTTTAATTTGTAGGTATCCATACCGTTTGCCAGTGCCATTAACTGATGTCCCAGGCAGATTGCAAAGATCGGTACATTGGAGTCATACATTTTTTTGATCTCTTTGATGATCTCAACATTTTCCTTTGGATCACCAGGGCCATTGGAAAGCATGATGCCGTCCGGATTTGCTGCCAGCACTTCTTCTGCAGGTGTATCTGCCGGATATACGGTAACTTCGCAGCCTCTTTCATTTAAGGAACGGGCAATGTTCTTCTTTGCGCCGAAATCCATTAAAGCTACTTTCTTTCCATTTCCTGGAAGAACGTATTTTTCTTTGGTTGTAGTAGCCATAACAACACCGGCTACTGTATAGGCTTTCATACGGCTGATAGGCTCAGACAGGTCTGAATACTCTTTTGTCGTGATCATACCGTTCATTGTACCTTTTTCTCTTAATAACTTTGTGAGGGCTCTTGTATCGATACCACAGATACCAGGAATATCATTTTCTTCTAAGAAATTCTGAATTGTGTCTTCGCAACGGAAGTTGCTTGGGATCCTTGATAATTCTCTTACAATATAACCATCTGGCCAGGGCTTTAAAGACTCCATATCCTGACGACAGATTCCATAATTACCGATCAGAGGATAGGTCATAACAACGGCCTGTCCTGCGTATGACGGATCAGTTAATACTTCCAGATAACCGGTCATAGATGTGTTAAAAACGATCTCGCTGATCACTTCACGCTGGGAACCAATACTGGTACCAGTGAACACAGTGCCGTCTTCCAATATAAGGTATGCTTTCATAGGGGGAATACCTGTCCTTTCTTATGTTGTGTAGGGGGAGATTTACAAGCAAGCTTGACATCCGATTGCGCTTCCAAATGTGTGCGCTGCTATAGACCTCAGCCCAAATTGATAGCATTATAATATACCTTGCATAAATTTTCAATGGATTTGAAGACTAAATTTTTTTGCCTTATACTAATCTTTTTTGGCATCAAACTTGCTAGGCAGATTTATGGCAAAAGAGCGGGGCCAATCGGCCCCGCCCTCCATGTTTAAACCGTTTTTTCAGATAATTTTTTATTCTTCATCCTGAGAAATGGTTTCTGCCTCTTCTGAAGAAGTATCCTCTGTGGTTTCATCTGCGTCCAGAACTTCCGGTGCATCTTCTTCCTCATCCTCTTTTGAATCTGCATCTTCTGTTTCTTCAGGATCCTCCTCTTCTGCAGATTTATCCTCTTCGTCAGAGTTTTCCTCTTCTTTTACATCTTCTGCTGCATCGGATCTATCTTCATTGGACTTATCTTCAAGCTCATTTTCAGACTTATCCTCAGCCTCTTCTTTGTCTTCTGTCTCAGGATCTTCTGCCGGGATCACAGTCTCTGTTTCCTTTTTCTCCTGGCTGTTTTCCTGCTCATCTTCTTTCACTTTTGACAAAAGTTCTGCAGCAACTTCTTCCTCTGTCTTTTCGTCTTCCTCATCAAATTCGCTGTTTACGGTCTCAAAGCCCTGGAACTTCTTGTTCAGTTTCTCAAGAGTATCCAGTTCCAGCTCCTCAAGTTCTGCCTCTGTTACGTCCAGAGTACCCCAGCTTGCAGAAGAATTATACTGAACTGCATAAATAGTTCCTGAAAGCTTCGGAGCTCCTTTGATAGTCAGAGTGAACTCTCCTGAAACAGTTCCTGATGAAGTACGTCCATAGGAAGAACTTAAAGCTGCATTTCCCTCTGTAGCGTCAACCGTAACTGTAAAATCACCATTTAATTCAGACTTGCCCTTTGTTCCTGCAAACTGAAGCTGTGCTTCTTTCTCTGCAAGGACTTCTACATCACCTTCCATTGTGCTGCCAGCTGCGCCTGTTCCATATACATAGAACTTGCCTGATGATAGAGTGATATAGCAGGTGTTATCTTCTCCCTTTGCCTGCGCTGTTCCAGATGCAGACCCGGCATAAATGTCTTTTGTAGAAGAGCAGGTTACATTTTCTCCTGCTGTGAAATTATAGCCGTTTGCATAAGTGGTTGCATTCCAGCTGACATCGGATATGGTCAGGTCACCATTTAAGTTTAATGGCTTGGTTGACTTGATCAGATAAGGGCCTTTTTCACCTGACTGGATAGAAATAGAAGCTTCCGGCATTGTCACTTCGTCTGTAAGCTCTACATCATCATTTAAAATAAGTGTATCACCGTCCTGTGCTGCAGCCAGGGCCTTTTCAAAGCTTGTATAAGCCTGATCCCCGATCACAACTGCATCTTCCACTGGTTTCTTGCTGTATACAAACTGGATCTTGGAAGTTTTCAGCCAGGTTTCACCGTCATCTGTGATCGTTGCTGCCCAGAGATATTTAGAGCCGCCCTTTTCGTTATCAAATAAAACAGACACGGGTCCTTCGTATTTTGTCCAGGTATCCTTATCCGGTTTTACAGTAGAGGAAGTATCTGTTATGTAATAATAGATCTCTGTGCCTTCTGCCAGGCAGCTGATGGTTGCCACCGGCTTCTCCTCATATTCATAGGTTCCATATCTTGTACTGGAAGTTCCCTTTACCGGGTCTACTGTAAATACAGGAGTTGCGCTGATTGCCTTTTTAATAGCTGCCCCCACAGCAGAAAGTACTTCCTTCTTGCCTTCTTCCTCATACTGCGACAGTATTTCAATATCTGCTGACTGCTCATAATATACATGCGCCAGCAGCTCTGTAAGGAATTCACTGTATTTTTCCTGTGATGCCTCATCTAACTGAATTGATGAGATATAACCGGAATAATTTACATCAACAGATACTGTAATTCCATCCACTTCTGCTGAATAACTTCCACGCTCTAATACAGCCGGTCCTTTCTTCATAAAGCAGCACCATACAGTCACTACCTTGCTGCGGTTTCCTTCTTCATCAAAGGCTGCAAAACGTACTTCTTTGAATTCCGGAGTATTGCTGTAAAATGATACAGAATTGGTTTCCGCCTTTGTACTGGAGACATCCGGATCTGTTCCATCCTCTGTGTAGCGGACAGTTGTATTCTCTGCCTTATCAATGCTCATATAAATCGTAGAACTTGGGCTGCTGTAAAATCTATATCTGCTGGTGATCTTTGGAGCGAGAACTTCTTCATCACTTGACTCTACCGGCTCACCCTGAAGTGCCTGGATCGCAGCATATTTCATCACATCTGTGGAAATAGTCGCACGGCTTACTGCGTCTGCAGCATATTCATCGCCTCCACCTGGGGTGGTCTTTGCATTGATCAGATCAGACAGGTCTTTGCCGGCAAATTTCGTTGAAATACCTGTAAAGCTGCTGCTGCTTGGGAAAAGGTAACCCCAGTATACTTCATCCTGAAGAGCTACCGGTACAGTTCCGTTATCAACGATCTTGGCTATTTTTCCGTTTACAACGGTAATACGGATCTTGCCTTCATATGGTTTATTGGTCTTGGATGTGATCATTCCACTTGCTTCATAGACTTTTATACCTTTTTCCTGTACTTCCGGAATCTGGATAAAGGAAAGTTCTTTTTCTGTCACATCAGATGCCTGACCATCTTTTACTGCCACTGCCTTTAATATCATAGTGCCCGTTGCATTTTCCGCTGCTGAAACGGAAACAGCTGTTTCTGCTCCGGTTCCTTCTGCAACAAATGCCTGGGAGTTTCCTGCCGGATCACTTCCATCTGTTGTATAACGGATCTGTGTGCCTTCCGGTGCTGTGATCAGCAGGTCTGCCGGCTCTGCTGCGCTGAAAACAAAACGGGTCCTCTGATCTGCAGTTTTTATAGCAGGTGCATCTGGCTTTTCTGTTGGATCTTCACTTTGAAGCGCTTTCTTTACAGCTGCCTTAATAGCGTTGGAAGAGATCGTTGCTCCTGATACAGCTTCGACCTGATCTACTTCTTCTATTGTCTTTGCTCCCTCTTCACCGCCAAATTCTTCAAATAACTCCAGAGCATCTTCCCAGAATGATGAATTTCTTTTTCCCGGCTCAGTTCCGTCATCTTCTACGGAAATGATATTTCCATCTTTATCTACAGTTACTTTAACCTTAACCTGATAAGTGCCGCTTACACTTCCATATTCATTGCTTGCTACCTCTGCTTCTCCTGTCAGGATCTTTGTTTCTTCTGGCTTATCATCTGGTTTGTCTGTGTTACCGGAGTCATCTTTTCCGGAGTCTCCGCCATTTCCAGTATCATCTTTTCCAGAGTCATCCTTGCCGGTATCATCTTTTCCAGAATCATCCTTGCCGGTGTCATCTTTTCCAGAATCATCCTTGCCAGAATCATCTTTGCCAGTGTCATCCTTGCCGGTGTCATCCTTGCCAGTGTCATCCTTACCGGAATTACTGCTATTGCCTGAGTTATCTGAGCTGCCAGAGTTTCCTGAACTGCTGGAACTACTATGGCTACTTCCGCCGCCTGATCCTGAAGATCTGGTTACCGTCGTGGTTGATTTCTGGATCGTAGTAAAGTCAGACTCGCTGCGGGTCTTAACATTTCCATTTTCATCTACCCACTGTCCCTGATCATTTACAGAAAATCCATCCGGTGTAACTGTGTTTACATACAGAACTCCTGCATCTTCATTTTCTGAGAAGTAATAACATTTGCCATCGATCCACTTGTTATTGAAGAAATACCATTTTCCCTGCTCATCCTGATACCAGCCGGTATGCATCTTTCCTTCTGTTTTTCCCTGCTGGGTCTCAAAATAATACCGGGATCCGTTGATCTGTTTCCAGCCAGTGACCATTTTCCCGTCTGATGGATCCATATAGTACCATCCAGAAGATGTAAGGACCCAGCCTGCATATGCGTTCTGCTCAGGATCACAGAATCTCCACGCTCCATCTTCCTGTTTCCAGTCTCCTGGTGTCAGGGGTGCGCCATAACCTGCCAGGCTTGTCTGAGCTGCCAATGCCGCGGATACGATCAGTACAGCTGTCTGTTTTTTCAGATTTTTCCTCATATGATTCCTCCTGCAAATACAGGGCTTCCGGAATTTTTTTCCAAAAGCCCTGTATAAAATTACTATTCTTTTATCGCAGTTTGATTATTCGCCATCTTTAGAAAGAGTTTCTGTCTCTTCTACAGCGGTGCCTTCTGTGGACTCTCCTACTTTCGGAACCTCAGGTGCATCTTCCTTATCATCAGAAGCTGCATCTTCTGTAGAATCCTCAGTTTCTTCAGACTTATCCTCTTCTGCTACATCCTCTGCAGGATCCTCAGTTTCCTCGGACTTGTCTTCTGCTTCCTCAGTATCTTCCTTCTCTTCGGTATCCTGATCATCTGCTGCGTCAGCATCCTCATTTTCTTCATCAGAAGAAGGATCATCTGCCTTTTCTTCCTCTTTTACTTCATTTTCAGGATCTTTCGGATCAGAAACCTCTGAGTCAGAAACTTCTTCTGCCTTGTCAGCTGCAGGAACTTCTTCTGCTTCCTTTTCTTCTGTGTCGAAGTTAAAGCTGATGACGATCTCTCTTCCGTCTGCAAAGATTACTGTAAATGTATCATCTACAACAGTTGCTTCGTTCTCCAGTTCGTTGCCTTCTTCATCTACAACAACTACTGTAAATTCATTCCAGTCTTTCTCGTACTTAGGATCCAGAGCTGCATCCAGGATCTCAAGGCTTCCCAGTGCATCTAACTCATCTGCATCTACTTCTACGGTCTTTACAACTTCTTCGTTCTTGTAGAACTTAACTTCTGCAGGAGCAGCGGAAATATTGATTGCTGCCAGCTGTGTATCAATATCTGCACCCAGAGCATTTGCTACTGCCTTCTTTACTGCTGTAAGTGAATATGTAGCACCACTCTTGATATCTACATCCACATCACTGATCGTATCCTTGGTTGCACCCTTAAAGATATCAAATTTTTTCTTTGCTCTCTTCCAGAATGAATCATTTCCATCTGTGTCTGTATCATTATCTTCTACAGATACAACTTCGCCTCTGGAATTTACAGTTACTTTTACTTTTGCAGTATACTCAAAGTCTTCTACTTCTGCGCTGGCTTCAATTTCCACATCTGGTCCATAATCTTTGCCAACATCTGTTGCTTCTACATCCGGATATCCATTAGCCTTGATCTCCAGTTTGTAATTGTCCTCTGCTCCCTCTGCAAATACTGCTGAAGGTTTTCCATGAGTACCTGCCTTTACATCAAAATTGATAGATCCATCTTCATTGATAAGCTCTGTTCCCTTGACTCCTGCTACTGTATTTCCATCCACAATAACAGTGGAAACAGCATTACGGTAAGCATCTAATTCATCTTCGTCTATTACGATCTTATTTCCTTTGATCGTAACGCTCTCAACGGAACTGGATAATACAAAATCTTTCTCAAAGGATGCATACTTACCGCTTTGGTCGCTTACATTTAAAGTATAGCTTCCTGCTGCTATGCCGTCTGTCCAGGTGATCGTATCATTATCTACCTTAAATTCAGAGACCTCTTCACCATTAGCATCTGTTACAACATATTCCGGAACATAACCCTCAGGAAGAGTTTCCAGTCCATTGATCTTTGCTTCCTTGCTGCTTGCCTTAACCTCCGGCACTTCAATAACCGGTTCAAATTTTACCGGTACATATACCTTTTCTTCAAATGAAATCTCTATCATACCTTCGTTGGTATAATAAGTAGCACCCGTAAGATGCTTGCCCATCATGGACTTATAATGATCCGGTGCTAACGGGCAGCCGTGAACGGTTTCTGTAAATCCACTTGCCCAGGCAATATTTGTCTTGCGCCAGATATTTTCCAGATGACGCATACCATAGTCACTGCCTTCTTCTGTATGCAGTACTACTCCATATACGGTTGTACTATCCTCAGATAAAGAATCCGGAAGTCCTGACATAGATAACTGATAATCACCATATGAGCTGTCTGTTAATAAGCGGGTAGTTACATTATCCGCATCTTCTTTTGCACCCTTTACTTCGCTGAAAGTCAGTTCACCATCGGAAACTGTCAGTTCTTTATAATAGGAAGGAGTTTCACTTAATTCATAATAAGCAAAGTTTTCATTCTCAAATAAAGCATCTTTTCCTGTATAAGTTGTAGTATTGGTCTGTCCACGATTTGTTACAGTGATCGTTACAGAGTCCTCATCTGTTACTTTCTTAAGACCTGCAAGTTCTGCAGCATCTGATACTTTTACAGGGAATGTAATACCGCTTATATCACTTCCATCTGAATTTACATGATAAGAACCGCCAACCAGGCTTCCCGTTCTAGGTTTAGCATGAGTTGCAGAAGAAACGGCATCTACATCTTCATCATTTCCATTTATCTCACTATCATAAAAGTCTGCATAAGGAATGTTCATCAGTACATATACAGTGCTGAACTTAACGGTAAACGGAACAGAGATAGACGCATATTTTCCACTTGGATCTGTAAATACCAGCTTATAAGTTCCTGCTGCCAGATCTTCTGTCCAACTGATCTTTTTATTAACTGTATCTACTGTAATTCCTTCTACTTCCTGATCATCAGCATCCGTTACTGTAATCTGTGCATTTGCAAACGGCTCTGTTCCTGCATATGTGGTTTCTGTTGCATTCACTTCCGGAGCAGTTACTGTAATATCGTAATTCTGTTTAATCGGTACATATTTCTCATTCTGAAGAGTGATCTCAATAATTCCCTGATCGGTATATACAGTAAGACCGGTTAAGCTGCGTCCCATCATATCTGCATAAGGCTCATAAGAAAGTTCTGCCCCTTTAACAGTTGTCTGGAAACCATCACCGCTTCCTGTTGCCCAAGCGATCTCAAAATTATTTTTCTTATGATGGAAAATATTCTCCTGATAACGCAGGCCATAATCTTTACTTATACCATTTAAAGAAGTATGGAGAACAGCACCATATACAACTGTATTGGTATCTCTTAAAATGCAGTCATCTGGCAGATCACTGAAACGCATTTCGTAATCTCCATGCATATTGTGATTACCTTCTAACAGTGTCATGCTTACATTTGCATCAGAAGTATATTCTTTTACTTCTTTTTCATTTACATTCTTTCCAAAGGAAACATTACCATTTTCAACTGTTGCTTCTTTATAATAAGATGGCTCCTGGTCCAGTACATAATATGCATGATCTGCATTTCCATACAAGTCATCTTCGTTGTTAGCCTTTGTAAAGGACTCAAGTGCTTTCTCATTGATCTTTACAGGATAGGTAACGCCGCTTATAACGCTTCCATCCAGTTCTGTATGGTAGGTTCCTGCTGTCATACTCTTATTTAAAGGCTTTTTCTTTGTTGCAGAAGATACTGCATCTGCCTCAATAGTATTGTTCTCTGACTCATTTGCATAGAACTCAGCATATGGAATGTTCATCAGTACATACTGATAACGGATCGGCGCTGTTACCGTTCCGTCAACCTGTGGATAACCTGTTGCTGTAATGGAAATGTTGGTATTTTTTTCACTTTCAAAGATATATTTACCATTTGCTTTTGCAGACAGATCAATGGTACCGTCATCTTTGATGATCTTAACAGCTCCTCTTCCGGTCGCTGCATAGGTAGTATCTCCTACCTTCACGGCTGTAATCGATTTTACATATGCTTTAACCTGATTTTCACTTACATTTTCTGTTGCAGCCAGCTGATAGCTTCCATCTTCATTTGCCTGAACCTGAACCGGAACATTGCTTGTGCTTAAAACAAAAGAAACTTCTACAGATGCATATTTTCCGGACTGATCTTCAATCTTCAAAGTATACTTTCCTGCAACCGGGCTGCCGGTCCATGTCATCTTTCCATTTACTACTGTAAACATGACACTGTCATCATTGTCCTGTCCGGAAACAGTATATCTTGCGTCATAGTCCACAGGAAGGGCATCCAGTCCATTTACAGCTACATCAATATCATCTGTTTTTGCGCCTTCTGCTACAGAGATTTCCTGTTCAAATTTTACAGGTACATACACAGCATTTGTAAATGTGATCTCCATTGTTCCTTCACTGGTATAATATGTAACACCTGTAATGTTCTGTCCCATCATAGACTCATAGTGATATGGTGACAGTTCATTGCCATGAGTTGTCTCTGTAAAACCGCTTGCCCAGGCAATATTGGTCTTACGCCAGATATTTTCCAGATGACGCATACCATAATCAGTACCTTCTTTTGTATGGATCACTACGCCATATACAGTTGTGCTGTCATTAGACAGAGACTCCGGAAGTCCGGTCATATACAGCTGATAATCGCCATAAGAGCTGCTGGCTGATACAGTTGCACTTACACCGCTTACATTTTTAGCCGTACCCTTTACTTCGCTGAATGTCAGTACAGCACCGGAAACTGTCAGTTCTTTGTAATAGGAAGGAACCTCATTTAATTCATAGTAAGCAAAATCCTCGTTTTCAAATAAAGCATCTTTTCCTTTGTAAGTTGTAGTGTTTGTCTGTCCACGGTTTGTAACAGTAATATCTACAGAGTCTTCATCCGTTACTTTCTTAAAACTTGAAAGATCGGTTCCTTTCTTTACTCTTACAGGGAATGTAACGCCGCGAATCTCGCTTCCTTCTGGGTCTTCATGATAGGAACCACCAACCAGGCTTCCTGTTCTTGTTTTATTTAAAGTTGCAGAAGAAACGGCATCTACATCCTCATCGTTTCCTTTTACTTCACTGTCATAAAAGTCTGCATAAGGAATGTTCATCAACAGATACTGATATTCTTCTGTTACATCTGGAGTATCCGGGGTTGATGGGGTGTCTGGAGTAGATGGGGTATCCGGAGTGGACGGTGTAGCAGGCGTAGTAGAACCGGAGTCACTGTCGGAACCTGAACTGGAGCCGGAACCTGATCCGGAACTCTTGGAAGTAACCGTGGTTGTACTGTTTGCTTTCGTGCGGTATCCGCCAGACTGACGGTACTGTGCAACGCCGTCTTCATTTACCCACTGACCATCTGCATTTACTTTGTAGCCGTCTGGTGTAGTAGTGTTGGCTGCCATTTTTGCTCCTTTTCCAGCTTCTGTACGGGCAAAATAATAGCAATAGCCGTCGATCCAATTCCATCCTGTGACAGCGCTTCCTTCTTCATGAGTATCTGTGGTATTATCGAAGAAATACCAGTCTCCCTGTGGTGACTGATACCAGCCTACCTTCATCTGGCCTTCGATCCCCTCATTTGCCGGAGTAAAATAATAATCCAGACCATTGATATTCTTCCAGCCTGTTACCAGACTTCCGTCTTCCATATTCAGATAATACCAGCCTGACGCTGTGTGGATCCAGCCTGTATATGGCTGACGGTCACGATTTAAAAACTTCCATCCGGCACTGGTCTGTTCCCAGCTTCCTTCTGTTAAAGCTGCAGCCTGTACAGACAGTCCTGACTGAGCTGCAACGATGGTAGACAGCAGAAATACGGCTGCTTTTTTCGTAATATTCTTTTTCATAGGTTCCTCCATTCCCCGGCATAAAAACATGCCTGTTATAGTTAGTTATTACTAACTTTCTTATAAAAAATAAACTTTTTATTAATACAAGTCAATCTTTCGTCCCCATTCCTGCCCCTCTTTATTGTTGTTTTTTTCTCATTAGAAAGTTGTTGAAAAAAAAAGTCAGATTTTCCTGTTTTTAAAGACTCCAAAAGTATCTGTCCCTGCAAAGTAATGAATTGACAACCATTTTGCTCAATGTTAAGATGTGACACAGAGAGATTAGCATTTGCTAATCTTTGTTAAATCTATGATTTAGATGTAATTAACATACTGATATGAGGTGCAACCTGTGAAAAAACGAAATCTGATCCTGCTTACAACTGTCTGCCTGGCTTTATCGGCCTGCCATCCTGCTTCTGCTCCCTCTTCCGGCTCCAAAACTTCTGTTTCTGAAGCTTCCGGTTCAAAACAGGAGGAAAGCAAAGATCTGGCAGCAGACGAAAGCCTTTCCCGCGAGCTTTATGCTATGGATACCGTTATGAACCTGACTGCCTATGGTCCCAACGCCTCTGCTGCCTTAGAGGCTTCTGTCTCTGAGATCAACCGCCTGGACAGTCTGTTATCCATTTCCAGTGAAAAGGGAGAGATCTACCGGATCAATGCAGATAAAGAAGGAACTGTTTCAGAAGATGTAAATGCTCTTCTTAGTCGTTCCCTGGAACTTTCCCAGATGACAGACGGATTGTTTGACTGTACCATTGAACCGGTTATGGAAGCCTGGGGCTTTACCACCCAGAATTTCCGTATCCCTTCTGAAGAAGAACTGGAGGAACTTTTATCCCACGTGGATTATAAACAGGTAGATCTGGAAAATTCTACGGTAACCATTCCCGAAGATGTCCGCCTGGATCTTGGAGGTATTGCCAAAGGTTTTACTTCTTCCCGTGTAATGGATATTTTCCGTGAAAATGGTGTTACCAGCGGCATTATCTCCCTTGGTGGAAACGTACAGGCTTTAGGACACAAACCGGACGGAAATATGTGGCGCGTAGGCATTCAGGATCCACATGATCTGAACTCTACCTTTGCTGTAGTAGAAGTAGCTGACCAGGCAGTGATCACCTCAGGCGGCTATCAGCGCTATTTTGAGGAAAATGGACAGACCTACCACCATATCATTGACCCACGGACCGGATATCCTGCTGAAAAC